>Ga0194053_10000228_pt1 | contig 42963 bp, 33 predicted proteins | sample SepL228m_MetaG_FD_161684 | JGI IMG/M metagenome (GOLD analysis project Ga0194053, IMG submission 161684) | Anoxic zone freshwater microbial communities from boreal shield lake in IISD Experimental Lakes Area, Ontario, Canada - Sep2016-L227-8m | ecosystem: Environmental > Aquatic > Freshwater >... | reverse complement strand
ATATGTATCTGGGTAATCGTAGCCGGCTATTAATACTTTATTAATATCAGAAGATGTCATGGGGTAATTGTAGCACAGGAGGAGCTAACCGACTACCCCGTAATAAGAATATGCTGGTGAATCTGGTCTGTGATTGATTTATCTACCATTTCGCGCCAACCGCGTTCACAAGGTGCAGTGATATCTATATCATTTGCAGTTATTTCTAATACTGACCACCCGCCTTGTTCCGCGATAGTGGTACAGGTAATTTCACGATCATGTATATTTCTGATAAATGGTTGTCGAGTTGGCGGATTCCAGTTGCGATCCTGAAATGCCTGTGAAAATTTAAATGCTTTTAATTGATCTCTCAATATAGCTGTCATTGTGCTTCCTTATTATCTATGACTTCTTCTTTTGGAAAAAGTCCTATACTGCATATTAATTTAGGGGTGCGATTCTGGTGTTTTTCTAATGGTGCTACCAGTATTCCATCATCAAGCAGGTGCAATGTCAACTCAGTGAGTGCTATATCATTCGCACCCTCACGAAAACGCCGGTTGATAAGTTCGCGCGCTCGTTCTGTAAGCGGATGTTTGTAGATGGCTTCTATTATTGCCTCTAACTTTTTTAAGTCAGTAGGCTGGAACAGAGACCCTTGCACAGTGGCTTTTACATCTTCACGGTATGCCGATAATCTTTCATAAATACGCCGTCGGGCAGAATTCTTGGGACCGAGATTACCGCCAACTTCAAGATATTCCTTGATAACTTCCTCAACACCTTTTTGCACCAGTTCATGATGTTTAGGGTGGTGCTGTAAAGCCGGGGTGTCTGGCAAACAGGCAGCAGCGCGTAAAATACCATACAGTGATTGAGTGATGATATTGCCGTCTTTTCCTACCCGTACAAGGCTGTCATAACCATCAGATGTTTTAAAATATACCAGGACACCTTGATCTTCTTTTTCATCACGGGTAGCGAACACCTGGTCTGGCAGTTTTTTTACCGCATTTTCTACAGTAGAATCTTCTTTCAGCGCCTGGTTCCAGATAGCCTGTGCCATGCTGGGAATATCTACATCTTCCGCATCAGCACCATCATCATCAAGCGAACCTGATTTTTCTGCATAGATATCACCCATTCGCTCGTGTTCTTTCTCATCTTCAAAAAAATGTTCGTCAGTACCGATAACTTCCAGATTTTCTTTCAACCTATGCAAAAGGCGTTTACGCAGTTTTATCAGATTTTCAACACCTTCTGCAGGCAGGCAGGAATAAACTCGTACTTCGGCATTCTCCTGTCCAATGCGGTCAACACGTCCAGCACGTTGGATAAGCCGGATAATAGCCCATGGCAAGTCGAAATTAACCACGACATTAGCATCCTGACAATTTTGCCCTTCAGACAGCACTTCGGTGGCAATTAAAACTCGAATGGAGTGTTCTCCTTTAGCCATTGTATACTGGTTACTGTTTGGAGAGAATCGGCGCACTAAATCAGTTGTGTTGCTGGTGTCAGCAGTAACAGCCTCAACTTCATCTTTCATTTTCAATTTTAATTGCTTAGCAAGATATCTGGCGGTATCGGCAAATTGAGTAAATACCAGAACTTTGCTATTAGCTTCATCTTTCGTAAGTACCTGATATAATTTATCCAATTTTTTATCAACATCCGCATCCCAATCGCCAGCATTGCAGACAATTTTTATAAGTTCTTTGGCATCAGTCATTAAATCTTTACTCAAATCCTTAGTAAAGTAATGCGATGAAATCCACCTAAATTTCTTGCTTCCGCGACTGCGAATAGATGTGTAATAATCATAAATTTCTTTTGCTTTCTTCTGCAATTCGGTAATGGACATTGCTACCGGGTCAACTATATCTTCTGTAATTTCTTCCTGTTCTACAGTAACGTCAAATTGTGCTGTTTGCTTTTCTGAATCGACATCAATATCAGAAATAGCAGTATCAAGCATGCTGACATCTTGGGCACCAATAGGCAAGTCATACCCGTTTTCAATAGCATAAGTATATACCAGATTGCGTAAAGCATGACGTTCCAATGACAACAGGAAACAATAGCCGGAACTTTCCAAACGTTTAAACAGGTTAGTACGACAATACCCAATTAAACGTTGTCCCGCCTGTGATAAATTTTCTAACTGTTCCCGGTCATCTTTTGATGTGGCAGACAATTGTTTCCCATCAACATAACCCCCTAATCCATAACGTGGCAGTTTTAACTGGCCAATAGTATCAACCACATGCGAGTTGAATAATTTGCTATACGGGTCACCTGGTGTAATAGGAAATTTAACTGTTAATGGTGTTCGCTTAGGGAAATAACTGCGTAATCCAGTTGATGGTATGGTTATGTAATCACGATTGAGCGTGTCATCATGTTCTGTGTAATTTTTAATTATGTAACCACGGGTACGTCGCACCATGAATATTTTCAATAAATCCCGCCAATCATCCGGGCTGTAAGAATGTTCAAATGCAACAAGTGACCTTGGTGAAACCTGATAACGGGCAAAAAATTGATCTTCAGTCATTGAGCGGAATAATGCTTCTGGTCGTATGCCAAGGTCAGCTTTTTCATCGAGTACCAACCGCAATTGATTGCTTAAATCTATGTAATGTTTATTATAAGGTGTTGCAGAAAGCAAAAGAACTTTAGCATCCTGGTCGACAATATAATCATGTAGTTCAGTCCATGCTAAATTTTCACGATTACGCAGGTTATGGCTCTCATCGAGAATGATTAGTCTGGTACGTCCCTGTAATGTTGCAAGTCGTTTTGTTTGACTGTAAGGAATAACTTCACCTGTAATTTCATATAGTCTGATATAATCATCCCACATTTTTTTCAACTTTGGCGGACAGCATATTATAACTCGACCACCTTCGTCGATCTGATACATTTTCGCAACAGCGGTAGCTGTAAGAGTTTTACCCATACCCACAACATCACCTACCAATGCAACTCGATTTGCGTTAGGATTTGTCATATCATTGCGAAGCATGTGACGCAAACGCAAGATTGCATCTGTTTGAAATGGCAATACAATATCTTTAAAGAGTGGGGGTATTTTATACTCTCGTGGTGCTTCTAATGCTTCAAAAGCAAGGTGATATGCAATTTTTAGATAAACTAAATACGGACTGACTGGTTCTTCACGAACCCAACTTTCTTCGATTATTTGAACTAATAATTCGCTAATATCCCGGGCATATTGATTATTCCATCGATCTTCAAACCAATCTTTTAATTTTTTAGTTGTATCCACATCAGTAACATCAACATTAAGTTCACCTTGTTCTGACAACCCTGGACCAGTAAGATTGCTGCTGCCAACAAAAGCCTTAATAGGTGCTGCAGGATGGTCGTTATAGGTTAGATAGAGTTTTGCATGCAGCGGATAAGGCAGGAAGACTTTCACAACTACTTTTTTTGCTTTCAATTGTTTTACTAATCGCCGTAACCCTGATTCAGAAGAATTATCCGGCATACCAAATGTTAATTGTTCCTTGAATGACTCAACAAGACGTGTCTCCCGCTGTTTCATCACTTTTACACCTGTTTCAGGCTGGTCAAGTATATTCAAAAATTCTTGCTCTTCATCGTCTGGTGCACGAAACATACCAACAAGTATGCGGGCTTGTTCTCCGGGGACACCATTAAAATTTTCAATTAAATCATCAATCTTACGCCATCCACGCAAGTGAAAATATCCGATACAGCAATCTGCACCATAGGAAACAGCCAACATCTCGCGTAGTGAATCTACCAGTCTGAGTGTAATATTATCAATAACATTTGGCATTTCATGTATCCTCAATAAATCAGATTTATCCAAAAATCTTTCTCATAATAAGATAGCCATATTATACACAATTATGATTTGTCGTACAAAGGTCTTTACAGAAAAATCCGCCTTCTTCAAGGCGGATTTTCTTTTTATTATGTTGTCTGTTGCGGGTTGCTGTCGATGAACTCGCGCAATAGGTGGCGTTTTTTGTGTCCGCGCAGTTTTTTCAGCGCTTTCGCTTCGATTTGGCGGATACGTTCGCGGGTTACTTCAAAGATGTGGCCGACTTCTTCCAGGGTTCTGGCGTAGCCGTCGTCGAGGCCGAATCTCAGCTTCAGCACGTCGCGTTCGCGGGTGGTGAGGGTGTTAAGTACCGATTCAAGCTGCTCGCGCAGTACGAGGGTCATGGCGGCGTCTACGGGCGACACAGCGTCCTGATCTTCGATGAAATCGCCGAGGTGGCTGTTGTCTTCTTCGCCGATTGGGGTTTCCAATGACAATGGCTCCGGGGCTATCTTGAATATTTCGCCCATGCGATGTACGGCTTTCTGTTTCTCTTCGCTTGATGAGAACGGGCCTTCCATCTCTTCGGCTATTTCTTCAAGGCTGGGTTCGCGGCCAAGATCCTGCACCAGTTGGCGCTGTACCTTGACTAATTTATTGATGGTTTCGACCATGTGCACCGGTATGCGGATGGTGCGTCCCTGGTCGGCGATGGCGCGGGTGATTGCCTGGCGAATCCACCACGTCGCGTAGGTGGAGAATTTGAACTTCTTTCGATAGTCAAACTTTTCCACGGCGCGAATAAGGCCGATGTTGCCTTCCTGGATAAGGTCGAGGAATGACATGCCGCGTCCGCTGTATTTTTTCGCGATGCTGACAACCAGGCGCAGGTTTGCCTCGGTCAGCCGTTTCTTTGACGACTCGCCGCGACTGATTACGCGCTGTATCCAATGCACCATTTCGCGAATGATTTCTATATTCGTCATTGTTGGTACAGCCGGCAATTCCGGGTCTACCAGCAGTTCTCTTGATTTGCGAATTTTCTTGATATCGCCGGCGAGGGTTTTATCAACCGCCAGGCTTTGGACGATTTCCGGTGGACGGTCGCCGTTGAGACGCATTTTATGGTACAACTTGCCCACGCGCAGGGTGAATATTAATTCATCCTCGTCTTTGTCGAGAATTTCGCGGGCGTTGTAGCGGCTTCTCAATTGCTCGGCTTCTTCATCCTGCAAGCCTTCTTCTTCACCACGGCTTTCCGACCGGAACTCTTCCCAAACTTTCTTCAGGAATAGCTGGTCGCGAATCTTTTGTTCGTCAATTTCCAGGCGCAAATCCTGGTATCGTTTTTCCCGTGATTCCAGGTCTTTCTTGGTTCGTGCGAACTGTTCTGCGGTCATGTTTTCTTTGGACAACTGGCCGCGCCGTACCGAGAAATCATTGCTGCGCTGGTCAAGGAATGAGATGAAGCGGTCGCGGACTTCCGGCACGGTCATACTCATCAGGTCGATGTCGGTATTGCGTTTTACCATGTCGTCCAGAATGTCCATTACATCGTGAAGTTCGCTGTTGCTGCTTCTTTCCACCGCGTTTTCAATTTCAGCAATTTTGGGTTCATACATCAACTTTTCGGTTGCGTAATTCCATACGTGCTGCAGTTTCATCAGCAAGTTTAATTTTTCAAGTAATTTTGCGTAATCTATTTCTTCCTTCGGGGTTAGCAGCGGTACGCGTCCGATTTCGCGCAGATACATTCTCACCGAGTCATCGGGGGGAATTCCTTCTGTTGTTACTGCTTCCTCGTCGGGCAAGTCCAATGTGCTGGCTGATGCGGCCGGGTGCGGAGTGTCTGCAGGGTCCGGTATTTTATCTACTACCTGAATTCCTTCCTGCTGAACTGCTTCAAGAATATCCTCCATCAACTCGGCGGCATCCAAATCTTCATTGGTTAAAAGGTCGTTGACCTCGTCGTAGGTGATAACATTACCTTGCAGACGAGCGTGGTCAATGACTAATTTTTCCCATACAGCATTTGGACTTTGATTATTTTGCGGTTCTACCAATTCGTTCTCCCATGGGCAGTCAACTGGACACTATTGCACATTATAACCTAAAAATAATATGCATTTAACGCAGTATTGTACCCCTAACGTTTAATAATTTTCTTTAAATACGGAAAATTTCCTTCTTTTAATGATAAAAAATAGCATATTTCCTAATTATTATTCCAGATTTGTCTATATTTAATGATATAACTCAAAAAAAAAGCCCGGCATTGCTGCCGGGCAAAAGGTTAAAACAACTTATTTATTCATCACCGGGTCTTTGATATTTGTTGTCGGTGCGGGTGCTGGTTCTACAACATTGTTCTTTGGTGCTGTTGGTACGATAGTAGGATAGAGTATTGTCGCAGTCGCGGTGGTGTCCAATGGCGGTACAGCAGTCGGGGTTTCACCAGTTTTTACCACATCAGGGTTCAGCAGTTTTTCTACTTCATTTCTGGCGACTTCATTGCCGGGTTCTTCCACGAGAACTTTCTTCCAAAATGCCAGTGCTTCTTCTTTCATTCCCAATCTTTTCAGCGCATGACCATACAGGTGGCGTTTTGGCGATTTCAAACCGAGGGCGACTGCGGTTTGCAGCCAGCGGACAGCCTCTTTATCGTTCTTTTGGGTTACGTAATAAAAGCCGTATTCAAAATAAGCATCGGGGTTATTCGGGTTGGCGAGAATCATTTTGTTGTAGTATCCGATAGCTTCATCATGTTTGCCGGTGCTCCATAGCAGCCATGCGGCAAGGGCGTATTTGTCGACGCCTTCGTTGTTCAACATGATTGATTTATCGAGAGAAGCAACTGTTTTATCCCATTCGCCGCGTTCAAACGATTTGTCGGCAGAGTAATGCTGCAGCGTTTCAAGGTCTTTCACCGCGGCTTCAGCCTGCGCCTTTGCGGACTGGGGGGTAATTGGCTGCGGCACTTTGCCGGGTGTGATTGCTGATAAAATGCTGTCAGTCTTGCTTTTAGCATAATCGGGGCTTATCGGCCCGCTGTCAGCAATTATCTCTAAGATTTTTGCACTCTTTGACGGAGCGGTTACGCCATTGCCTGCCGCAAAAGATGTTATTGATGCGGCTAAAATACCGCAAATTATTAAATTATAACGGAGCATATTTACTCTCCCTTTTTGATGAATACCAGTGCCACTACCATGGATTTAAAAATTTCAATCGGCAGGAACTGAATGAATCCGATTATTAACGCCTGGTTTTTATCTGGATATACACTGGTAAGCCATGCCCAGCCGAATAATAATATTATACAGCAAGATAACGCACTTGCAAACCATCCTGCGATAAATCTTGATGATTTATATTTAGATTTTATTCCCTTATACATATATCCCGCTGCCAGTGCCGCTATTGGCATGGCAAACAGGTAACCTGCCGTTGGCCCCAACAGGTATGCTATACCGCCGCCCCGGGTGAATACCGACAAACCAGCGGCTCCTAACATCAAATATTCCAATATCGCCAGGGCAGCCATTCGCGGGCCTAAAAAAACCGCCAATAACAGCACACCCATCGATTGCAATGTAAACGGTATCGGTTGCGAAAATGATACCCGGGATAACAAAACCATAGTCAATGCGCCAAGATTAACTAAGACGAAATTAACTGCCAGCTTATCGCGCCGCGCCAGCATCTGAATCATATATGCCATTAATACCCCTAAAGATTTTCACTGTGACTATTTTATACTCTTTATACTGTATTTACGTCAAGATGGCGGCGATATTGAGTGAATATTTGCGTTATATATTTCTACCCGGTTTCTGCCATTATGTTTCGCCTGGTACAGGGCTATGTCAGCATTTTCTATTGCCTGGTGAAATGTATCGTAAGAATAGGCGCAATCGAGACCGATAGATATTGTCAGCCGCAATCCGTTAACACCGCTAACCCCGCAATCCACCTCGGTTTCTTCTACTGTCTTGCGAATTCTTTCTGCAATACTGTAAGCCTCATCAGGCGGGATAAACGGCATCAATATAAGAAATTCTTCACCGCCCCATCGTACCACCATGTCATAGGTACGTACCGAGCCGGTTAATATTCCGGCGATATGTTTTAATGCATAGTCGCCAACTTCGTGGCCATGTGTATCATTGACTCTTTTAAACTTATCGATATCAATCTGTAACAGCGTCACCGGGTTTTCCTGCTGGCTGGAAAGTGTAAACAGCGAGGCGGCTTTCTGGTCGAAATGCCGGCGGTTATACAGTCCAGTCAGCGGGTCGGTACGGGAAATGCCATCTAACTGGTCGCGGGCGAAAAATAGTTGGTCAATAAGCCGGTTAAACGAGTTCGCCAGCATTGCCACTTCGTCGCCGCTTTTAATTTTATATGGCATTGCCGTCGCGCCGTTAACATCCATACTGCGAATATAGCCGGCAAATGTCTCCAGGTTGTGGGTTATACGGCTGGAGATGAAATAAATGACTAAACTGCTGCCAATGAGGATAGCAATGATAAAAAACATGAAATAAAGCCGGAATTCATTGATGGGGATATATAAATCATCCAATAAATAATTGCTTGCCAATATCCATCCGGTGCTTTTTAAATGGGTAAAAGTTGAATATATCTTAATTCCTTTCAGGTTTTCCGATTCTCCGCCGCCTTCAAAGTTTTCATAGATTGCCCGGTCAAACAGCTTATCTATGCCGTGCTTCACATTTTTTGCCATTATCCATTCTTTGTCCTGATGGTAGATATATGTTCTTTCTGAATTGCAGATATACATATATCCGGTTTTGCCAACCCGCGTGTTTAGTCTGCTGCGCAAAAATCCGTCGTCATTCAATAAATCTATCGCACCGGCAACAACTCCGATTACAACTTTTTGCTTATTTAATATAGGATATGTTATCAAAATAACTGGATGATTTATTTTGGGGTTTAGAAGTATCGGGTCACTAAATACAGAAGTTTTATTTTTAATGGTATCAATAAAATATGTTTCTTCTCCGCATTGATATTTCCCCACCGGTTCTTGCGAACTGGTAGCTGCGATATGTCCATTTTTATCAAATATAAATAATCCGGCATCAAAAATCATTTTCATTGACAGACGGTCATCCAGTATATACAAAGCTTTCTGTTTGTTAGTTATTATTTCCGGAGTTATCCCAATCGATAGTATTCTCAGCATTTTTTGAGCAGTGCGGAATTCGTTGTCTATGTCGCGGGAAGTAATTTGAAGATAAGAATATTGTTCTGCGGCGACCCGGTCTTTTAAATGATGTTGGAAAGACGAATAAACCCACCACCATACAAAAGATAACATGATGGTTAAAAATAATAAGATAGCCAAAATCAACTTGGCCCTGATCCCTAATACAATTGAAGGCATCATTGTTTTATCCATATCAAATTATAACATTATTGCAGCAGGTTGTGAATAAGAAATATCATTAAAAAATCATTTGATAATGATTTTTTTAGGGAGTAAGGTATTAGTCAGTTAGCAACCAAATCCGAACAAAAAAAGTCACGATTTTAAATTGAGAATTGCATATTGTCGAAAACCACCCTCCGCCCCTCCTTGTCAAAGGGGGAGTTTACTTTTATTGCAATCTTTTTGATCACTGAAAACTGAAAACCGAAAACTTAACACCTTGTCCAATTTATTTTGGTTAGGGGGTAAGGTGAATTAAAAATTAAAATGGATAGGCAGGATAGACAGGATAAAATTAATCTTGTAAATCATGTTAATCCTGTCTAAATTTATGCTCTATGCAGGCGAAACCTTAGATTCTACTCGCCATTCTCATTCGCATTATATACCGGCAGCGTAATAATAAATACTGCTCCCTGGTCTGGTTCGCTTTCGGCGGTTATTTCTCCACCATGGCGATGGGTTATTTTGCGGCAAATTGCGAGTCCTATGCCGGAACCGGGGTATTCATCTTTCAGATGCAAGCGCTGGAATGGCAGGAATATTTTCTCGAGATAGCGGATGTTAAAGCCTATTCCATTATCTTTAACAGTGATTACGACATTGCCGCTGTCGTCTTCATGGCTGTCAATAACTATCTCCGGGGGTATTTGCGGATGGATAAATTTTAAGGCATTGCCTATCAGATTTTGAAACAACTGCCGCATTTGTATTTTATCGGCAAATACCACCGGCAAATTGCCACAGGTGACTTTGCCATTCAACTCGGTTATTTCCTGTTCAAAATCATTAACTATTTCCTTCACAATCTGGTCCAATTCGACAGGTTCAAATGCTTTGCCGCGAGTGGTAACACGTGAATACAAAAGCAAAGCCTGGATTAGTTCTGTTAAATTTGCCGCTCCCTGTTTTATTCGTTCCAGATAATCACGCTGGGTTTCATTGATATTTTCGCTTTTATTCATTATTAAACCGCTGAACCCTATAATATGCCGCAAAGGTGCCTGTAAATCATGTGAGACTATATACGCAAATTGCTCAAGTTCCTCATTTGACCTGGCAAGTGCCAGACTTTTATTCAACAGTTCTTTTTCTGCTTCTTCCCTTGCGCTGATGGTGCGGGAATTGGCAATCGCCAACCCGCATAACTGCGCAATAATCAGCGATAGATTTACATAATCATCTTCATATTGCGGGAAAGGAATATCTTCGAGAATCAATAAACCTACAGATTCATTCAAATACATTATCCGCAGGCAATATCCGCATTCATCCGCGAAATAGTTCTCATTTGCTGGAAGTTTCAAATACCACTCATTCACTTTTGCTGCAACGTCATCACGCGGGTGCAGCGATACCGGCTCTCCAGGTATGTCATCAATAAGCGGCGCATATATTATGCTGTTTGCCCCGAAAATCATTGTAAATATATCAATTATTACTTTTACTGCTTCATCTTCCGACATGATTTTCGTCAATCTGCCGATTAAATCAAAAGACATCGTATAATCAGCTAATTTTCTATTTGCCCGTGATATAACTGCTGTCGATTCTTTATACGCACATGTCGAACGCCATTTCAGCACAATATTCAGCAGAATCGAACGGAAATGATCCAGGCCGACAGGAACATGTTTGTAGGGAATATCCAGATATTCCGCAAACTCGCGCAGGTTGTTCATGGCATCATTATCAATTTTAGTGTCAAGCAGCACCAGTTTTTTGGCACATTCCTTAAAAAAAGATTGGCCGGTTTCTTTATCAAATCCCCAAAGCTGCAAGTGAGCACGCCATTCCTGCAGCCAGCCAGGGGTCAACAGATAAGCACCGGATTTAATATAGCTTTCTGCCAATGTTTTATTCAACAGCAGGTAAAAGCACTGATCCATAAAATACAACTGATCAGGGTCGATATCCGCAATCAAGTTCTTCCTGCCTGCCAAAAAACACCCGCCAACAATCATCACCTGTTCGTCATCGCCACAATTGCTTTGCGGCAGCTTGTCCAGTGTAGCCTGAATCTCCGCCTGCGGATGCATACAGACATCGGGGTATGGCGAAAAGGTGACATCGGTAAAATTTTCCAGCCGTGCTATCTCTAATGCTTCACGATAAAAATGTTTGCATACCAGCAGATGTAATTTGTCAGTCATAATTATTCACCCATTTTAATGGATATTGTCCCCATTCCTCTACAGCGGCAGCAATTGCCAGTAAAACTTCATCATGTACTTGCCATGGTATCTCGCCATGGTTATCAGTTAATACAAAACCACCGCCAATTCCGGCTTTCGCAATTGCTTCTTTAACTTTCATTTCCGCTGTTTCCGGCGTCCATCTGCGCATTTCAATGGCATTCAGGTTTCCCATCACTGTTAATTTCCCATAGCATTTCTTTTTTACTTCTGCCAAATCATCATGAATACTTACGCTAATACCTACAGTACCGGTCTTTTGAACATCATCCAGTATCTCCTGGCATCTGCCTGATGCAAAACTTGTCGCTACCGCACCTTTGATTCGCGCTATCACTCGCGTGGCAATAAGAAAGCCGGTTTCTTCATACAATTCCCGCGGGATAATAGTTGGTGAAGAGACCGGGTCGGCATACCCTATTGCACCTGCACCGGCTTCCAACTGAGCATTTGCCCATTCAACACAAAAATCTTCATTCAAACTTATTAATTTCTCAAATAAATCCCGATGGTCGTATATCAAATCGAGGTAATGGTCAAAACCAAGCTGCATAACAGGCAAAGAAAACGGCGATATAACCGAACCCATCACCGGCACCTTACCTTCGCTTCGTTCATTCAATAGGCTGATTAATTTCAAGACTTTCTGCAGACACGGGGTATCTTTAATCGACGGCACCTGCAAATGATGAATATCTACCGGTTGTTTTATGAATGGATTCCCGGAATTAGGCGGTCCATCCCCGCGATAAATTACTTCACCACCCCAGGCTTCCACCTCAACAGCACCATACATGAATCCTATCAGCGCATCATGCTGAAATTTTTTCCATAACCTGATTTGACCTTCAGCTACATATTCCGGGTTAGAAAAATATTCCTGTACAGATACCCCCAACTCTCTTGCGCCATGCATTACCGTTGGCAGCAAAAAAGGTACTCTGTCCGGTTCCTGAAAACTCATCGCAGTAGATAATCGTTCAGCAGAAGTCATAGCTTGAATAGTCATGCCTGGTTCTCCTTCGCAAAGCGATGAATTAAACCTACTGCATCGGCGGCTGAATAGCCCATGGCATCAGCACCCACCTCCTGCCATAACATATCATCAAATCGAAACGGTGCCCCTCCGACTATTACCCGAGTTTTGCATCCGGCTGCTTTTAATTTATGTGTTAATTCTGACACCTGTATTGCCGATGGCAGCATTAACACGGAAACCATCATGACTTTTATGCCATCTCTTTTAATGAAAGAAACCATTTCATCTATATCGCACCTTCCGTAATTTTGCAGGTTAAAACCGCTGGCACGCAATACAGAATAGACAATACGCATCCCCAGTAAATGATAATCTTCCAACACGGCGATGGCCATTGGCGGGGTACTTACCCGTGATGGTGCTTCCCGCGGCAATATCGCGTCTACCGCCTCTTCGCAAAGCCGTCCGCTCATATATACCTGCGACAGCGACACCTTGCCAGCCTCCCAGCCATTGCCGATTCTTTCCAGTACAGGCACTATCATCTTTTCAATCTGCTGCATTGGTGATACCGCGTCATTGTTATTCATGAGTAAATGTTTTATTGCCATTTTATCCATGGCAAGCAATGCGTTTTCAAACTCATTCAACCGCATATTATCAGTCTTATATTCGCTCATAATTTCTACCCCTTTAAACTATCTTGTTATCGAGGCGGCAATATCACCGTTTCCAGCCAGAAAACTTCTATCTCGCGTACCATCTCAGAAAATCGATCAATTTCAATCGGTTTGCGTATATAACAATTTGCATGCTGGTGATATGCGCGCAGGATATCTTCTTCAGCCTCAGAAGTAGTAAGGATAGCAATGGGAATGCAACCCAGGTCGGGGTCGCTTTTTACTTCTTCCAATACTTCAAGTCCATCTTTTTTAGGCATATTGATATCAAGCAAAATAAGGTCTGGTCGTGGAGAATCCTGATATGGCAGTTTACGATGCAAAAAGTCCATTGCTAATTCACCGTCGCGAGCAACACTTAAATTAACTTTATATGGACTTTCCTCAAAAGCCATCCGAGTCAAAATTATATCCCCTTCTTCATCTTCAACCAGAAGAATCTCCATGGGGCGTGTTTGATTTCTCATAAGTACTGCCCTCCAATTATAAAAAACTAATACCGGCCAGTAATTTTTTCTTTTAAAAGTATTATCATTTAATATAATACCTCATATCTGAAATGTCAATAAGAAAATCACACAAATTATATATTAATTAACACATCAACCATAATAAACCTGTCTGGAAAGAAATTAAATATATTTTCTCTATGCTATTACACTTTTTGGCAGTATAATTGTCTAAAGGAATATAATGAAGAACCGCTGGTTAGTTTGGGTCGGAATATCTATACTTTACCACCTGATATTATTGTTTATTCTATCTCAGGTGCGTTTTGCCACAGTTAATGGCAAGTCGGTTGTGATAGCCATGCAGTTGATTAAAGAACTGCCGGCTAAGACGCAGGAAATTATTGAAAAAGGCAGTGTAACTAAAAGCAGTGCTCCTGCCGCACAGAAAGCAACACCGGCAGCAGAAGTGAAAAAGAATATACCTGCTGCAGCAAAAGAAACTCCAGAGCAGACAAAAAGCAATCCAGTACAGAAGAATACCCCGCCAGCACCTATTGTTGCTAAAGATATTTTCCGGCCAGAAAATAATTTGCCGGATTACCAGCAAAACAACATGAACCGTTCAGATTTCACCAGTGCCCCGGCAGCCGGCAGCCGGTCAGGAATGCAGAAATTGCAACCCGGCCAACCCGGACGGACTACCATGTCATCCGGCGGCGGCGAATCCGGCGGCAGCAGCAATCTTGCGCCAGACCCGGGCAAAATGGGAAGCGGCAAGGCGGCGGCAGAAGCCGGCGGCAGCGGCGGTTTTGCGCCATCTCACGACCCGGGATTTTTTAATTTTGGCCAGCAGCTTTTAACATCAAATCGCGGAAATTGGAGCACACCAACGGGAGACGATGGAGCTAATAATACCACCAGGATGGTTCGCCTTACCCCCGGCGGCGGCAACCACGGGAATTCAGGCAATGGAAACGGAGCCGGCGTAAGCACCGGCAATGGCATCGCACCTATCGGGTTAGGCGCGGCAATACAAAAATTTATCGATGATAACACCGGCAACGGTGCTAATTTTCGCGGTGACAATAGCCAGTTAGCTACTACCAGTGAATCAGGAACCGGTCGCGGTACCGGATATGACAAGCCGGTACAAATATCATCAAACCCGCGCGGAAAAATATCACCGGGAGCAATCACCCACAGTGGCGGAAGCGGAAATGGTGTCGGCATAAGCAGCGGCAATGGCGTCGCGCCTGCCAGCACCGGTTCGTCTGTTGATAAAATAGCATCCGGCACAACCGGAAGCGGAACAGGATATCGCGGCGATACTAAAATAGCCACCGCATCGGCTGACACTGGAAATGGCCGCGGCAATGGTTATGATAAACCCGCGCAGTTGGCATCTAATCATATCGGCAGAATATCTCCCGGGGCAATTGGTCGGGTAGATACCGGCGGCATCGGAATTGGCGTAACCGCAGAAATGGGCACCGGAGTCGGTCCGGCAGGTGGCGGGATATCCGACCGCGGCAATATAGGCGTCATCGCTGGCGGATTCACCTTTGGACATGATGTGGGTGGAAAGTTAATGCCCGGCGGTAGCCCGTCACCTGGCGGGCGCGTAAATCTTTCCGACGCTCCGGCAAACGGCGGCGGCAATGGCAATGGCCGCGTTAACACCTCAAACGGCGGTGGCGGAGTCAGTTATTCCGCAGAAATCGCGGGATTATCAAAAATTGGCAAAGTCCCCTCTATTATTGAAGAAGAAAACCTGTTGGGACGCGTTCCTGGAAAAAGCTGCACTGTAATCGCTGATGTCCAGGTTGGTTCCAGCGGACAGGCAATGGATGTCAAACTGGTTAAATCCACCGTATTTAATACAATAAACAATAACGCCATCTATATCGCCCGCAAAATAGAATATCGTCCGGGAATGAATAACGGCATTGCAAGCCCAACTACTATTCGACTGGAAATAAAATATTTTGACGGAAAAACTGATCCGGTGATAACTCAGGTGAAAATATGAAAATGATATTAGTATTGCTGCTTTGTGCAATCACTGTATATTCAGCAGAAAAAGAAATTATAAAAATACCGGTTAAAATAAACCAGATTGACGGCGCGGAGATGGTATATGTCCAGGCTGGCAAATTTATGATGGGCACTGACGACAAAGACATCGCTGCCATGCTGGAAAAGAATAAAGAATGGAAAGCTAAATGGTTCGTTACTGAAGGCCCAAAGCATGAAGTTGAACTATCCGGGTATTGGGTATATAAATACGAAGTTACCGTGGCGCAATACAAGAAATTCTGTGCGGCAACCAAAAGAAAAATGCCTTCGCTGTATCCGTGGGTTACCGACGCCCACCCGATGATAAATGTCACATGGTCTGACGCGGATGAATATGCCAGATGGGCAAAAGCCAAGTTGCCGACAGAAGCGCAATGGGAAAAAGCCGCCCGGGGTACAGATGGCAGAATATACCCGTGGGGCAATGATTGGGCAAATGATAACTGTAATAATTACGGTTCGAAATATCAGATAAAACCAAACGACGCCAAAAATAAAGAGAACAAAACCACCGTAGTCGGCAAATGCCCGCAAAGCGCCAGCCCTTATGGCGCACAGGATATGGCGGGCAACGCCTGGGAATGGTGTCGCGACTGGTACGACTCAGATTACTATAAAACTTCTCCCGCCAAAAACCCGCAAGGGCCTGATGATGGCGAAATGAAAGTAATGCGCGGCGGATCTTGGGGCAGCTACGCCATCAGCGTAAGATGCGCCAGCCGTCACAGCGACCTGCCGGATTTAACCTATGTAGACAGCGGCGGTTTCCGGTGTGTGGTTGAAGATTAAAAAAAGTTAACCTTTAAGATTCTGTCACCGTTTGGAACTGGGCGGGAGCCCGGCGAATTTGTTTATATCTACCATTTTGACCACTTGCCAATCAGGAGATTGGCGTTCCCGGGGATAGCCGGGCTCCCGCCCAGTTCCAAACTGAGACCTTTAATTATAGGTATACATCCTAATAAAACCTGGCAAAAAAACAGCCACATTCTTTTACAAATGTGGCTGTTCATATTTTATCACAATATGGTTTTATGGATTATAAGTACCTGAAATCATAATGCCGTTTATCGCCATATTCATACCGTTGTCAGCACCATTTTTCCAGCGCAAAACAACATACGATTTGTTATTTATTACAGTCAATGCACTCAAATCGTTAACGACTCTCTTATCAGTCCCACTGCCAGGACTGGGATTAACGGCTGCACCAATCACCTTGATTGTCTTTGAACCTGTAGTGTATTCCAATGTGTCTATATATGCCGCAGATGAAGAGTTTACACCATATTCCACTTTAATATTTGTCATATTTGTCGTGTTTAAAGTAATAACAAAGGGAACATTTTCACCATTCCAGTAGAATGGCTGTGCTGTGTATGGATGTGCTACGCCAACCGGATCAGTAAATGTACCGTTTGCATTATACCAGGTACTTGAACGAACTCCTGTACAGTCAAGAATTGGAGCAGAATTAGTCCATGATTTCGCGGTTGGCTGGGCAGGCCAGGTAGGTATAGTACCTGCAGGAGTTGTCTGAGTAAAACACCAGTACGCGTAATCAGTTGTCGGAAATAATTTATTCGCCGTCGCCTGATCGATAGCATCGCAATGACCATCAAGGAATGAAATTACTACTTTCCCGCTATGTCGGAAAGCCAACTGGGATGGTGAAGTACCGACATTTGGATATACTCCGCCGACTGCTGAAGAAGTGCCATCAGCAGTAACATATTTTTTTGTTGGCTCATCAATCAAACCAATTCTTTGCAGGTTTAATGCGCTATTGTAAATATAACTATTGGGCGGGATTTTGCCGGCTGTAGCGCAGTTTAATACTGACTGGTCAATTCCCAGATCAATCCAGACAGTGCCGGTAGATGGCGTCATTTCACCATGGTCCTGGGTATACATTTGCAACGACGCGGAAATCTGGCGCTGGTTGCTGGTACAGGTGGTCTGGCGCGCTTTTTCGCGAGCACGCGCAAATACCGGGAACAGTATTGCGGCGAGGATGGCAATAATGGCAATTACTACCAGTAATTCAATTAAAGTAAAACCTTTTTTCATTTTACACCTCCTTTACAAAGTGAAATCAGAACATATACCGGGTTGCGATATAAGCATTGACCTTATCGACGTCATCTGATGATAAAGCCGATGAGAAGATAATCATTTCAGCAATAGTGTTGTTGTTGGAAAATCCTCCATTGCTTGAGTCAACACCAATACCCAAGGTGCTGGTATCAGTTGATCCCGATGGCAGAGCATTTGATAAAGTAGGTGTTTTATTATAATCGTCATCAGGAGCATAACGACGATTTGGAATAAACAATGAAGAACCATTCAATGTTTCTTTAATTGTAGTACCATTTCTATATAAACAATAATATTGCGGAATGTTTCTCATACCACCATTTATGGGGCCGCCTTTCTGCATACTATCGTCAGGAACAGCATTACCTGTACAACTGAATGCCTGTCCTCCAAAGTAATGACGCAATACATCAACATTCCAGTAACATGTCAAACCTATGCCGTTTGCTGTATTACAATCACCTTTGCGCCAAATGCCAGTCCACCCTGACCATGTATTAGCACAGGTGAAAACAGTAAAAATAGTAAAGTTTGATAAAGATTTGTTATAGTTTGATTTAAAACCAGCAGTAAAACCTGGCATATAAACTGATGGTCTGCCTTTAAAACCTGCAACTTGAAAAATAGGACGTTTATCGGGGTTTGAAACATCTACTGGTAAATTATCCTGATAGAAGTTATATTTACCATATAATGTCGGCCAACTTGATATTTTACCGCCGGTATCAGGAATGATAGAGTCTGCGCGCAACCAGACGTCTAATCCCTTAGTGGTGAATGGAAATACTGGTGGTAAAGTTTTTGTTGTACTGACATGACCATCAACATACGAAATGACCGCCTGTTTGCTGTGACGCAGCCAAACATCAGCACTGTCATAGGCGATATTTTCCTGACCGGTAGTTTGACCCAGACCATCCGCCGTCATCCATTGAGCAGACGGGTCGTCAAGGTCACCGAGAGATACTGAAGCACAGTTGGAATTGTAAACATAACTGTTAGTGGGTACATCAGGAGCGGAACCGCATTTCAACACACCAGCTTCCAGTTTTAATACAGTCCAAACATTGCCAGAACCTGGCATTGTTTCTTCATGGTCTTGCGCATACATCGCCACTGTCGCGGCAATTTGCCGCTGGTTACTGGTACAGGTGGTTTGCCGTGCTTTTTCACGAGCCTTGGCAAATACAGGGAATAGAATGGCGGCGAGTATTGCTATAATGGCAATTACTACCAGCAATTCGATAAGAGTAAACCCTTTTTTCATGAATATACCTCCAATATTTTTTAATACTAATTGTTTAGTATTAATGTTGATATTTATTATACCAAAGTCGATTATTCCAGTCAATAGATTTTGAAGATAATTCTATATAAACTTTTTAGGTATTGATATGATTATTAGGTACATTTTATTGGGGTTAATACCTTAAACCCTAACTCAAATAAATTGGAAAAGTGTTCAGTGTTTTGTGTTCAGATAATGTTATAATTTATCAGATTCAAATCAGTTGTCTATTTCTAATATCGACCCCAGCGTGGTCGCATAGTTATAGATATATCCATCAAATTAAACCCGACCCCAGCGCAGGTCGCATATAAACAGGCAGATTGTCGGCAATTATATGTGACCCGCGCTGGGGTCGATTATTATGTTTTTGACGATGTTCTATAAATATTTGACTCCTCTGGAGTCATGACGAAACCATAATTGAGCTGCGGGAGAATCCCACATTAATCTATCCTTACATCACTTACAAACTCATTGCTTTCAAGGCGCAAATCTTCAATATTTTTAATCGGCTCCTGACCTGCCAAATGAATATTTTTAAATGCAACACTCTTAATGTCATGTTCCGCATCTGCGCCAAACATCTCAGATGCCAGCATTTTAGTACCATTCACGGTGATATTTTCTAATATCACATTCCGAATGTGCCCGCGTTCATCATCCTTCCCCCAACAATCCTGCTGAATTACCATTTTCAGCAATTTGGGTTCCGTGGTCAAGGCATCATACACATCTTCCGGACGTTTTACCGGCTTCAAGGTATCAATAGTAATATCGCGAAAATGCACATCAGCGACAGTCTCGCTGTCAGATACGTGAATCCCCATGCACCAATGGCGGCTGTAAATGACATCGCAACGGTGGAAATTAAGGTTTCTTATGGCGGCGCGGGTCTCGTAAGTTGCCCCCAACGCAAATCCCCAATCATTCCAGATAATGCAATCCTCAACGGTAATATCTTTCGCCGGCAGCTCTGGTTCTGTGGTTTTTACCACGATACTGTCGTCATGGTTGCGCACAAAACAATTTCTAATTTCAACATTATGCGAATTAACGCTGTTTATGCCGTCGCTGTTCAGGCGACCGCTGATCAGCTTTAACCCATTCACCCGAACATTGTTTGATTTGCCGATTATCACGTTCCAATTGGATGAATCGCGCAGCATGATGCCTTCCAACCGAATATTACTGCTGTCTTTCAACACTATCATCGGTTTCGCCGGGTGCGGCAGCATGCTGGCGTCTAATATTCCGCGCCCGCAGACCCGCACATTGCTGAGTCCGGTCAGGTCAAGCACTGCGCCATGGTAAAAAGTCACCTTCCATTGTTCGCTCCAGGTTCCCTTTTCATCAGCACCCAACTTCGCCTTTACCACTGCGCCGCCCGCCAAATATACCGTCTGTCCGCTGACAGGTTTAATCTGATTAATTTCATGCAACCCCGGGCCAAAATATAAAACATTCGGGTCATCAGGCGACGGAACGTCAACTTCCGGCGCACTGGCAAAAATATGCAACGCCGCGGTGTCATCATCATCAAGTAAAATTGTCACCAGATGCGGTTCGGACAGTTCAAACGAGATTTTCCCACCAGCAATAACCGGAGTAATCCCCAATTGCGTCGGAAATATTCTGGCAGTTGTGAAAGACCGCGACGGTGTAACGACTACGCTTACTTGACCACTTTGGTCAAATATTACAAATGATGCCCGCTGTCCCGCAGGATCTTTCACGTGGGTCCATAAACCGTCATTAGGCAATATTTCCGCCCGTACCCGCGCCTGGTAAACAAACAATGATGTACCATCAACGGTAACAGTATAATCCGGCGAAGCGATTTCCTGCGGCGGTGCCGGCCATGATATCAGGTTTGACATAGTATTTTTCCTTAAAACTTTTTCTCGCTAACCTTTAATGTCATCGCCATGAATGAAAGTGGCGGCAGTTGGCAGGTTGCCTGCCCGTAATTCACCGCGATATCGTGATATGGCTTTGCTATTACCTGGTTTGGATTTTCGAAGCTGTTGGCAGCTTTCGGGTCGGTTCCGGTGATTATCTCGGCTGATTCCATTGAAATTATGGTGTGATCCGCTATTTCTACACACACCGGTGCGGTTTTATCCAGGCTGCGGTTGGTTAGAAATACCTGCAGATATTCGCCGTCCAATATCGAACTGGCATCTACAAACGTTGTTTTGCCGCTGGTTTTCCCATCATATTCCGGTCCTTCGATGACTGGTTTCAACGAAATGCCGTTGCGGCGTTTTGAGAACATCTCAAATGGATAATAAATGCTCTGTACCAGCATGTCATCGCCTTGTGTTAAAATCGGCGCGATAATGTTGACTATCTGGGCAATATTCGCGATTTTTACGCAATCGGCATGACGGATAAAACTATGCAGGAAACCGGCAACCACCAGGGCGTCTTCAAGGTTGTAAACTTCCTCAATCAGATGCGGAGCCACCTTGTTTTCGCCATTCATCTGCATATTTTTATACCATACATTCCATTCGTCAAAACAAAGATAAGCGCGTTTTTTACTTTTGCGGCGTGCCTGAACATACTTGCAGGCGGCATCCATCTCTTCTATCTGCTTATCAATTGAGTTGGTAACCCCGAGATAATCCAGCGTATCATTATCGTAATTGCCCACATACCGGTGCAGGCTGATGTAGTCGGCGTAATCTCCCAGATATTCCAGCACCGTACTGTCCCATTCCATGTAAGTAGACAAACCAGTTCCGCAAGACCCGCAGGCAACTATCTCGACTGAATTGTCGGTATCTTTCATTAATTTCGCTGTCTGCTGGGCGCGGATGGCATAATGGTCGGCGGGTACATGTCCCAACTGCCACTCACCGTCCATCTCGTTGCCCAGGCACCACAATTTCACGTCATGCGGTTGCGGATTGCCGTTGGCGACACGCATATCGGCGTAATAGGTACCGGCAGGACAGTTGCAATATTCCAGCCAGTTGCGCGCTTCTTCTGGGGTGCCGGTTCCCAGGTTCGCCGTTATCATCGGCGTCCAACCCATCTTGCGGCACAGGCTGATGTAATCGTCAGTGCCAAACTGGTTGGTTTCCACGCTTTGCCATGCCATTTCACGCATTACGCGCCGCATATTTTTCGGACCGATGCCATCCATCCAGTGGTAGCCGGAAGCGAAATTACCGCCCGGATAGCGCATGGCAGTCATGCTCAATTTCTTAAGCGCGCCTAATACATCCGTTCGGCAGCCTTCCGCGTCGGCATGTTTGCTGTCCGGCTGGTATACGCCTTCATACACCGCACGCCCCATGTGCTCCAAAAATCCGCCAAATACCCGCGGGTCAACCTCGCCAACCTGAAAGCTGGAATGTAAACGAACAATAGTATTTTCCATTTTATTCACCTGTAAATATAAAATCTTGTTGCCTCGAAGTCTAACAAATAGCAGAGAGATTGTCGATAAGGTTTAGCTTTAATTTGAAAAAAGATTTTGTTTTAATGATAGTTTTATGGTAGGCAAAACCACCCCGACCTTCGGCCACCCCTTCTTGGCAAGGAGGGAATGGTGTTCTGTTACCATAAATATGCGGGTTCGGTGCCGGAATGCTGGTTAAGCTTTATCCGGGTCGGACTTGCACCGACAAGAACCACCAAGCGTCGCTTGGCGCACATTTTGCATTTTTAATTTTTAATTCATAGAGGCCTTTGCAAAACCATACTAAATATTATAATCAATCCAACCACCCCCTACCCCCTCCTTGCCAAGGAGGGGTGGCCGAAGGTCGGGGTGGTTTCGCCTACCACAAACCTGCAACCTAAACATTTGAAAAAATAGGTTTTGCAATTGCCTCAATAATTTGCCATTTGCCATTTCCAATTTGCAATTCACCACTTTCCCCCTCTCTTTAAATTTACTGCTATTTAAAGTAAAATATGACGGCGATATATATTTGCAAAGGTGGTTAATTGTGGCGACTGCACCCAGTGCCAGTTATAGTCTGGCTATTCGAATTAAAGTACCTACCGTACCCGGCATGTTGGCGATTTCGGCTAATGCTATTGGCAAGGCTGGCGGAGAAATTGGCGATATTGTGTTGATTTCTGAAAACCGCGATTTTACGGTGCGGGATTTTAATGTGAATTGTTCCGGGCTGCAGCATCAGAAAGATATAATTGCTGAACTTAGAAATCTGGGTAATATTGAAATAGTATCCATTACCGACCGTACATATAATATGCATTTAGGCGGAAAAATCACCACCGAATCAAAATATCCCTTGAAAACCCGCGATGATTTGTCGATGGCGTATACCCCAGGCGTTGCCCGGGTATGCATGGCGATTCACGACGACCCGATGCGCGCATTCAACCTGACGATAAAGAAAAATACCGTGGCGGTAATCAGCGACGGCACCGCGGTACTGGGACTTGGCGATATCGGCCCGGAAGCGGCAATGCCGGTGATGGAAGGCAAAGCGGTACTGTTTAAAGAATTCGGCGGGGTTGATTCTTTCCCCGTTTGCATAAATACCAAAGACACCGAAGAAATCATCGCATTCGTTAAAGCTATTGCCCCGACATTTGGCGGCATTAACCTGGAAGATATCTCCGCTCCGCGCTGTTTTGAAATTGAAGAGCGCCTGAAAGCTGAACTGGATATCCCGGTATTTCACGATGACCAGCACGGCACCGCAGTGGTGACATTGGCGGCGCTGATTAACGCGCTGAAAATCGTCAATAAACCTATGGGAAACCTGAAAGTTATAGTATCCGGCGTTGGCGCTGCCGGGGTTGCCTGCAGCAAGATAATGCTCAACGCCGGCGTGAAGAATATCATCGGCCTTGACCGCAACGGCGCGATTCACAAAGGCCGCACCGACCTGAACTCGATTAAACAGTGGTATGCCGACAACACCAACCCGGAAGGATTATCCGGCAAACTGAACGACGTCATTGAAGGCGCCGACCTGTTCCTGGGGGTATCCGGTCCGGGTACATTAAAGGTTGACGATGTGAAAAAGATGGGGCCGGACGCGATGGTATTTGCCATGGCAAACCCGATACCGGAAATAATGCCGGAAGAAGCTGCGCCGTATGTACGCATTATGGCGACGGGCCGGTCGGACTATCCCAACCAGATTAACAACGTCCTGGCGTTCCCCGGTATTTTCCGCGGCGCGCTGGATTGCCGCGCATCAGCAATAACCGAAAATATGAAACTCGCCGCCGCCCGGGCAATTGCCGACATGGTAACCCCCGAAGAATTATCGGAAACATACATAATCCCGTCAGTATTCGACAGCCGGGTAGGTCCCGCCGTAGCAAAAGCCGTCTGCGCCGCCGCCATAGCCGATGGTGTAGCCAGGCTGACCGGTGGCGAAGTGCCGACTTTTGATGAAATGACAAGATAGTAATAATTAAAAATGCAAAATTAAAAATTGTTTAAATATATAGGTTTGTGGAAGGCGAAAACCACCCCGACCTTCGGCCACCCCTCCTTGGCAAGGAGGGGAATTTAAGATATAAGTTTTGATTATTAAAGCTGCCATTATATTATCAAGTAACTACCATAACTCCCCTCCTTGCCAAGGAGGGGGCAGGGGGTGGTTGGGTTGATTATATAATTAATATGTGGGAGAAACATGCCAATCAGCACATTAAAATCAAATATTGTTATCACTGGTGGTGATGGCCGGTTGGGTACTGCCTTGGGACAGTTGATGGCTTTTCACGCTCCGGCATACCCGGAGTTTGATGTTACTGATTATGACAATGTTTTGCGCACTTTCAAGGCTTGCAAACCGAAACTGATTGTTCATGCCGCCGCTTATACTAATGTCGCCGGCGCGGAAATTGACCGCATCCCCTGTTGGAAGACTAATGTTCATGGCACCCGCAACGTGGTACAGGCGGTACGGACGCTTAATTTGCCGCTGATTCATATCAGCACCGACTACGTGTTTGACGGCAAGACCGGCAATTATCTTGAGGATGACTGTCCGGGACCGGCGATGAATTACTATTCTCTGACCAAGCTGGTGGCGGAAGAAGTCGTCCGTACCTGGGACAAGCATCTCATCATCCGCACCTCGTTCCGTCCAAATGATTGGCCATATCCCGTGGCGTATATCGACCTATTTACCGGTCAGGATTATCTGGATGTCATCGCGCCGGAGATTGCCCTGGCAATACAAAATTTCCACCGCATCCAATACAACACCCTGCACATAGTAACCGAACGCAAATCAGCATTTGAACTGGCAAAACGCCGTCGTCCCGATGTAAAACCCGGCAGCAAATCATCATCAAACGTAGCCTTGCCGGATGATATAACCCTCAACACCGACCGCTGGAACCATTTGAAAAAGATGTTGTTGGAGAAGGGGTGAAGAGAAATATATCCTGATGTGACAGACACCATCCTGGCTTCGCCAATCGGTGTCAGTCCCTGAAAGTCATTCTTCCCCTCTCCAGCCGGGGAGGGGATTGAGGGGAGGGGCTTTAAAGGCATAAATCTATAATTTATAAAATAGGTTTTGCAAGTACCTGTAAGGATAGAGTCTTACGCCCACAAAAATTGTCCATTGTCAACTGTCAATTGTCAATTATTTAAAAAATCCCCGCCACTTCTTTCTTTTCATTCCAGAACTGTTGTCGACACATTTCCGCATAGACGCCATCTTTGGTTATTAATTCCTCGTGTTTTCCGCGTTCTACAATGCTGCCGTCGTGGAGTACCAGTATCTGGTCGGCGGAGCGAACAGTGCTGAGGCGGTGGGCTATTATGAAGGTGGTGCGGCCTATCATGAGGTGTTCCAGTGCCTGATGGATAAGATGCTCAGATGTTGAGTCTACCGATGAGGTGGCCTCGTCAAGGATAAGGATGCGCGGGTTGGCGAGGATGGCGCGAGCGATTGCCAGCCGCTGTTTTTGTCCGCCGGAAAGTTTTATGCCGCGTTCGCCAATTTCTGTGTCATAGCCTTCAGCCAATTTATCGATGAATTCATGGGCGTTTGCTGCCACTGCCGCCGCTTCCAACTCTTCGTCAGTCGCTTCCAACCGGCCAAATCGCAGGTTTTCCTTCACGGTGCCGTTGAACAGGAAAGATTCCTGCAGCACTATCGCGATATGTTTGCGCACGTCGCTCTGCAAGGCATCGCGCACGTCAACGCCGTCAATGCAGACAGTGCCGCCGGTGGCGTCATAAAATCGCGGGATAAGGTTGACGAAGCTGGTTTTCCCCGCACCGCTTTGCCCCACCAGTGCAACAACTTCACCCGGTCGGGTGGTTACGCTGACGTGGTGCAGCACTTCGGCACCGGTGGCATATTGAAAAGATACATCGCGAAATTCCACTTCACCGCGGACATCATGCAATGACACCGGATTTTTCGGGTCCATTACTTCCGGCATTGCGTCAAGCACTTCAAAAATGCGTTCGCCGGATGCCAAGGCGCGCTGGATAGAGTCGAAAGTACGGATAAAATCGCCAATTGGCTGATAGAAATTAGAAACATACATGGAAAATGCTGTGAGAGCACCAATAGTGAAAAGGTTTTTTGATATCAGGGTGGCGCCAACCCCCAGTACGATAATGGTTCCGGCAGTGCTGACAGTTTGCAGCGCCGGGAAAAATATCGAAGTCATCCTGGAAGCTTTAATATTTGAACCCATCAGGAAATTACTGGTATCCACGACCATCGCCTGCTCTATTGGCTCACGACTGAATGCCTTGATAACCCGCATGCCGGAAAGATTTTCCTGCAATTTCGCGCTGAATAAACCGGTAGCATCACGAATTGTACGGTAAACTATACGTATTTTACGGGTAAAAAAGAATAGTCCGACGCCAATTAAAGGTACAGGAATAAGCACCAGCAAGGTCATGAATATGCTGTAATTGCACATGTAATACAGCGCGATGCCGACGCCAAATACCTGGCGAACCAGCGCGTTGGCGGTATTCACTATCATTCCTTCTACCTGGTTTACGTCATTAGTGATGCGCGACAGCAAATCGCCTATTCGCTTGTTATCATAATAACTCAGCGACAACGCCTGGAATTTTTCATACATCATCAAACGCAGTGTATGCAGCATCCGTTGACCGGTAATACTCATCCAAAAACCGCTGAGTGAACTGATAATCTGACCAGCAAGAATTATTCCGACATAAATAGCAATTGTTATTGCTAACTGGTCATATCTTTTACCGGCAATGATGGTGTCGATGGTATATTGGTAAATACGTGGTGGCTGTTGTCCTAAATAAACACCAATCATGGTGCATACCAGTCCCAATAATAAAAGCGGCAACAGCGGTTTTGCCAGCGGTACACATTTGCGAAACGCTATCCAGGGGTTTTGCGCCCGTCGCGGGCCTATTCCGCCAAATCTGCCGCCGCCGCCCGGTCCGCCGGGACCACCTTGAAAACCTTGCATCAGCAGCCACCTTCTTCCATGCGGTTATCCAATGCAACCCGCAATATCTCCATCGCCTTTGCTACGGTATCCCGGTCGGTAATATTCAGTTTTGACAACAGCTTGGACAGTCTTTTTTGGGTGGCTTGCCATACCGAATCCAGGGTGAATAAGCCGGTATCGGTAAGTTTTATCATAATCTTGCGGCGGTCCACCGCGCTGTATTCCCGCGATACCATGCTATGTTTCACCAATACATCTATCAATGTCGATGCCGACGCGTGGGTGATATCCATGTGTTCCGCCAGGTGTGACAGCGATATATCGGGGTGGTGGCGAAGAATCCGCATGGTGCGAAACTGGGTCATGGTTAATTCCGCCGGCTGGTGCCGCCGCATTTCGCGCCGCATAACCCGCATCAACATCATCACCGTTTCCATAACAATGCCAGTAAATTCATTGTCCGTAGATTTAGTTAGCTTATCTAATGATTTCATACGCTAATTATATTGGCGTTTAAGTAATATGTCAAGGAGGGTGAATAGGAAATTATTAACATTGATGGGCAGGATAGACAGGATAAAACAATCATAATTTGTTATGACAAAAAGGAAATCTTTCGGCACTTCTTGCAATCTACCGCATAACAATATATTATGATGACACGCAATATGTTGGAGAGCTTTTATGTTTTTTGCTAAAAATGGAATAGGACGAATGGAAATAGTGGTGGTATTGCTGGTTTTACTGGTACTTGGTTTTATATTATATCCTGTTTATAAACAAAACATGACATATTTAAAACCATATACGTTTGACCGGCAGAAATGGCAGCAGGATGCACAGAATAGGTTTTTAAATCGTATGAATAAAATAACGGGAGTATGCCTATCTAATCTTCACCAGTTGGCAATGGGAGCAGAAATGTATGCCCAGGACCATCATGATTGCATGCCTGGCATTAATAAAATCAACAAAAATGGCACTGTTACATACACCGGTTGGGCAATAAACATCAACAAGTATCTCAAAGGAGTAACAGATGTTAACAAACAAAGTGAGTTTTTCACTTGCCCAAATACATGTTCAGAGTTTGAAAACCCAATCAGTTATGGTTACAATAGGTTTTTATTGAAAAGAGATGGTACAGGGATTAGTATCACTGCAATAAATAATCCAAATCAAGTAGGTTTGTTTACTGATTCATCTACATATACACCTTTTGCTGCTACGAAAGACAATAAATTTTATGGTGGTGATATTATAGGTGAATATTTGTTAAGTGCAGGAAATTTCAATCCTGAATATTATATGTTAATGAGTTTACCAATTAGTCGACATTTAGGTAATATTAATATTGCTTATACAGACGGACATGTAGCTTCAGTACCATCACATAATTTTACAAATAGTTCTACACATGATCCAGATAATGAGAGTATGCATGCATTTTTAAGATGTAATATTTTAGGATTAGTAGATAATCCTGATGCTTTCCTAAGTCGTAAACCAAGAATTGTATTTTATGATAAAACTGATGCTGTTTTTAATGATGTTACCAATGATATATCTGGCACAACAATCGGTGGAGACCCGGCCACACAGCCAATACTTAAATTTGCTTGCGATATTGTAAAGTTTAAATCTTCTTCATTTAGATACAAACAACATAAATTTAAAGGCTCATTATCCACCGGTTTTCGTCCATCTGAATATCTCGAAGGTGTTGCCACCGGAACTGTACCAAAGGTTGACCCTAGACGCGGTTCAAGTATTCAAATTGGTGTTGATCAAATGGTGGTTATAGTAAATAAGAATTGCGCAATCAATGTACCTGGTATCGAACTTGATCTGACAAAAAAAGTAAAAGAAAAGATTATTAATCCGAAAAAGTTCTGGCGATTGATAACCAGGCGTAATTTGCAGACTATAATTAATTCTGATGGTTATGGCGTGTTGAACAGTACAGCAAAAAACCATCTGCCTGCAAACTACACAGCTGCTCACCATGACTGGCAGTTGTATGTGCAAAGTAAAACTGACGGCACCCGGTCTGCAATCGCCATGACTGCCGGCGATTTCTTTTCCCCGGGTGGCTTTGGCGCATATTACCGCGACGGTGGTACTCGCGATGACAAGAGTTATATACCGCGCACACCGGGAGCAACCAGAAGTAGCGATGCTCGCACGTATCGCGGCATTTATTGTGAAAATGACACAGAAATTATTAATAAAATAGCCAGCGACCCGTTAGGCATCGGCATTGTATCGGCGGCATTTGTCGATACGCGAAAGGTTGATATTTTAGCTGTTGATATGAATACACATGTCCGCTGGGCAGCTACCTTTCCAATGTATGCCATGAATAATTTAAGTGAAATTCAGGATAAAAGATGGCCATTTCAACGCAAATTATATGCCATTTATGGAAAAAAAGACACTGCCAGCGAAAAGATATCCACTCGCGTATTCGATAAAGGAAAAGAAGCTTTTTTTGCCGGACCATTGTATAAGTCATCATTCTGGCGGATACCAGTAAAAGAATCAGAAAGATTTAAAAGGCCAAGAATTGGTGGTCCGCCAACTCTTTCAAAACCGCCAAAACAGTCAATTCTACAAAAAACACCATGAAATAATAATTAAAACAATAAATGGTATTAATAAGAAGAATCGGTCACCGGTAGGGGAGATGTCCTCATCTCCCGCGACGAACCGGAATAATGATATAAATAAGCGAAATAGCGACAGATTTTTTTAGGTGGTGTTGTATTTTTAAACCTGTTTTGTCGCTATTTCCGGTTTTTCTTTATTATACATACGCTGTCGCGGGAGTTGGGGACAACTCCCCTACCACTCACCGGTGTAGTTTTCATATAATAAAACCGTCTTTAGTCTTGTATAACCACCATCCGCCAAGTACCCAAACAAAGACCGCTTCGCAACTGCCGCCTCCCATCATTCCTTCCTGGTGAAAATATGAACTTCGATGCCACATGTATCCGGTATCAAGATTAGATAAACTTAACATATAACCATTCTTGAACTCAGAGAATCTCATTTTTCCTGTTTTGCTATCTTTATATTCATATTTCAGGCTTGATGGCACATTGTTTATCCCAAAATAAACTTTTCGGGAAGAAGGCGAAAATGCTAACCGGACGCAAAACTTCTGATAATCGTCTAACTCGTTGCTGGTGTAATCACTAATACAGACAAAACTGTAATGTTGATCGGTAAGAGGCGGGGCAAAATGATTTATTGTCATTACTTTGGCAAATCCGGCGTAAAGATAATAACTGAGAAATTGCCAGGCTATTAACCCGACAATTGAAAGCAGTATAATTAATCCAATTTTTTTCGCTTTTTTCATGTATCACCTCATATTCATTCATCCAGACTATCTTATCACAAATGGGCAGGATATCAAATATCCTGCCCATTTATTAAACTATGATTTACTTTAAAATTAACCTTTTGCCCGTTCTAATAATACTACCATCATCAGGCTCAGCATTATTAATTCTTCTTCTCTATCATCGATATCGACAGGGCGGTTGATGGTGAAATAACGGCCTAATAATGATGGCATTTTTTTCATGTTCATTACCACGGTTCCGTCAGCGGTTTTGACATCATATACTGGTTGCAAAACATAAGCAGACAAAATACCAATGAGGGGAAGTTCTGCCAGCACCGAATCTAAGAATCTAATCCAGGGGTTATGCTCCTGTATAGTATAGTTAGTGTTATTTTCAGACGTTACATTATAATGGATGCGCCAGAGCGATTTCATGCCATCTCGTTTTATCGATCCCATTTCCTGATCAGAATCGTTTTTAATTGTGAATCTGGCGGAAAAATCAATTACCCGATCAGCTTTAATTGAGAAGATTTGATGATTCATCTTTTCATCAGAGAAAACCTGTACATCATCTTTTAATTTGAATGCTTTTTGTTTGATGTATGCGACCATTGAACCGTCAGCACCGGTAATACTAAACTGGTTTGTTAATGCCCATACTTTAAATTTGATACTCAGTGGATACGTTAAAACCGACATGTTATTCCCCTCTTAAAAATATTTTACGAATTATACATATATATGGAGATAATTGCTACATTTTTTAAGTTTTAATACAGAATAAATGAATGGTAATATATTTATCGGACTGATCAGTCGAATATGCCGGGTCAGTCCGATAAAAATAAATCTTATTTACTTCCTCACAAACGTCCCTGCTCCCCAGGTGCTGTCGGGGGTGCGCCAGTCGGGCTGCCACCATATTTTGTCGCCACGGAAATCTTTGTAATCGTCGTCGAAATCGTTTACTACTACATTCAAGCGTACCGCGCTCCAACTTTTGCCGGTTTTTCTGTTAATATATTTCATGGGGATGGCAATTTCGGTGTTGTGACCAGTAGGGGTGGTGACGCATACCGCTTTGGTACCTTCCGGCAGTTTTGCGGCATTATAGGCGGCGCGGGTTTCACCGGTTTTGGTAGGACTCATGGCTATCAGCAGGATATCCTCAAACTCTTTTCCTTGCCCGAATAGCCTTTCAGCATCGGGACGGGCATCAAGGCGCACTTCGATGCCATCCTGCAGCCACGGGTCTTTTTCCGGCACGCTGTTTATGCGTTCGTCGGTGGTTTGAATGGCGATGTAAAAGAAGTTGGCGTCGTATTTGCAGTCAAAGCGGTACGAAAGGTCTGCCGCACCATCCCATTTAGTGGCATCGGCTATGTTGGCTGGTTTATCGACTGATACTGATAGTTTCCCCCAGTCGGACAGGTTGCCGTCGATAGTTATCGTGGTTTTAGTTGAAAAACATGGCTGTTGCGCCTTTTGGGCAGGCACTTCTATCTTCTGGACGATTTTTTGGCCGTTATAAGATGATGCAATAGTGGTATACCCGGCAATTTTCGGATGTATTTCATTGGTTGTATTGTCTATGCCGGCAACTTTTGTATTGGCAATTTTAAACTCCGCGGTGCAATCTGTCAGTAGAAACCAGCCATCGTAAACGGTTTCCAGAATGGGGTGTGCCGGTCTGGCAAGGTTGATAGTGCCGCCGGTTTCAGAATCCATGTCGTTAATTTCAACGCTGGTAAGTTTTGGAGTTTTGCTGCGCAGCATGAAATATAGCGCGGAACGGAGACGGCGTGTGCAGTCGAACTTCTCATGCCCGTGGTTGTGACCGGTGTAAAAGGCGATATTGTCATTCGGTACAAATCCCCGGACAATCAGTTTGCGATAGCCGGCGTAGGCGTCTTTGTAAATAAAATCGAACTCGCGGGAACCGGCGTCAAGCCATATTCGCGCTTTGGGAAGTGGGAGTTTTGGGTTGTAAAGGATATCGGCAAACTCTTTTCCAACGTATGGCGCAAAGAATGGCGGTGACTGGCAAATCCCCATCCCGAAGGTTTCCGGGTGCATATAAGTCATCCAGAATGAACCCGCGCCACCCGCTGAAAATCCGGTAACTCCGGTGGATACCGCATCAGGACGGGTGCGGTAGGTTTTATCAATCATTGGTTTTATCGTCTTGGCAAGATATTCGTAATAGCCTTCTGATTTTGTATGGAAAATTTTCTCAACAAAATCATTACTGCGTGGACCACCTTCTACCATATTTCTTTGTTTGTAAGTTTGTCCATCTATACAATAATCGATGGAACGATTGCCAGGAATATTTTTACCAGTTGCGTCTTTTGAATTGTGAATCGCGACGAAGATAACGGGTTCTATCAATCCGTCATGAACTAACTGGTCAGCCACCATTTCGTAGGCGATGGTGCCGCGCATATCATTTTGCCGGGTTAAAAAAGCCGACTCGCCATCCAGTACATAAAACACCGGATAGCGTCTGTCGGTGGAATTATAGCCTGCCGGCAGACAGATAGTCACCGCATGGGGACCACTGGATTTGCCGCCGTCATCAATTGCCGGCATAAAAATATACCGCGATTTTTCCGCACTGTTTTCAGGCACAGAAGCACCAGTACCCTCAGCAGCAAAAACAGAAAAAGCGATTATTGTAAGAAAAAGACAAGACCAGAAACGAACAAACATTACGAACTCCTTATAAACCGGTTAAATAGTAGCACAGTTATATTATAGCAAAATGTTGATGAAAAGTTTCAGTTTTTTTGAAATTAACATGTGGGGCAATTCCCAATATCATCCTGTATATTGTATTTGCTAAGATTGATTTACCAGAAGAAAATTTCATTAAAGACGCAAAATCACAAAAGTCGTATGACTTTTGTGATTATATGCCGAAAAGTCCTTTGACTTTTGTGATTTTGTGGTTAATTTACAAAACTATTTACTTCTTAGGCGGCAAAGTAGACATTCGCCCTTCAACTGCTGTTGATACTCCGCCGGTGTTTTTTGCCAGGGTTTGGGCTATTACGTCGTACATGGTGGTGTCTTTTACTACCATGCTTTTAGTTACTTTTTCGTCAAAGTCGAGGATGTAGCCAACTGCACCTTTGGCAAGGCTGGCGGGCATGGCGACGTTGTAGGCGGCGGTGTCATTATCAAGAGCAACCTTGGTATCGCCGATGGTTATGCTTAATATGCGGGCGCGGGCGGGAAGGTTTTGGTCGAACATTACCTTCATGCCGGATATCTGCAGCATGGATACGTTGGGACCGGGGTATTTGCCCACGGCGCGTTCCATTACTTCTTTCAATTTGCGCGGAGATAACTTGAGCAGGATTACTTTGTCAGTGGCAAGGGTTAATAATGAACGCACTTGCTGGTCGTCAATATCGCCGGCGGGTATTTTCGCATTTTCACGGAAAGCAGTAGCATGAATAAGAGCCACGTCTGCCCCGGAGGCGTCACGCAGCGCATCCGCCACAAAATTGCCCAGGTTCGTCTCCTGTACCTTCACAGCACTGCCGTCAAGGTCAACGTTAGCCTTGCCGATGTTCGCACTGAATGCGGATACGGCGAGAAAAACTAATAGTATTGTTACAAACTTCGCCATAATACCACCTCATTTATCCTTCATTACCAACTATTAAGACAACTTATCTAATATTAAGTTTTATTCCCTCAAGTTGATTATACCCAGCATAAGAATAAATACACTTGTTACCGGTTATTGCCGGGTATTGTCATTTTTTGACATGATTAACAATTACGAAGCCAATAAAATCATGATAATCATGTTAATCCTGTCTAAAAATTATAACATCGCCACAAAAGACTTGAACTCATCCGGGTTAGTTGATTTCAGGGTTGCTTCTTCCAGGCTTACCTTGCGATTTTGTACCAGTTGCTTAAGGGCGTTGTCCATTGTCTGCATGCCGTATTTCGCGCTTGCCTGCAGCACTGATCCCATCTGGTGAACTTTGCCTTCGCGGATAAGATTGCGGATGGCGGGGGTTGCTATCAGAATCTCTTGGGCGCAGCTTCTGCCTTTGCCGTCAATATTCGGGACCAGGTTCTGGCAGAAAATGCCTTCCAGGGTGTTGGATAGCTGGCTGCGAATCTGTTCTTGCTGGTGAGGCGGGAACACGTCAATCACGCGCTCAATGGTCTGCATCGCCGAGGTAGTATGCAGGGTGGCAAAAACAAGGTGGCCGGTCTCCGCTGCCGTTACTGCCGCCTGGATGGTTTCCAGGTCGCGCATTTCACCGATTAAAATGATATCCGGGTCCTGGCGCAGGACATGTCGCAGTGCCGTATTAAAACTTTCTGTATCCGACCCCACTTCACGCTGGGTCACCACGCTTTGCTTGTTTTTATGCAGGAACTCGATTGGGTCCTCAACAGTAACAATGTGGGTGCGCCGAGTAGCATTTATTTCATCAATCATCGCCGCCAGTGTAGTGGATTTGCCAGACCCGGTAGGTCCGGTTACCAGCACCAGTCCGCGTGGACGCACTGTCATCTCCCGCACAATAGACGGCATGTGCAGTTTGTCCAGAGATGGTATTTCATTTGGAATGGTACGAATTACCGCGCCGATGGAACCGCGCTGGCGATGCACATTAACACGGAAGCGTGATATCCTGGGCATTGAGTAAGCGCAGTCCAATTCCCATTTTGATTCGTAGGTCGTCACCTGCGGGTCGGATAATATGCCATATATTATCTCCTGCAATCGCATTGGTTTCATCACCGGGAATGGCATCGGTATCAACTCGCCGTGGACGCGCATCATGGGGGTAGAACCTACCGCCAGGTGAAGGTCGGACGCGCGGTATTCCATCATGTGCATCAACAGGTCATCCAGAGTAATATCGCCGGATGATTCCTCAGAAGAATGTCCCACAGTACCGCTTGTCGGCATCCCGAAAGAGGGAGTGAATGATTGAGTGTTCGCTTGCGGTGCCGATTGCTGGCGGCGTTCCGCATACCATTGCGAAATGGTATTTTGCAACTCATTTCGCGGGGCGATTTTCACGTCAAGTTCATTGCCGGTGATGGTTTTTATGGTGATTATCAACGCAGAATCCAGCGGGTTGGATACGGCAATGGTTAATACCCCCGCGCGGTAATCAATAGGCAGCACGTCATTGTTGCGGCAGGTTTCAAATGGCAGGTGATCCATCGCTGCACTGTTTGGCGGCAAGGTACGCGGCATCACCAACTGGCATCTCATCTCATTTGATATCATCTCCGCCAGCTCTTTTTCACCCAATATGCCGTCATCAATCGCCACGCGCCCCAGCCACTCGTCAAGAGTATCCGCGCGCTTCATCAATTGTTCCAGCATATTGGCGGGCAAAATGCCAACCTTCGCAATTATCTCGGATAACCGCTGATTAGTAGCAGTAGCAGCCGTCGCCATAAGTCACCTCATTTTTCCCAATCAGGCCATATTGTGAATTTATTATAGTGTAAATATACACCATAGAGATGAAAATTAAAACATGGTATAGCGGCGACTTGTTACTTTTTTAGAGTTTTTTAAGGATTTTAATGAAAAACAGCATTTTGAAAGTTGATTTAATAAGTAAATAGGTAACTGTCTCTATGTATTTGGTAGGGGAATTGTCCCCAATTCCCGCGCCGAACCGGAATAATGATGTGAAATAGCGAAATAGCGACAATTTTATTTTTTTGTGTTGCATTTACAAACCTTATTTTGTCGCCACATCCGATTCATTCTATTAATAAAGACTCTGTCGCGGGAGATGAGGACATCTCCCCTACCATTTATTCCTGCGAAATAGCAAAAAAAAGAAGATACCCTCTGGGTATAATATGGACAGTCACCTATTAGTTCCACCTCACTCTTTCTCCGTCAACTCAACCCCGTTCTGTTGCAGAGAATTGCGGAACTTTTCTACAAAACCGGGGGGTGGGACACCTACTATCATTAATTCGCTGCCTTTCATTACCACCTGTATTCTGCCGCCGGGGTCGTCGGGAGGGATGGGTGGGATTGCGTCTGTCAGGTAGATGATGTTCTGGTTTGCTGAACCTCGGTATGGGAATATGCCGGCTTGGTCTTTTTTGTATTCCCCATCTACCAGCACATCGATGTGCTGCAATGCCCGGGTAATATTTTCATCATCGCTTTTTCGCAATTCATCCAAGGTGTATCCGGTGAATACCCAGGTGTTTTTTCCTTTGTCTTTGACATATTTCAGCAATTCCGCTAATCCTGCTGACTGGTCAAAAGGTTCGCCGCCGCTGACCGTTATGCCGTCTACATTGTTCTGCAGCATAAACTCCGCCAGTTCAGCGACTTCTACCTCGTCACCGCCGTTATAATCCCACATCTCCGGCGATATGCATCCTTCGCAACCCCTGCCGCACCCCATCAGCCAGGCAACCGCGCGATACCCCGGCCCCAGGATATCCCGCACACCAAGATTGATATTATAGATTTGCAGTTTTGACATATTTGCTTAATCCTTTAAAATCGTCTGCTGAATGCGAATAGAGTTGTGAGATAGCAAATCCAGCGGATAAACAATATGATTATAAATGGCATCAGCAGAATTAATATCTTTTTCCTTCTCATGCCATATCGTGCAGATACTGATAAAAATACTATCGATGCGCCAATTAACCCGCCGGCGATACCCCAGGCAAACCAGGGAATTCCTGTGAAGAAATTGGCACTGAACAATTCATCCATAATATAAAAGAAATAGAATGAAACATGGGCAAGCAGCCAATATATGCCGGGAATAACGTAAATTCCAATTAAAATTATCAGTGCTATCGCCGCCGCAACGTATACAATCTCCATTTACACTTCGCTCCTTCGCATGAATCTAAACCACATCTTTAACCCAATGTAAATGAAAAATGCAAATGCAATAAATATGCCAATATAACCAATTAGCGGCAACTTGAAAGTGATTATATCTCCCCATAAGCCGTCATAATTGATAACAGTTCGCGTCAACAACGAACTTTTAGTTACCATCATTAACAATGCCCGGGTAATTGCAAAAAATGCAAAACCGATAACAAAACCTGTTAATAATCTTTTTAACGTAACAGTAAAAGGAAATAATATTCGGTATTTTAATATGAAAGGCGAGGATACCAATTCTGATATCCCGCTTTCAATATCTAATTTAAACTCATTTACCACCTGGCTTTTCTGGTCAAAATTCGAGTCAATAGTAATATCAAAAGTTCCTGACCTCTGGTTTATAATATTATTTGAAATATGCACCCCCGGTGCCTCATTTATGATATTAACAGCACCGAATGGCACACCGCAACCGACGGTTGAATATCTTATTGAAATAGTCTTTTCTTCACCGGATTTAATCGAATACACCGAAATAGGGTCTGACTGTAAAAAAGTAACCTTCACCATTGGCAAATCCGGTTCTAATAAACGAAGAATCTTTTCAAAAGCTGCCAACACATTATCTTTCAACTCTTCTTTTATCACATCTATCTGCTGTGCCAACTTTTCCAACCCGCGCTGGCGCAGCCACGCGCATAATGCGCCGTCTTTCCATCGCGACATCGCCATATCATAGACAACCGGCCGGGATTTTCCTTTCCACAGATCTTTATTGGCATAGACCATCTTCACTAAATCCGCCGGAGTTGCCGCGAATACCCCGCGCATAATAGTGAAGGGTCGGTTTTGCTGAATCATGTACGTCAATTCTTCCAGGCGCGTTTCCAACGGAGTATCTTTTAATTTTGCTACTTTATCCGCCATTTCCACATTTGGACGTTCTTTAAGCCGCAGCCACATCTCGAAATATATCAATAATTCTTCAGTACAAAGAGAATTTACAATTTTATTTTTTATGGCAAACTTATGGGCGCAAATAATCCATTCATCTTCGTTAGCTGCTTCATAACCATCATAAAAAACAAATGGGCGCGCAGGATCGCAGCTAATGATAGAATAATAATAAACAGACATCGGCTCAGTATAATTACTATCACGATATCGTCGGATATTCCGCGCGATATCAGTATCTATGGCAGCTATCCAGTTAATCAAGACTTCTGAGGTTATTATGTCTTCAATCGCCGCATCCTGTTCATCAAACATCAGGTCTGCTAAACCGGGCAAATCAACCACTATTTTGTTATTTATTTTATACGGCCGGTTTGCCTGCGCCAATTGATATGACTGGTCATTCGCGATTTTCATCATGTCAGCTTCGTTGTTGCAGTCATTCAGCCAACGATCAACTTCTTCAGTACTCCAGCGCGTGCGGCGATTACGAATCAGCAACCCGCGCAGCAGCATGGTCAGCTTGCCAGGCAATCCTGCCGGAACTTCCACCGCACCGCCTTGCAGGTAAAAATCAAACAAGTCAGGCAGTTTTGACTGATGCAGACTGGTAGAACCGGATAAAAGCTCGATGATGGTAATTCCCAATGAATAGTAATCGCAGGCGCGGGAAATCCTGCCCACTTTGCCAGACGCGTTATCGTCAACATAGCGGGGAAATGCTTCCGGTGCGGTGTATATCCAGGTGCCGGCCATTCGCTGAGTATCGCGGGATGTCTTGCTGCCTTCCATTACTGATGATATGTCAAAATCACCCAGCACCATTCTTTCTTTACCATTCTCTATCTGGATATAAATATTTGCCGGTTTTATATCGCGATGAATAATTCCCTGACCATGCAGGTATTTCAGGGCTTCATTAATCTGCGGCATCATCACCGTCATTATCCATTCCGGCGATGTCTCTGCGGATTTCTCTCCTACTATCGGCACGCGGTCTGCCAGGGTGCCGCCATTGCAATATTCCTGAATCTCGTAATAATACTCATCCTGCTGGATAACATTATAAGTATTTATGATGCCCGGGTGACTTAATTGGGGCAGTTTTTCCCACAAATCCTGGCGCGGCGGGAACATCATCGCCGCCACTTTTATCATAACATCAACGGTTTTTGAACTGCACAAATATAGACCCGGACGGGTAGATTCCTGGGGGAAAACGGTTTTTATGACGGTATATTCGCCACATATAACAGTACCAGCCGCAAGGACGCCTAACGGCAGCGACGAAGTTTGATTGGCATATTCCTCGGCATCTATATGCCGGGTTGCCATTTCTTCTTCATTCACCCGTTTGGTTATATCTTCACCGATGCGTCTTGTCTGATCTGTCATATTATTTTATTTTCACTTTAAACAGCGATAATGAAAGCGCGATGATAGAGTCGTTATAAATAGGAACTTCTTCATCTTCGCTGAACTTTTCGTTATCAACTATTATATAATTTGTTTTGCCAACGTGCTGTATATACCATTTCTGACCACGCCGCGTAAATAACGCATGTTTGCCAGATATCCATTCTGACTTGGCGACTTTAGCGACAATCACATCAGCTTTTTCATTTCTTCCAATAGTCTGGTTTTCTTTGACTGTAAACTCTATCGTTGGATCATCAATGGAAATCAGGGTTATCTTCTTTACTTCCCCCACTTTAGCAGTAATATCTTCCTTCGGTTTTGGAGCATCGGGAACATTATCTTTTTCTTCAGTTATTACAGAAACCAATGGAACCGCATTGGAATCAATAGATTCAATAGCAACCTGCGACAGGTCGCCATCGCCGCAACTACTGCAAAAAACCTGGTATATTTCATTTTCTTTGCCGCATAATGGACATTTTTTTACGTATCGCTGTTCAGCCATTTATATTAACTCCCATTCCAGTTCATACCTGTTAATTTCCTGAGTTGCCGGTGGTATAAGTCGGGAAATTTTCATACTTTTCCCTGTCAATTCTATGTTTTTCCCAATTAATTCAAATAATATGCGTGCTAACGGATTAAGAATCAGTTTCTCAGCAAGATTACCCATACCGCGTCCACCTGCAGAAATATCTGTGCCGACAATCTCCATTACATTATCAATAACTTCAGGAGAAAATTGCACATCAATTTTCCATTTATCTTTAATCTGGGATGAAATTGACTTCAGGGTTTTATTCTCTAATATTTTACGCAACATTGGCAAGCGAACAAAGTCAAATACTACGATATTCTGACCAATTCTGTTTAACAGCTCCGGTCTTCCCAATACATGCTTGAAATAGTTCGATACTCCATCAAGCATTTTATCTTTAACGCTTTCATAATCGGTATCAATATTGGGGTCAATTTGTAATTTTGGCTGTCCGGTCAGCGGGTTAACTAATGGCCTGCCGGTGTTCTGGTCCAATTGGTAAATGCCAACATTGCTGGTGAAAATAATGATGCTTTCCGAAAAATATACCGTATCGCCGCGACCATCAGTCATTCGACCATCTTCTAAAATCTGTAAAAATTTATCCAAAATCGTCGGATGCGCCTTCTCTATTTCATCAAAAAGCAATACGCTGAATGGATTTTTCTTAACCCGATTGGTAAGTTGGCCACCTTCTTCATACCCTACATATCCGGGAGGCGCACCCAGCAATCGCTGGTCAGACTGGCTCTGGCTATATTCGCTCATGTCAAAACGGATACAGGCATCTTCGGTGCGGAATACCAGTTCGGATATCGCTTTGGCAAGCTCGGTCTTACCAACACCGGTAGGACCAGCAAAGAATAAGATACCGCGTGGTTTAGTGTTGCTGGAATGCTGCGCGCCGGATAACCCCAGTCGGGCACGGCGCAGTACATCCGCAACTGCATTCACCGCCGCTGGCTGCCCTATCACCCGCTGCGACAATATCTCCTCGGCTTTATCCATCCGGTTCCAATCCAAATTATCCCACTCACTGTCGGTTATACCATATTTAAAACAGTCAATCAGCGACTTCGCTTTGGTAAACTTACTATCATTTTTACGCGCCATCATGCGTATTCCGCATAAATCGCGTATCGTCATGCCATCAGACAAATCAACCAATTCTTTCTGATCAAACCGTTCATTCATAACTTTGTCATTTGAAAAGAATAATGAGAAGAACTTTTGGCGTTCATAATTATATGGAGTTTCGATTTCAACTGAGCCGGAATACGGATTCCCCAGATATAGCCATGTCGGCAAATCTGTCAGCTTATCGCATAAAATAAGCAACATATTCTGGGTGACTTTCCTGTCATTGCCATCAACTGATGCCACCTGCTGGCTTTCTGCGGACGCCTTTAATAACCGTAAGAAGTTGCTCCGTTCGTTTTGCGGCATATTAATCGGCGAGGTTAGCAGTTGCGAGCCGTTTTCAATAATGAATAGTACCGATTTATTTCTATTAGACAGGCACAAACGCATCTGGTTAATCGCCTGGTCTATTGGATCTTGGGGTTGTACGGCCTGTGGTGCATTGCCAAGCAATTTTGTTTGAGGTTGCGTTTTCGCCGCGCTATTCAACACTTCAGTAAACAAATCTTCCGGCTTTTTCTCATCGGGCTTACCAGTATTACCGGCAAAAACCATTCCATCGATAGTATTATATGCAGCAATCAGGTCATATTTGCCTATCTGATTTTTATAGAGTTCAAAGAGTGCTTCGCGAATAGGACCCAGTGTCCACATCTTTCTGTCTTCACCGACAGGATACAACATGGTGTCTTTGATATTGCCATGAATATATAACTGCGATTTAAAAGTTGATAATCGCTCTATTTCCCGAATCCACCGGGGAATCTGGTTTTCTTGCTGCGTCATTCACCCACCCTCATCTGTTTCTTTTCTCTTGATTTAAAAGTTCAATAAAAGTTTGTTTGTCTGGCAATACAGTTTTATACCGACTGGCAAATATAATGTAATTTTAACAAAAAATCCTAATCAGTGATTGGGATTTTTCAGAAGATGTATAAAGAATAAATACTTCCTTATACTCTCAAGATTTTGAACTAAAAAACCTTTGCCAAAATCAGTAATTAATCGACTATAAATCTCTTTTTTCATCATTCAATTCCTAACCCAAATAAATTGGAAAAGATTAATGTGTCGCTGCTCTGCAGCTAAATATCATTTTTACACTTTTATGCTATTAACATGTGTGCGCCAAGCGAAGCTTGGTAATTCTTGTCGGTGTAAGTCCGATTCGGATAAAGCCTAACCAGCAGTCCGACACCGAACCCGTGTGTATGATGGCAACATTATGCATAAAG
>Ga0194053_10000224_pt1 | contig 43897 bp, 40 predicted proteins | sample SepL228m_MetaG_FD_161684 | JGI IMG/M metagenome (GOLD analysis project Ga0194053, IMG submission 161684) | Anoxic zone freshwater microbial communities from boreal shield lake in IISD Experimental Lakes Area, Ontario, Canada - Sep2016-L227-8m | ecosystem: Environmental > Aquatic > Freshwater >... | reverse complement strand
GAGTCTAAAAAAATGGTTAATAAAAGAATGTACTCGGAGCTAATTATCAAACGGGATGAATTTTACGTTTCTAATCACAAGGGTTTCAAATGTACTGATTGCCATTCTGAAGAATACGGCACCTTCCCTCATTCGGGAAACCTGCGTATGGAATCAAAGGCCAACTGCCTCGATTGCCATGGCGGAGATGAAAAATATGCCAAATTTCAATTCGAAAAAATCGATTCGAATTTCATGGCCAGCGTTCATTCCCAAAAACACAGCACTGATTTTACCTGCTGGATGTGCCATAATCCACATACCTATAAGATCAATGCAAGGACGAATGAAAACCTGAAAGAAACAATTACTTATGATAACCTGATCTGCCTTAGTTGCCACAGTGATATCACCAAATATGAATTGCTTACAAACAAAGAGAAACCGAATATTCTGGTCAAACACGAATGGCTCCCCAACCAGGCATCGCATTTTACCAATGTACGTTGTATTGAGTGCCATGCCCAGAATAAAGACACACTCATTGTTGCCCATCAGATAGTACCAAAAAACCTGGCTGTAAAAAAATGTGAATCATGCCATGCAAAAAATTCAATCCTTTATGCTTCCCTCTTTAAATACCAGATACAGGAAAACATTAAAACAAAAGGATGGTTTAAAGGCTTGTTCCTAAGTGAAACATCAACAATAGGCCCCGACCAGAACAATACGCTCAATATCATCAGCCTTGCGCTTTTTGCGCTTACCTTACTTGTAATCCTGATTCATGCTGTTATACGCATCCAAAAATCTCACTGACCATGGAAAATCATAATGAACCATTATACCTGTACCCGGTCTGGATCAGATTGTGGCATATCCTGAATGCCCTGTTTTGCCTCACATTGATCATAACCGGCCTGAGCATCCAGTTCTCAAATCCGACCATAATGGTCAAATTCAGGGCCGCCGTGGCTATTCATAATGTAGCGGGAGTTCTTTTGTCATTTAATTATATTCTCTTTTTTGTCGGCAACCTGTTTACGAAAAACGGTTCCTATTATGTGTTTGAGGTCAATGGCTTCTTTTCCCGTCTGAAAACCCAGTTTCACCACTACACTATCGGCGTTTTCAAGAAGGAAGCGGCTCCTTTCCCGGTTACTTTAGAGTCGAAATTCAATCCCCTTCAGCAGTTTTCTTATGTGGCCGTTATGTACGTAATACTTCCCTTGGTTATTCTCTCAGGCTTAGGATTATTATATCCCGAAATTACCGTGAACAGCCTTATAGGGATCAGCGGACTGGATTATACAGACCTGTTGCATCTTTTCTGCGGATTCATGGTGACTATCTTCATGTGTATTCATATTTATTTCTGCACTTTCGGTAAAACAGCTATAAGTAATTTTAAAAGCATTATTAACGGATATCATTGAACCCTTTATAATATTCATTGATCGTGGAAGAAGAACTGAACAACAAAAAGAATTCCAGGCGGCAGTTCCTGAAAAAGGGCTTACTGGCCGGGGCAGCAGCAGCGGCAGGCGGAGGCATGCTGAAAGCATATTCCGAAACACCAGGCAGCGGAGAAAAGGTAAAAGTCATGACAACCAATGGCGAGATCATGGAAGTTGATAAGGCTATGCTGAAACTTCCGCGGGTTTCCGTGGAAGAATCTCACCTTGGGATTCCCGGAAAGAAATTCGTTATGGTGATAGACCTGGCAAAGTGCAAAAATGCCCGCAAATGCGTTCAGGCCTGCCAGCGAGCCCATCATCTTCCAAAAAGCCAGGAGTTTATGAAGGTTTACCTTCTGCAGGATTCCGAAAAAACATCGCCTTACTGGTTCCCCAAGCCCTGTTTCCATTGCGACAACCCCTTATGTGTTAGCGTTTGCCCGGTAGGAGCCACATTCAAGCGCAGAGATGGCATTGTATTGATTGATAATAACCGCTGCATCGGATGTAAATTCTGTATGACAGGGTGCCCTTATTCGACGAGGGTGTTTGCATGGAAACATTATCCTGAATTTGACGAGGACAAAGAACCTTACTCGCCCGAAGCCAGCAGCCCGGGCAAGGAAGGCACTGTTTCCAAATGTGATTTCTGCCCCGATCTGATCCGTGTAGGGAAAGTACCCTATTGCGTTTCGGCATGCCCAATGGGGGTTATTTATTTTGGTGATGTGGATGAGGATACTGTTACCAATGGTACGGAAACCTTTCAGTTCAGTGAATTGATTCGCGACCGTGCCGGATACCGCTACCTCGAGGTTCTCGGAACAAGGCCCTGTGTATATTATCTTCCGCCCGTTGACCGCCAGTTCCCTGTAGATCGTGGATTTAATGATCTGGACGAGAGTGTTAAAAACAGATATTTGAATACGCCTTACGCAAAAAAACATAAGCTGTAGCCATGGAAAATAATGAAAAAACCATGCTGAAGGAGTTTGCTCCTCAGATTGAAAGAACAGGCATCCAGGGTTATGCATGGATAGTTTTCCTGCTTGCCGTAATCGGGTTAGGTCTTTATGCTTTCATCCAGCAGGTCACCAAAGGCCATGTTGTGACCGGGATGCGGGATAATGTTGTATGGGGCATTTACATTGTAAACTTCATTTTTTTTATGGGTGTCAGCTATGCCGGCGCCCTTATTTCGGGCACCTTGCACCTCTTTAAAACTGCATGGAGAAAGCCTATTATAAGAATGGCTGAATTTATTACCGTCATCTCCCTTCTGATTGGCCCATGTTATATCCTGCTGTGTATCGGAAGGCTCGACAAACTCCATTATCTTATACTTCACGGGAGGATACAGTCTCCGATCACCTGGGACGTCATTGCGATCTCAACAGATATCTTCGGCTGTTTTATTTTTCTGTACCTGGCCATTTTAAGAGACATTGCAAACATGAGGGACTTTGAAGAACTTCAGCTCCCCAAATGGAGAAAAAAGCTTTATAAAACACTCTCGCTGGGATATACCGGCACCGAGGAGCAAAAGAAAAGACTCCAGAGGGCAACAGATATTATGGCAACCATGGTCATCGCTATCGCGATCATTGTATACTCTGTTTTGGCATGGATCTTCAGTGTGACTCTTCAGCCCGGCTGGCATAGTACGATTTTTGGCCCCTATTTCGTCATCGCGGCGGTTTACTCGGGAAGTGCCGTACTCATTCTTGCAATGTGGTTTTTCAGAAAAGTTTACCATCTCGAACAATATATAACTAAGCAGCATTTTGTGTCGGTAGGACTGATAATGCTTGTTCTGGCGGCATTTTTCGGTTATTTCACTTTCAGTGATTACCTTACGAAATGGTATGGCTCCGAGAAAAACGACGAACTTCTTATCCAGCTTCTTTTTAAGGAATTCTACTGGCCATTTATTATCTCAAACTATGTCGGTGTATTACTGCCATTAATTGTTGTAGGTATTGCAAAATTCCGCACGATTCCGAACATCACGCTGACTGCCGTGGTTGTTATCATTGCACTCTGGTTAAACCGGTACCTCATCGTTGTTCCAACCCTTCAGTCTCCTTACCTTCCGATTCAGGACAGCAGGATCGAATGGAGCATTTATTCGTCAACCTGGGTTGAATGGAGCCTCACAGCTGCAGGCATAGCGCTTTTCTGCCTGCTCTTCACACTGGCCTCCAAATTCATCCCTATTGTCAGTGTTGGAGGCAATACACAGGAAGCCAAACCGGAAGACGTTTTAGTATAAATCCGTTCATCCAAGGAAATCATGAAAAGAAATTTATACAAAATTCTCACCCTGGCAGTGATCACGATACTGTTCGTCCCCTCACTGATGCAGGCCCAGGCTAAAGGTGACAGCAGCGCTGTTCAGGAGTCCCGCCTGACGTTTTCCTATTTATGTACTTCCAACGATTCCATTTGCCTTACGGCAAACATTTTCGTCAAAAGAGAGAGCGACACATACGGGCTGATGGGTGCTAAGATCGATTTTTATTCCACCCAGGATGATAAGCTCGTTCTCCTGGGAACTGCAGTTGCCGACCAGGACGGGAATGCATCTCTCAATGTCGTAATCAATAAACTGCATCCGGGGAAAGACGGCATGATCAGCTATACCGCCAAATTTGGCGGCACTCCAAAATACAATTCAGCGTCGGCAACTTTCAGCGCCGAACCGGCCAGGTTGCGATTGACCTTCAATGTACAGGATTCCATCCGTTACCTGAACGTCATCGGCACCCGCAAAGACGCCAAAGGACAGGAAGTCGCCCTGCCGAAAGAAACAGTGATCCTGTATGTTCCCCGCCTGTTCAGTTTACTGAAAATAGGAGAAGTTGCACTTGATGAACAGGGAAAAGGAAGCTTAGAATTTCCCGCGGATATTGTGGGTGATACACTGGGCAATCTTAAAATTATTGCAAAAATAGAGGAAAACGAAAAGTACGGATTTGTCCAGGGGACTTCAAGCATAAACTGGGGCGTGCCAAAGCAGTATTACAAGGCGGAAGTACCTTCCCGCGAACTATGGACCCCTATAGCTCCTTTATGGATGATCATTACCCTGATCATCATGCTTGCGGGGGTATGGGCCCATTATTTCTATGCTGTGTGGGAACTTTTCATGATTAAAAAGGCGAGCAAAAAAGATCAGCCCCCAATCTAGTTTAAGCTCTTTTTACGTAGCTTTGAACCCGATGAATTCCGGGTACAAATTATCATCTTCTTCAAAACCCCTGAAGGTCGGCAAGACTAAACAAGCCAGGCAATCCTTAAAGGAAAGCAGTATCCGTGGGATTGTTGTTCACGGCAAACATTTAGGGAGCAGCCTTGGTTTCCCCACCGCCAATATTATCCCCCCAAAAGAACATCCGCCGGTAATCCCTAACGGAGTATACCTGGTGAGCGTGATGCTGAGGGAGAAAGAGTTTTTCGGTTTATGTAATATAGGTTACCGCCCCACAATTGGCGGAACTCATCTTGTTATCGAAGTCAATATTCTTGATTTTTCAGATGATATTTACGGTGAGGAGATTTCGATCAGGGTCATCAGGGCTATCAGGAAGGAAAAAAAATTCAGAGATCTTGAACAGCTGGTTAACCAGATCAAACTTGATAAGGCGAAGGCAGTAAAGTTTCTCTCAGCGTTGAATAAGAATGAGTGAGGCCCGGTAAATCCCTTCGGTTTCCATCCGTGGATTAAGATTCTCAATCTCAACTTTAAGGATCCCTTTCCGGGAACAATAGAGGTTCCTTTTAAGGACCAAACGCGTAAGGCAGGTATCACCGTTTAATGTCCCTGTAAATGAACCATTTTTATTCTTAACCTGCAAAAGGTATTCTTTAATTCGTTCTTCCCCCGAAGGTGTGTCAAGGACCATATTCAAGGGAAACTCATCATAGGCAAATGTTCTTGACAACCGCAGTTCAAGAACAACATCATAAGATTTTCCCATTTCGTTTATTGGAAATTCATATTTCAGGATATTGTACCTCTGCCAGGATTGCCCCGGGAAGGAAATACTTTTTTCCGAGGGTTTTTCGTGAATGCACCCCGTCATTAAAATAATTGCGATCAACAACCAATGCAAAAATGGTTTTTTCTGTTCAGAATGATGTTGCGTCATATTGAAGCGGGATGGTTATCGTAAAGACTGCTCCGTCTTTTCCTGGTACAAATTTAACATCCCCTCCCATACTTCTGATTATTCCCCTGACAATTGCCAGGCCTAAACCGGCCCCGCCTGATTTAGTAGTGAAGTTGGGAAGGAAAATCTTTTCTGCAATTTCGTCAGTAATTCCTTTTCCGTTATCTTCTATGCCAATACTATACTGATTTTCATGCTTTTGAACTGAAATATTAACAAGGCCTTTTCCCTTTGTACCGATAGCCTGAGTCGCATTGTTCAGGAGATTTGTGAAAATCCTTACAATCTGCTTTTTATCTCCATAGATAAAGGCAGATTCTTCGGATGAGGTCAGTACTATTTGAATATTCTCATGGCCAATATACAATGATATCACCGAGTTTATGATTTCAATGAGATCAAGTTTTTCAGTAAACGGCAGGGGCATTTTAGCGAAATCTGAAAATTCTGTGGCAATAACAGAAAGTGAGTCAATCTGCTCAGTCATTATCTTCGTAAACCGCTGTAGCCTCAGGTTAAAATCTTCCGCTTTGTCATTCCATACCTTACTCAGATGCTGAACGCTAAGTTTCATTGGCGTCAGAGGATTCTTTATCTCATGCGCAACCTGTCTTGCCATTTCCCTCCATGCACTCTCCCGTTCCGATTTGGCCAGCTGATCGGCGCTGAATGCCAGTTCGTCGATCAATCGATTATACTCCTCAACCAGCCGCCCGATTTCATCATGGTTGTTCCAATGGATTTTTTCATTGCGCTTCCCAAGTTTAAAGTCCTCCATCCTGCTGACCAGTATACCAAGAGGAGCTGAAAGATAACGGGAAATGGCAACCGAGATAAATGCGCTTATCAGGATGAATAAAATGTACAGATTCATAAAGGCAATAAGAAAATCATTGATCTCCTTTTTCAGATCTTCCTGCCGGGAGAAAAAGGGTAAATTAACATACGCCAATAACTCATTTTTATCATTATATAACGGGAAGTAAGCTGAAGAATAATTATACGCTCCAATCTTTTCATCCTGGAAGAAAGCCGACTGTCGGTTCTTTTTAAGATCGGCATAGGCCAGTGGATTTATTCTTCTCGAGATAAGTCCTTCATCAAAAATCTGGGGCCGGCTCGATAACATCATAAGTCCCGTTGAGGAATACATGTTAACATCGGTATAAAACATGCCCGACAGCCGTTGAAGGTCTTCTTCAACCAGGGTATTATCGAGTTTTTCAAGTTTATCCTTATCCCCGTATTTATCCTGCATTTCTGTCATAACCGACAAAGTCCGTTCACTGAAGGAATCCATGTTTTTTATGTTGTTAAGCCTTATCAGAAAGTACAACAGAAGGCCTCCCAGTATTAGAAAAGAAACAACAATGATGCCTACGTTAGCAATTTGAAACCGGTTTTTTAATGTTATAAAAGAAAACTCATGAAACATGTCGGGTTTGAAAACCAGGTTTAACACCAGGGTCAGGAGGGAAAAGAATATAAAAAGGTAGGATACCGGAGATATCAGTTCAAGAAAGCCATCGTTCTTCTTGCTTAACACAAGAATTCTTGATTTGTCCATTTTGTATTTGTAATGATCCGTTCCTCCCGATGTAAAGAAGGTACTGTAAGCTGAAGAATTCACAAGGTCATTATACCTCATGGGATAAGAAAATTTACCTGTTTTATAAACCAGCGCCCCTCCCTGGTACATTGCATAAGAGTAGTTACTGAGGTCAGGTAAATTCATAATCCTCCTGTCGATAAGCAATTCAGGATAGCCCAAATCCTTGACAGGGGTTTTTGCGTTAAATTCAATATAGATCTTTCCTGCCGGCAATTTACTTCCGCCAGTCGAATCTATTGGTCCGAGCACAGCCAGGTATGTCTCTATTCCGGTACCATAATCAATAAAAAACAAGTTTGGGTTTGCAGTTCTTTCGCCAGCTTTTAAACAAACCTGGTGAAAATATTGTTCGCAATCATAAACATATCCCCTTGGCTGGATCCTTAACATTTTACCGGGAGAACAAACCGTTATCTGTATGGTGAATCTGTTCCAGTAATCCCTGATATAATTCGTCTTGATATATTTTACCAGGGCCTCTTCCTGTGTGGCCTCGTAATCCCTGACCATTGAGTGGATTGTTGAATCATTCAGCAGCTTCCTCTCCAATGAATTGTAAAGAAGTTCAGTAACAGGGTTCTTTTCCGTTGCCAGCTTAAGCGCAATAAGTTTTCGTTCCTCCCTTTCCCTGTTATAATTGGCATTGTTTAACACAACCGAAACAAGTAATGCCATCCAGACCACGGGTAATATAATATTCTTAAACGGGCTGCTCCCCGGTTTTTCTATGAAAAAAAACAAAAGCACAAATAGAAAAACTGCGAAGAGCGTTGCAAGGATAATGGCCATGGCGATGTCCCACCAGTACAGGTTCAATATAAGATCTCCCGCGGCGGCAAAGGCAATAACAAGTATCCTGGCGCGGGGACTGCCGAAACCTGTGAAAGACCCTGCAGTTTTTGAAAACAGGTAAAAGCTTAATGAAAGACAATAAACGATAATCAGGCCCGTAAGACTCTGGGGCCCGATTTTCGAGATGTCCTTCAGGTCCATTGAAAAAGAAGAATTATTTACAAGATCAACCAGCCTTAGACAAAGAATAATATATATTGCTAAAATGAATGCAACAGCTGCCGCCGACTTAAACAATATACTCCCATGCCGCAGCCCTGAAAATGATCTTTCTCTGAACAACTTGCGAAATGCTACATAGGCGATCATCACGGCAATAAGGCTATTTAACAAATAATCACCGGCTGATGGCAGGAGTGCTGAAGAAGAATAATACAAGGGTGAAAAGAAAGTTGTAGTATACAGGACATGCGGAAAATTTAAAAAGCCCTGAAGGATCCGAATTAACATCACACCTGCTGCAAAGAAAACTACGAAAAGCAGCGGCCTGTTTTTAAACCATCCAACGAATGAACAGGAATAATAGATAGCCAGGTAAAACGAAAATATGGATAAAAAGAAAAGCAAGCAGAGCAACACGATCCAATTGTCATATGAAGGTACAAAGCCTGAAAAATCGAGTGAAAACAAAGGCCTGCCTTCCTGGGAAAACACCTCATTCCCCTTTTTTGCCGGTGTTATTCCGAGTCCGCCCGGAGCATTGAAATCGTTTTGAAATGAATTTTCAATGTATTCATTTTCGAAGGAGTACTCATGTTTTACAAGGATCAGTCCGACTGTTTTGGTATTTCCGGTTTTATTAATAATAATATAATACCAGCCATTGGCTAATTTTTGCAAACAGTCTTCATTACCTAACTGAGAATTTGATAATTCGTCAACAGAATTATCCGACCAATAAACCAGGTGATCGTTTTCATAATATTGAATGGCGAACCCCTCATTTGGAATATCGGGAATATGTTTTTCATGATTTCGAAATTCCAAAGATTGCTCAAGGTCCTTATTCTTATATGTAAATAATTTTAATGTCTTTTTTACCTGGAGTTCTTTTTTCAAAATCACCTGCTGCACCCTTGAAGTGATTTTTTCCTGGCTATTTCTTTTTTTCAGATAAAATTCGGTCGAGATAAGGCTAATTAAAAAAATAACCGCCAAAAGGAAGGGAATAATCGTATAAAGAATTGACTTTCTGTCAGATAAAATAGGCTTCATTAGGCTGTCTATAAAACGTTATTTTCCCCCGGAGGGGATATTGCCCCAGAAAGGATTATCGTTTGTCTGTGAGCTTAAAATTAAGAAATTTCCGGGTATAGGATGTATATATGGCTGGAATATCCCGTTTCCGGATTTTTGGCTTTACTATTCGAAATTGCGCCGTTCACAAATGCCCTGGATAAATTGCTTTTCCTGCTTTTATATTTTTCACTAAGTAATGAAATATAAAATGAATCGAGGATCTGAGGGAGAGTTTTCACAATTTTCATTTGATGCAGTCGGGCGAAATACTGAAAAGATGTTTTATTGAAATGGTAAAGATGTCTCGGAAGGTCATATGCTGCCCAAAATTTCCCATACTTTAACGCATCCCATGAATTACAATTAGGCAATGCAATAATCAATACCCCCCCGGGCGCTAAGAATTTATTTATTGCCTCCATGCTTTCATTCAAATCATGAATATGCTCTAATACATGCCATAAGGTGATACAATCGAACTTCAGGTTCTTAGGAGCAAAATCGGTAATCTTTTCCCTCACATCAAGACTATAATTTGCAGCCGCAGCTTCCCTGGGCTTTCTGTTTAATTCTACCCCGAAGGCATTAAGTTTTTGCTCCTTACAGTAATTGAGAAACTCCCCTGTGCCGCAACCGATATCCAGAATGTTCTTTCCTTTTATAAACCTGTTTACAACTGAGAATTTTTTCTTCAGCATAAATTTCCTGGCATAAGTATAAACCAGGGTAAGGAGCTCTTTTTTGCTTGTATCGTGGGAGATGTATTCTGTTGAATCATAGTACCTGATGCTGTTTTGGATATCAGGCCTGGGATTGGTAAATCTGAGCCCGCAATTATTACATTCAGCAATTTCAAATTCTTCCTGTGAAAGAAAATAATCCTGGCTTTTAAGGGATAATTTTAGCCAAGTTGAGTTGCATGACGGGCAATTATTTAATAATTCCATAGTTACAGTTCCACGTGAAACAATGTCTATTTTCGTAAAAATACAATGAGAACAGAAACATCCGATGGGGAAACACCACTTATCCTTGATGCCTGTCCAATAGTTTCTGGTTTAATTTTCGACAATTTCTCCCTGGCTTCCAATGAAAGTGAGAGTATTGTGTTGTAATTGATTTTCTTTGGAATTACCAAATCTTCAAATTTCCCCAGTTTTTCTGCAACTTCTTTTTCTTTTTCTATATATGATTTGTATTTAATAAGCAGCTCGGCTTCTTCAACTTCTTCAACAACGACATCTCCAAAAGTGTCAATCAGATTACCGATTTTTTTTACATCCCGGTAAAGATCCATCAATTTTATCTGGGGCCTTTGTATTATTGTTTCAATTTTATTCTTTTGCCTGATTGCCGATAATTCACGCCCCCGTAAATAGGGATTAATCTCTTCCGGAGTAATCGATTCTTTCTTTAATGCTTTTTCAATCTGCCTTATTTTTTCATATTTCTTATTCACACGGCTCAACCTGGATTCATCAGCCAATCCGATATTAAAGGACCTTTCGGTCAACCTGTAATCAGCATTATCCTGCCTTAATAATATCCTGTATTCCGCCCTTGAAGTAAACATGCGATAAGGTTCCTCAGTTCCTTTTGTTATAAGGTCATCGATAAGCACTCCTATGTATGCCTCTGATCTTTTTAAAACTAATGAGGCTTCCTTTCTTACTTTTAAATGCGCGTTTATTCCTGCCATAAAACCTTGCGCCGCAGCCTCCTCATATCCTGTTGTACCGTTAATCTGTCCTGCTAAAAACAGATTTTCCACGGCCTTTGTCTCAAGATTAAAATTCAATTGAGAGGGGGGGAAATAATCATATTCTATTGCATACCCGGGCCTGAAAAACTTTGCATTTTTAAACCCGGCAACTTTCCGTAAAGCCCGGAACTGAATTTCTTCGGGCAATGATGATGAAAACCCGTTAACATAATATTCGATCGTATTCCAGCCCTCCGGTTCAATAAATAGCTGATGCTGCTCCTTCGTGGAAAATCTTTCAATTTTATCTTCAATTGACGGACAATATCGCGGCCCCCTTCCTTTTATCCTACCGGTAAAAAGCGGTGAGCTCCCAAAACCTTCCTTCAGGATATCGTGGACTTCAGGGCTTGTATAGGTCAGAAAACAGCTTTTTTGTTTTAGCAATTTCTTTGTTTCGGTATAAGAAAACTTCCCGGGGATCTCATCACCTTTCTGTTCTGTCATTTTTGAAAAGTCAAGGGTTCTGCCATCCACTCTTGCAGGTGTCCCGGTTTTCATCCTACTTGACTTTATCCCGATCCCGTTAAGGTTTTCTGTTAGATCCCTTGCAGGTCTCTCCCCTATCCTGCCCCCCGACAATTGCTTTGTTCCTATATGAATAAGCCCGTTCAAAAAGGTTCCATTAGAGAGCACAACTGTCTTTGAAAAAAATTCCAAACCCAATTGTGTTTTTACTCCAATTGCCTTACTGCCCTTAACAATTACTGATGTCACGGCGTCCTGCCAGAAATCAAGGTTCTTCAATCCTTCCAGGATCGATCTCCACTCAATAGAAAACAACACCCTGTCATTCTGTGCCCTGGGGCTCCACATGGCCGGACCTTTTGATAAATTCAGCATCCTGAATTGTATCATTGTATTGTCACTTACAATGCCGGTATACCCGCCCATCGCATCGATCTCCCGAACAATCTGTCCTTTTGCTACGCCACCGATTGAAGGATTACATGACATCTGTGCCAAATTAGTCATGCTCATAGTAATTAAAAGGACCTTGGAGCCCATATTGGCAGCAGCGGCAGCAGCCTCGCATCCTGCATGGCCCCCACCTACAACAATAACATCATATTTCATTGAATTTCCCAACCCCACTTTTGCCTTTCTGGAAAAAATATTCATTTATGTTTCACGTGAAACATATACTTTGTACATAAATTAATACCGGTTAAATTTACATCCAACACCTCTGCTAAAATAAAACCGCGTTGAATAAAAAAATGATCAACGCGGTGACAACTGGTAACAAAACATTAACAATCAGCGTATTTGCTTAAATATTTATTTTCAAGCCTGGTCATCCTTCGTTTTTCATTGCTTGAAGTGTCATCATATCCCATCAAATGTAATACCCCATGAATTAGTACCCTTCTTAATTCATTTTCAAAACCCACCTTGTATTTTTCAGCATTTTCATTCACTCTTTCAATGCTGATATAAACATCTCCACTGATTATCAGCTCCTCCTCTGATAGGGAAAAGGTAATAATATCCGTGTATGTATTCGTATTTAAATATTTTAAATTAAATTTCAATAAATTCTCATCGTTTGTCAAAATAAAGTTTATCTCCCCTGTAATGCATCCTTCTTCGTGAACAACAGTTTCTATCCATTTACGAATCCTGATCCTGTCCCTGACAAGAAATTTGCATCCATGACTGAAAAACTGAATATTCTTATTCATTGTCTTTCTTCACAGCTGTTGATTTTTTTACCCAGTAATCCTTAAGCTGATTGATCCTTAAAAGCGATTTCTCATAATTCATACTGGATACATAGAAAGTTAACGTAATTGATTCGCCCTTTACTGAGATCGTCACTTCGTCGGCCAGGGCCTTTATAATAAATATTTCTCTCCTGAGCTTATGCTTTCTCACTTCCTGCTCCAGGAAATGTTCGTTCTCACTGGAAAGGTCAGGTCCGTCAAATTTCAATTTAAAGGTAAACCCTTTGATGGTTTTTTGAAAAGTGACAATCAGTGAAGATTCCTTTTCCTCACCTGAAATCGAAATCAGAATATTGGCCGCTTCGGTAGAAGCCAGTAAAATGTTCCCGAAATATTCATTATTGATATTATGGTAATCGCAGATTTCCTCAATAAACCTCTCGATCTTATAAACTTCTTTCTTACCGCTTATGGTGATCTCCCTGTAATCGTTTTTCATATCAGTTCCCTATTTTTAAAAAATATTCAGAAGCCTTAGTCTTATAATAATAGTTTACCGGCGCAGGTGCAAAATTAATAACATCTTTTCCTCCGCTCTTACTTCTCTTATACTCTAAATTCGCATTAGGGTTACTTATTGCTCGGGTTTTCGCTTCAGTGGCTTCTCTTTGTTCCTGCTTCTCCCTTTGTTGTTCTGCTTTCTCCGATTCAAGCATCCTGGTAACGATCTTTTCCTGCCTGTTGAATGTTTCCTGTGAAATTCTCCTGTTTAATATATCCTGTTCATTCTTCTCCAGATCTTCTATGACAGAATTCAGTAATTCATCTCCCTTGCTGCCACTTTCCTTCAACCCGTTCTCATAATCCTGCAGCGCCTGCCTTATGGCTTCCTGCTGGGCAACCATCTGGCCAATCTCCTTGTTCAGGCTTTCTTCCTCACCCCTGGATCCCTGCTTGCCCTTTTTTGCATTATTAAGGCTTTGTTTCATTTTTTCAAGGCGGCTTTTCATTTCCTGTTGGACCTGCCTCATGGAATTTAAACTCTTCTTTCCGCCCTGTTTGCTCGGTTTTTTGCATGCTTTGGTTCCGGCCTTCATTTTCATGTTGTCTACCTGGGCATCCATTTGTTTCAACACTTCATCCAGCAATAAAGATAGATCATTTATTCCTGTCATGGCATACTGTTGCCTTGCCATTGCATCAGGCAATAATCTCTCACCAAGCGAAACTTCCGAAAATGACAGATTTTCCTTAACCATACTAACTTCTTTTATGATTATACTTTTCAGCATAACCTCTCTCCTGGAAATTTTATTTAAGGTGTCCTCCAGGTTTTTAAATTTATCCCTGATTGCCTTTTGGTCTTCAATGAGTTGCAGGTATTTCGGATCATTTCTATTAATAAACGAAGTCCTTAGGAGAAGCTCTTCCTGCTGAAACGACAATTGATTTAAATTCTGCAATAAGAGTTTCAAAGCTTCAGCATCTTCCTCCTGAGATTCCTCTTCCGACGATTCCTGCATCTGGTCAATCTTATCGGCAAGTTCTTTCATCTCCTGCGATGTCTTCTTTTGGCTCTTTGATGCGTCGTCCATTTTGCCCGACTTCATCAATTGCTCATTTGCATCAAGTTGCTTTGAGATTTCCTGCCTGTCAGTTTCAGTGCTCATCAAGTCAGGTGCATTCTCCATCTCTTTGCCCTGCTTATCAAGCTCGTCAAATTTTTTACTGATTGTGTCAAACTTTTTTTGAATCTCTTTCTGGCCATCGGCCAGCTCTGCACTGCTCTTTTTTTGCTCCCTGGTTCTCTCTGCCATCTTCTTTTGCTCTTCAGAAAGGGCTTTCAGGTCGCTTGAGTTCTGTTCAAGCTTCCTTTCAAATTCTATCTGTTTGAACAGTTGCAAATTACGATCCAGTTCCTTTTCCAGCTCCACGTTCATTTGCTTCATCCTGGGCAACAAATTGCTCAATTTTTCCTTGTCCATTTGATTAAGCAAATCCTTCATTTCCTTCATGGTCTTTTTCATCTCCTCTGTAAGAAGCTGATTAGTCAGATCATTCAGCTTCCTCTGCTTTTCAACTATGCGTTCGCTTGTTTTCAGGTATTCATTTTCATTCCTGATGTTTTCTTCATTCTTCTTCTTAAAATCAGACACCTGCTTCTGGATCCTTTCATTTGCTTTAAGAACTTCTTCCAGCTTCCTTTTTTCCTTCCACGATACATCATTCTGGTCGACCATTCTCTTGTTAATCTCCTCGAGAGATTTCGAAATGTCTTTCGACTCCCTGATGCTTTGATTCAATTCCCTTTTTAAATTCTCTTCATTCTTTTCAGTCGTTTCAGCCATTTGTTCCAGGGATGGAATTTCGAAGGTCATGGGCATTGTTTTAGCTGATTTCGGGCCCCGGATGCCGTCATTATCCCAAATCTCGAAATAATATGAGTACTTATCGCCCGGCTTTATTTCTATATCGGCAAGCTCCAGGGCATAATAATAAACCTGTGAAGGGCTGTTTTTGTCGATTTTTAAATTCTCCGTTTTCTTTAAACTGAAAACACTGTCGGGTTGGCCTTTTCCCATAAGGTAAAAAACCAGCTTTGTAAATCCGTAATCGTCTTTTATCGTCCCCTGTAAAAACAATTTGCTCGTGCTGGCCGAGTCCCTTGTTTCCTTAAGGCTGATTTCGGGGAAAGCGTCCTTTATCACTGTAATTGAATATTTCAGGGAATCAGATTTCCTTATATAGCTGTTCTCCTGGAAGATGGAATAAGCAACTGATTCAAAAACGCGTTTTGAACAGGAAAACACATTGGAAGCCTTTTTTTCAAGATTAATCTCTTCGGACGGCATCTTAAATTTTACCGCAGAAACATCACGGGTATAAATATTCCAGGTAATTAATGTGCCTTCAGGAATGATAAAGTCCCCGATGTTATTCAGGGTTTCTGTAGGCTTTCCTGTATATTCCGGGTAGTCGCAGCGCGCCTCAAAATTTAAAATGATCGGCTTTGGATATACAGAGATGGTATACTCTTCGGTTTCCTTGTCATCGGCAACCATAGTGAACCTGGTGTCTGACTGCAGGGATTTGAAAGAAAAAGTATAGTAAACCAGGTTTTCACGTTTCATTGTAAACGTTGATCCTCCTGTTTTTAAAAGTACTTCATCGGGAATTTCATCTCCTTTGACTTCAACCCTCAGGGTAAAATCATCCTGCTGCATTGCTTTAAGTTCTTTATTCAGGATAACCAGCCTGAACAGGGCAGGAGGGGAGAACCTGGAGTTGTATTTTATAAGCCTTAATGCAGGATCCGAAACAATACCCGGAGAAATAAGTAACAGTAAAAATAAAATGAATAAAGGGGGCAGGGCGTATTTCAGGTACCTCAGGTTTTTTCTCAGGTTGATCACGGCCGTGAAAGGAACTGGTTTCAACTTCCTGATCCTTTGATCAATGCTGGCTATAATCAGGTCGATGTTCCCGGGCAGTTCGCCTTTCTGGTCCATCAGCTGAAGGGTATTAAGCAGCTTATCCCTGATCTCACTGAAATGATCACCAATCATAGAGGCTGCCTGTTCCCGGCTTAATATTTTCCCAACCCGCAGAAATTTCAGAAGTGGTCGTAATACAAGCACTCCAAGTAAGATCACCGCGGTTGAAATGTAAAAGTATACAAGGATGATGCGGGCCAGGGAGGGAAAATAACTGAAATACTCCAGAAGGATTTCCAGAAGGAACAGAGCAACAAGCACGGCAAGGCTGATCAATGCCCCCCTGATAATCCTGTTTTTATAGTATTTCCTGGTAAACTCGTTGAGTTTACTGATCAGGATATTGTCTTCCTCCATTAAGCTTTATCTTGTCCCCTTTTACTTCCCTTATCAGGGATTATCCACTGCGACATCAGCATTAACGATAAGCCCGGGGGATTTATGGTGCAAAGTTACGAAAATGCGTACCTTACAGTATATAACCTTAACTTTGCTTTCCCAAAACCTAATTACAGAATGGAAACTTCAGGAATACGGGTTCGTTTTGCTCCAAGCCCGACAGGACCCTTGCATCTTGGCGGTGTTCGTACGGCCTTATACAATTATCTGTTTGCCCGTAAATTCAATGGCAGTTTTATTCTCAGGATTGAAGATACTGACCAGAACAGGTTTGTTCCCGGTGCCGAGGAATATATCATTAAATCCCTGCAATGGTGCGGGCTGGAATTTGATGAGGGTGTAATGCAGGGAGGCCCTTATGCTCCCTACCGCCAGTCGGAAAGATCGGGGATTTATAAAGACTATGTCAACATACTCCTTGAGAAGAACCATGCTTACCTTGCTTTCGACACTGCTGCTGATTTAGAAGATGCAAGGACTAAACTATCGCAAGGCCATGATCAGTTCCAATACGGGATCAAGACCAGGATGCAGATGAAAAACAGTCTTTCAATGACTGCGGATGAGGTCAGGTCGAGGATTGACAGGGGAGACCGCTATGTGATCCGCATACTGATTCCCGAAAATCAAATGGTTGTTTTCCATGACCTGATCAGGGGAGAGGTCAATGTGCACACCGATACCCTCGACGATAAAGTCCTTTTTAAATCCGACGGTTTGCCTACTTACCATCTTGCAAACGTTGTTGATGACTACTTAATGAATATCTCACATGTGATCAGGGGAGAAGAATGGCTTCCATCGGCTCCCATGCATCTGCTGTTATACAGGTTTTTCGGATGGGAAGACAGTATGCCCCGGTTTGCCCATCTTCCGCTTATCCTGAAACCCGACGGCAACGGAAAACTCAGCAAAAGGGACGGCGACAGGCTGGGGTTCCCTGTTTTTCCCATGGAATGGGAAGATCCTTCAACCCATGAAATATCGCACGGATACAGGGAAGACGGTTATCTTCCCCACGCATTCATCAACATGCTTGCCTTACTCGGCTGGAACCCCGGCACCGAGCAGGAAATCTTTTCCATTAAAGAACTTACAGAGGCATTTTCCCTTGACCGGATAAACAAATCGGGAGCAAAGTTCGATCCTCCGAAAGCAAAGTGGTTCAATCATAAATATGTTCAGTTAACACCCGATACTGAGTTATTTTCTTATCTGGAACCATCCTTGCAGGCAAAAGGTATTATAGTCGATCCTGAATATGTTTTTCAAGTGATCTCACTGATCAAAGAAAGGGTTGAATTGTTACCCGACCTCTGGAAAAATTCAGCTTTGTTCTTCCTGGCCCCTGAATCTTATGACCAACAGGTCAAACAAAAGATTTGGCAGGAGGGGACGGCTGCCCTTCTTCAGGAGTTTGCAGCAGCTGTAAACAACCTCGAGGTTTTCGATAAAGACACCCTGCACAGCCTTGTCCAGGAATTTACAACCGGCAAGAATGTTAAAATGGGACAGCTTATGAACCCGTTACGTTTGCTGGTAGTAGGCTCAAACCAGGGCCCGGGCATGATGGACATTGCCGCTTTGTTAGGTAAAAAAGAATTGCTGGCAAGAATTACAACAGGATTAAATAAAATCTGAATCTTTTCACATTTCAAGGCAAAACCACAATAAAAAACCCCAACTAACTGATTGTATGTTAATTGGGGTTTTTTGTTGTCCGACTAGGAATCGAACCTAGACTCTTCTGCTCCAGAGGCAGACGTGTTGCCAGTTACACCATCGGACAATGAGGCTGCAAAATTACTACTCTTGCAGCAAAAATTCAAATTTATTTGGTTTTTTCTTTAACCCTGCCGTCCCTTAAAGGCACTATGCAGTTAAACACAAGGTTTTCGGGAGATGAATCATAGTCAACATTATAGTATCCCAGGCGCTCGAATTGATATTTTTGCAAGGGTGCAGCATCCCTGACCGAAGGCTCCAAATAGCCTGTCCTGATTTGCAGGGAATCGGGATTCAGATAGTCCTTGTAGGTTTTCCCTTCTTCGGCATTATCGGGGTTTTCAACCATGAAAAGCCTGTCGTAAACCCTGATTTCAGCTTTTACTGCATGCCGTAACGAAACCCAGTGGAGTGTTCCTTTAACTTTTCGGTTGCTCTGGGGCATCCCGCTTTTTGTTTCAGGGTCGTATGTACAGTGAATTTCCAGTATCTGTCCGTTTTGGGGGTCCCTTACCACCGATTCACACTTTATGATATACGCAGAGCGTAATCTCACTTCCCTCCCGGGGGCAAGCCTGAAGAATTTACCAGGAGGATCTTCCATGAAGTCTTCCTGTTCAATATATAATTCCTTTGAAAAGGGAACTTTCCTGTTCCCTGCGGAAGGATCTTCGGGGTTATTCACAGCTTCCATTTCTTCGACAAGGTCATCGGGATAGTTGTCAAGGACAATTTTCAAGGGGTTAAGAACACCCATGACCCTTGAAGCCCTTTTATTCAGGTCTTCCCTTATGCAAAACTCCAGGAGGTTAATATCAATAACATTATCCCTCTTGGCCACACCGATGATTTCGGCAAAGTTCCTGATAGATTCGGGGGTATAGCCCCTTCTGCGCAAGCCGCATATCGTCGGCATCCGGGGATCATCCCATCCGCTTACATACTTATCCTGGACAAGCTCCAAAAGCTTTCTTTTGCTCATCACGGTAAAGCTTAGGTTCAGGCGGGCAAACTCGATCTGGCGGGGAGCATAGATACCGATCTCCTGGATCAGCCAGTCATAAAAGGGCCTGTGGACCTCGAACTCCAGGGTACATATTGAGTGTGTGATCTTTTCAATGGAATCTGACTGCCCGTGGGCGAAATCGTACATGGGATAAATACACCACATATCTCCGGTACGGTGATGTGAAGTATGAATGATACGGTATATGATGGGATCACGCATATGCATGTTTGGTGATGCCATGTCAATTTTGGCCCTCAGGACCCTGGCCCCGTCGGGAAATTCCCCGGCCCGCATACGCGCAAACAAATCCAGGTTTTCGCCAACCGTCCTGTTCCTGAACGGGCTTTCTTTTCCCGGACGGGTAGGAGTGCCCCTGGTCTCACTTATCTCCTCTGCGCTCATGTCGCATACATAGGCCTTCCCTTTGCGTATCAGGATCAGCGCAAACTCATAAAGCTGTTCAAAATAGTCGGAGGCGTAAAATTCCCTGTCTTCCCAGTCAAAACCCAGCCAACGAACATCCTCCTTGATGGAATCAACATATTCCACGTCTTCCTTTACCGGATTGGTATCGTCGAAACGCAGGTTTGTCTTCCCGTTGTATTTATTTCCCAACCCGAAATTAAGGCAGATCGATTTGGCATGCCCGATATGCAGGTATCCGTTAGGCTCAGGAGGAAACCGGGTATGCACCCTGCTTTCATTCTTGCCTGCCCTTAGGTCTTCCTCTATTATTTCCTCAATAAAATTCAGCGATCGGGCCGGGATTTCCTCTTTCTTTAAATTCTCTTCCATTATATTGTCCGTATTATTTCTTCCGCTTTGCGAAAGAGCCTGCAAAGCTACTGAAAAATAGGAAAATCGTAGAGAATTGCACTGATTTTAATAATTTAGCAGGCTGTCGGAGCATGTTAATAATCTGAATAATACTATGGGTAAAATAAGTTTGGATGGAATGGAGTTTTTCGCTTATCACGGTTGTTTTAAGGAAGAACAGTTGATAGGGACAAGGTTTATTGTCGACCTGAGTGTTGAAACCGATACAACGGCAGCGGAGCTGAGCGACCATCTGCAGGATACAGTAAATTATGTGACCCTTTACAATGCCGTGAAAACCGAAATGGAGCAAAAGTCCCATCTTCTTGAGCATGTGTCAGCTCGTATCATCCATTCCCTGGGTACTAAGTTTCCCGTTATTACCGGCCTTGAGCTTAAAGTTTCCAAACTGAACCCGCCGGTAGGAGGGAAGATGAAGCAGATCAGTTTCAGCACTTCCTGGAACCGCAAATGAAACAGGCTGCCCCGCTTATGACATATGAAACAGGAATTCATTCGTAAATCGTACTTCGTAAATCGCAAATCTTTTTTACCTTTGCACTCCCTTATCAACAGGGTATCGTGGCCGAGTGGCTAGGCAGAGGTCTGCAAAACCTCGTACAGCGGTTCGACTCCGCTCGATACCTCAGGATAAAAAGGCTGTTCCGGGTTCCGAAACAGCCTTTTTTTATTTTTCCCTGGGATAAAGAAGATATTCGCTGATCATAACGAGAAGAAGGGTAAACGTGCCGCTCAATATCATTCTGAAAAAAGTCCTGAAAAATTCGGCAAAGCGGAAAGCTTCCAGGTAAAACAGAACAAAATGATGGACCAGGATAAGGCTTATGGAATAATAAAGGAACCATTTCAGCCCCTGGTTTTTAAGGGAGGGGTAGTTTCCGACAAGAGAATCGGGGCCGGATGAGATCCACCGGATAACAAACGGACGGGCATAGGCCATGGCAAGGCAGGCCGAAATATTCAGGCCGGGCGTATTGCTGAAAATATCCACCCCTGCGCCCAATAAAAACGCGAGTAAGAGCAATAAGCCCCCCGGAATTTCAAAAGGGAGAAGAAGAATAAAATAAATGTAAAAATAAGGATTGATAAATCCTCCAAGATAAATGTTGTCCAGGATAAATACCTGGAGCAGGATAAGCAGGAAGAACCTCAAAATGTTATAAAATATCACTTTTGATGTCGTCATTGCCCCGGGCTTATTCGCTTTTAAATGTTGCTTTAAGGTCTTCTTTTTCTTTTCTCATCAGGTCCAGGACGATTTCCACAAATCCAAGACTATTGAAGTCGGTGCTAAACAATAAGGTGGCTGAATTAAAATTCTCATCATCGGCAACGTTGAAATCACTGATTGTCCCAATGAGGATCCCTTCAGGGAAAATATCCGAATTACCGCTGGTAATAATTGTATCGCCCTTTTTCATGTCAACATGTTTCGGAATTTCTTTAACTGTCCCGTACCTGTAATTTCCACCGGGCCATTCAACATTCACAAGCTGGTTGTTTTTTTTGAATTTACCCGATATTTTACTGTCTTTGTTCAGCATCGACATGATCCAGCTGAAATGGGGCGAAACGCTGACCACCTGTCCAACAATTCGGTTTCCGATAATGACACCCATATGGTTTTTCACTCCCTGCAGGCTGCCTTTACTGATCATCAGGAAGTTATTTCTCATGTTCGTGGTATTGCTGATGACCTTTGCGCTTATATACCTGTATTGAAGCAGGTATACGGTATCGTTCCTGTAAAAGGAATAGGCGTCGGATTTGTAATAGGCATCAGGCAGGCGGGAATGCAGTTTGGCCATTTCCTCGACCATGGTCTGGTTGGTCTTCCTGAGGGAAAAATATTCAGAAATATTTCTGAACGTGCTGTTTAAAGCTCCGGTAAGGTTGCCAAAAATATTATATACCGCCGTATTCTGGTATTCGTTGAAATTAACAAGCAGGCTCAACGATACCGTTTCCAGCAGCAGAAATAATAATATGAAATAGTTTGTGCGGAGAAAGACCAGTAAATTCCGCATATAAACTGTTTACTTTATCAGGAAGGTGAATTTGTCGAAGTTTTTAAGTGCAATGCCGGTACCCCTGGCAACAGCACGTAAAGGATCTTCGGCAACATGTACCTTCAATTTGGTTTTCAGATGTATTCGCTTGTCGAGCCCCCTTAACAACGCACCTCCCCCTGTGAGATAGATCCCTGTTTCGAAAATATCCGAAGCCAGTTCCGGAGGGGTCATTTCCAGGGCGTTAAGAACCGCAGCTTCAATTTTTGCCACAGATTTATCCAGGGCATGAGCTATTTCGGCATGGTTCACGATAACTTCCTTTGGGATTCCCGAAAGCAGGTCACGGCCGTGCACCGCGTAATCAGGAGGAGGGTTGTCGATGTCGACCAGGGCAGCCCCGACTTCTATTTTTATCCTTTCTGCCGTACGCTCTCCTACATTGATATTATGCTGCTTTCTCATGTATTCCTCAATATCGGAATTGAATTCATCACCGGCAATGCGGATGGATTTGCTGTTAACAATACCCCCAAGTGCAATAACGGCTATTTCGCTGGTTCCTCCACCGATGTCAATCACCATGTTGCCAATTGGCTCAAGAACATCAATGCCTATGCCGATTGCTGCAGCCATAGGCTCATGTATAAGCCTCACTTCTTTAGCTCCCGCCTGTTCTGCCGAATCCTTGACAGCTCGTTCTTCAACTTCGGTAATGCCTGAAGGAATACAAATGACCATTTTCATTGCAGGGGGAAACCAGGATTTACCTATCTGTATCATCTTGATCATTTCCCTGATCATATGCTCTGCAGCCTGGAAATCGGCAATAACCCCGCCCCTTAACGGGCGGATAGTCTTGATGTTCTCATGGGTCTTGCCATGCATCATCTGTGCCTTTTTCCCAACAGCAATGATCTTTCCCGAACTCCGTTCAATGGCGACAATGGAAGGTTCGTCAACTACAACCTTGTCGTTATAAATTATTACCGTATTGGCTGTACCAAGATCGATAGCAATTTCCTTAGTAAATAATCCCATTTTGCTTTAATGTTTAAAGTGGCGTATGCCTGTAAATACCATGGCCATATCATGATCATCGCAGAACTTCACCGAATCGGCATCCCGGATCGACCCCCCGGGCTGAATTACAGCCGAGATCCCTGCTTCATGAGCGATCTCAACCGAATCGGCAAAGGGGAAAAATGCATCTGAAGCCATTACAGCCCCATTCGTATCAAATCCAAAGGTTGCTGCTTTTAGAATTGCCTGTTTCATGGCATCAACGCGTGAAGTCTGCCCCATGCCGCAGCCTATAAGCTGTTTGTTTTTCGATATGACTATAGTATTTGATTTCAGGTGTTTAACTATTTTATTTGCAAATAACAGTTCCGAGGTTTCTGCAACAGAAGGCCTCTTTTTTGTAACAAACTGAAAGTCGGTTTCTGTCTCCGCTTGAAGGTCTTTGTCCTGCTCGAGAACACCGTTAAGGACCGATTTAAACTGGCTGGAACTGAATGATAACGGATTTGATCGCAAAATTATTCTATTTTTCTTTGATTTTAAGACTTCCAGGGCATTCTTTTCGTATTCCGGCGCCAGGAGGATTTCAAAAAACAGTTTGTTCAATTCACCGGCCGTTTCCATATCTATCTTCCTGTTTGCAATCACAATGCCGCCGTATGCCGATAATCCGTCGCATGCAAGGGCATCGAGATAGGCGTCTTTGATACTGTCCCTGCATGCCACCCCGCAAGGGTTGGTGTGTTTTATAACAGCAACGGCGGGTTCCCGGAATTCCGCAATAAGGTTAATTGCAGCGTCTATGTCAACCAGGTTGTTATAAGAAAGTGCTTTCCCGTGAATTTGCTCAAAGTTCTCCTGCAGTGAACCGTAAAATGAGCCTTTTTGGTGAGGGTTCTCCCCATATCTCATGGGGGTCGATATAATATGGCTTTGTTTGAAGGCGGCGATTTTTTCTTTCCGGTTGAAATAATTGAAAATCTGCGTGTCATAATGCGAGGAGACATTAAACGCCTGGGCTGCCAAATAACGCCTTTCTTCAGCATTTGAGAAACCGTTGTTCTCCTCAAGCAATTTCATAAGGGTCTTGTAATGGTCGGCTGAAGGGATAACAACCACATGACGGTAATTTTTTGCCGCAGCCCTGATAAGAGAAATTCCGCCAATATCGATCTTCTCAATGATCTCTTCCTCGTTATCAGTGCCGGCAACAGTTTTTTCAAAAGGATACAGGTCTACGATCACAAGGTCAACCGACGGGATATCATAATGCTCAACATCCTTCACATCCGAGAGGGAGTCCCTTCTCCAGAGTATGCCCCCGAAAACTTTGGGATGAAGTGTTTTTACGCGTCCGCCTAAAATAGAAGGGTAAGAAGTTACCGCCTCAATGGACGTTGCCGCAATACCCTTGCCTAAAAGGAAATCATATGTTCCCCCGGTAGAATAAATACGGACGTTATGCGATTCCAGGATTTTCGCAATCTCTTCAATCCCGTCCTTTGAATAGACCGAGATCAGTGCAGAAGTAATTTTAATTTGATCAATCATAGGTATATCTGTAACTCCAAGAGGATTTTTTCGTCTAAAATCAATAAATTCAATTTCCTGCAATGTTATGAAAAATAGCGGGATTTTGCAATAAAAAAGGCTTAGTTTTTAAGGATTTACGTATCTTTACAATCTGTGAAACAATTTAAGGCATACCTTATTTTTCTCCGGCTCTTCAGGGAAAGTTACATTTTTGCCTTACAGGCAATTATAGTTAACAAAGTCAGGACTATTTTATCCTTACTCGGAATCACAATCGGTATTTTCTGCGTGATATCGGTGTTTACGGTTTTCGATTCCATGGAATCAGCCATAAGGAAAAGCATCGCATCCCTGGGCAGCAATGTTCTGTATGTACAAAAATGGCCGTGGTCAATGGGCTCCGATTACCCCTGGTGGAAATACTACCAGAGACCCGAGGCTACGCTGGACGATCTGCGTGAGATAGAAAAACGCAGCAGTCTTGCCGAAAATTCTGCTTTCTTCTCCCAGGTCACCAAAACAGTTAAATACCGCAGCAACTATGTTGAAAACGTAGGAATAATGGGTGTTTCCCTCGATTTTGACAAGGTCTGGAAATTCGAAATTGCCAGTGGAAGGTATTTCTCGCCCAACGAGGCAGCCAGCGGACGTCCTATAGCCCTGATAGGAGCGGATATTGCAAGCGGTCTGTTTCCGTACCAGGAACCCATTGGTCAGAAAATTAAAATCTTCGGCAGGAATATCGAGATCGTGGGGGTAATGAAAAAAGAAGGTGAGGATTTTTTCGGCAACAGTAATGACAAGGTCGTCTACCTGCCTGTTAATTATTTTAAAACTCTGGTCGACCTAAAAGAAACAGGTACCACTATTGCCGTAAAAGCAAAGCCCCTGGTTTCTAATGCCGAAATTAAAGATGAGCTCACGGGCATCATGCGCTCGATTAGAAAAATCAAGCCTTCGGCTGAAGACAATTTTGCCATCAATGAAACGGATATCATTGCCAAAGGCTTTGACAGTCTCTTTGCCGTTATTGCAATGGTAGGATGGATCATCGGAGGGTTCTCACTACTGGTGGGAGGTTTCGGCATCGCCAATATCATGTTCGTTTCAGTCAAGGAACGAACAAGCATTATAGGCATCCAGAAAGCCCTGGGAGCGAAAAACTATTTCATTTTGCTCCAATTTCTGTTCGAAGCGATTTTCCTTTCCATAATCGGTGGTATAGTTGGGCTTCTTATCATCCTGATCATGACCGTGGTCGTTTCCAGCACCACAAGTTTCCACCTTATCCTTACCCAGGGAAATATTCTCCTTGGAGTAGGCGTCTCTGCAATAATAGGACTGATTTCAGGAATTATACCTGCTTTTTCAGCCTCAAGGCTGGATCCTGTGGAGGCGATGAGGACAAATATGTAACTGGATCAGAAAGGCCAGAACTGGTTATCGTTCCAAATCCTCTCCTTAAGCTCATTATCAATGTCATTCAGGATTTTTAAATGACCCTTTTCCCAATCGGCAAGCCATTGGAATAATGCCTTTTCATTCGGGTCATCTGTCTTTGCAGCCTGGGTTGAATAAACTTCAACAGCCCTCTTTTCAAAATCTATGGCGGCAGAAATAGCAGCAGCTTCAAATCCCGCAGCAGAGATCTTTTGTTTTAATTCCTCACTTAAAATGAGATTCGCAAACTCCTCATGCATGAGATCGCCCAGGTTGACATAAGCGAATTTATGCTCTTTCTCCACATTAAGAAACTGGTCGGTAAGAAACTTGACATGCTTTGTTTCTTCATCGGCCATTACAAGAAAAATATGCCTGATTTCAGGGTCAGCTGTATTCTCCGCAACTTTCGAATAAAAGGCAAAACCTCTCTTTTCCATGAGGATTGCCATTTTCAGGATGTCAATAGTTTTATTGGTTTCCATAGTTTAAATTTATTTGCTGCACAATTCCATTAATACTCCTTTTGTTGACTTCGGATGAAGAAACCCTATGTTCAGGCCCTCTGCCCCCTTGCGCGATTGCTTGTCGATAAGCTCAATCCCCGCATCCTTTGCCTCATTCAGCGAAGTATCCGCATTTTCTACTGCAAAAGCTATATGATGGAACCCTTCGCCCTTCTTTTCAAGGAATTTCCCAATAGGGCCTTCGGGATCGGTACTTTCAAGTAATTCTATCTTGGTCTGGCCTATCATGAAAAAAGCCGTCTTAACCTTCTGCTCTTTTACTTCCTCAACCGAATAACATTTGGTCCCCAGTATCTTCTCGTAAAATTGAATACCCTCATCAAGGCTTTTAACCGCTATCCCAATATGCTCGATATGTGTTGGTTTCATAATCGTGTAGTACTATGTTTTGTTAATCAATTAACACTATACGGCAAAAATACAGGGATTTTTGGAATTCCCAATGGTCATTTTGTCAGTTGATGACAGAATTTCTTTACTGTACTATGTCTCCCGGGAATTATTTCATTCCCTTTTTGAAACCTTCGTCAGCAGCAGCCCCGGAACGAATAACCGTGCTTCCTCAAGAAAAATATTTTCCTGGTTTTGTAATATGGCATAATAATTGTTTTAATTTTGGACCGTTTTAGTCTAATAGTCGATTTTTAACTTAAAGTACAGATATTATGGTAAATAAAGATGAAATCCGGGAGTCGGTCCTGAACGTGGCCCAGGAAATATTCACCAGGTTTGGTTTTCATAAGACCACTATGGATGATATCGCCAGGGGAATGGGAAAGGGGAAAAGTTCTATTTACTATTATTTCAGCAGCAAGGAAGATATTTTCAGGGCTGTAGTCGAAAAAGAGCTGAGCGATCTCAGGAATAAAATCATTTCCTCGGTGTCGGATGCAAAAGGCCCTAAAGAAAAACTTAAGGCCTATGTAATTGAAAGGATGCAGGGGCTGAGAAACCTTGTAAACCTGTTCAATGTTCTGAGGACTGAATTCATAACCCAGAGGGATTTTACCGATCAAATCCGTATGAAGACTGATGAAGAAGAGATCAACATCATCAGGGGGATTCTCGATGAAGGTGTTTTGGACGGGATCTTCCATCTCGAAGATACCTTTCTTACTGCCATTGCCATTGTAACCGCCCTGAAAGGAATGGAAGTTCCTCTTGTTGTCTCGCAGGTTAACAAGGAGAATCACCTTGAAATGACCTTAGACCGTCTACTTGACGTATTGTTCTATGGAATTCTTAAAAGATAAGTCTCCGAATGCAAATTTTTCAAATCATGAAATCCAAAATAAATAGCTTGTTGTTTGCCCTAGCCCTGATAACGGGACCGGTTACCACGCTTGTTGCTTCAGGGCCGGTGGTTGTGAGGAAACTGTCATTTGAGCAGGCGCTTGAGGTTACATACCAGAACAGCCATGTGCTTAAGCAGGTCAATTACCTTCAGAAGCAGAAAGACCAGGAGCGCTTGTCAGCCAAGGGCTTATATTTTCCAACAATAGGAATTACCGCATCGGCTGTAATCATGTCGGATCCAATCACGTTAGACCTTAACCCAGTAAAGGATGCCATCACCCCCTTGTATAAAACACTCGGAAGTTACGGGAAATTCGGCGATGTCGCCGGGCTGCCCGATGATGTTGCAACCCAGGTCATCAGGCAGAAACTGAACGCAGGCCTCAATGAGATCCAGAATCAGGACTGGAACCAGGTGATCCAGAAACAGCAATTTGCAGTGGTTGCAGCCAACCTCCAATGGCCTGTATTTACCGGTGGTAAAATACTGATAGCCAACAGGTCGGCAGAAATCCAGAAAAACGATGTGAGTGCTGTTTCACGTCAGAAGGAAGGCGAACTCATGAGCGAGCTTGTCGAAAGGTATTACGGGCTCTGCCTTGCGACGGCAGTTGTACAGGTGCGTACCGATGTATTCAGCGGGCTGCAGCAGCACCTCCGGGATGCACAAAAACTTGAACAACAGGGAATGATTTCAAATGCCGACCTTCTTCATGCAAAGGTTTTCAATGCCCAGGCAGGTAGAGAATTAAGCAAGGCCCTGCAGAATTCAGATATCGTATACCAGGCCCTGAGCAATACCATGGCGATAGCCGACAGTTCTAAAATAGAACCTGCATCCGGCTTGTTTTATCTTGACTCCATTGAGCCCGAGACGTATTTTGTAAACCTTTCACTGAGCAAGAATCCCTTGCTGAGCCAGATTGAGACTAAGAAACAGCTGTCGGTCCAGAAATACAAAGCTGAAAAAGCAGAATTTTTTCCGACCATAGCTTTACAGGGAACATATGATATTGTAAATAAAGATCTTTCGACATATATCCCCGATTGGGAAGTTGGAATCGGCCTGAAGTGGACCATTTTTGACGGTGTTGCCCGTCTTGGAAAAGTCAAGGCGGCTTCAATGCAGACAAAACAGGTGGAAGAATTTGGAATTAAAGCCCGGGGCGATGTGGCAACCATGATCAACAAACTATACCACGAGCTGAACATGTACCGTGAACAGCTGGCCGAGCTTGAAATGGCCAGGCAATATGCAGAAGAATATTTAAGGGCGCGGGAAAAAGAGTTTCACGAAGATATGACTAATTCGTCCCAGGTGATCGATGCGAAGCTGGCCCTGGCCCAGGTCAGGACAGAACGCCTCCTGGCAATGTACAATTATGACCTTACCCTGGCAAGGCTGCTTGAATATTCAGGTGTTCCAGGTGATTTCCCTTCCTATTCGAAAAGAACCGGTACCAAATCCGAAAGCAATTAATGATTATTAAAAAGAAAAATACTGACGTCATGAATAAAAAAGGCATAATACTTGCATCTGTCGGCACGGGGCTCCTGCTCTTCCTTGTGATTTTTTCAATTATTGTTATAAATCATCCCAGTCCGCTTGAGGTCCAGGGTGAAATTGACGCAACACAGGTAAGGGTGGCCTCCAAGATTGTGGGCCGGCTCGACAGCCTCCCTGTGCATAAAGGAGATGCCGTTTTAAAAGGACAGCTCCTGTTTACATTAAAAAGCCCGGAAATAGGGGCAAGGCTCGACCAGGCCAATGCCGCATTGCTGGGGGCCCGGGCGCAGAACGACAAAGCCAACACCGGTGCGGAAATTGAAGACATCGAAGCAGCAAAAAACATGTATATGAAAGCCCTGGCTGCTTCCGACCTTGCACAGAAAACCTATGACAGGATCAATAACCTTTATAAAGACGGTGTGGTGCCTGCCCAGAAAAAAGACGAAGCTGAAACTCAGCTGAAAGCTGCTGTTGAAACGGCGAATGCCGCCAAAGAAACCTGGAATAAAGCAAAAAAAGGTACCCGTATTGAAGACAAGAAAACAGCAAGGGCTATGGTGTCAAGGGCGCAGGGGGCCATCGAAGAAGTCAGAAGTTATCTAAGCGAAACAAGCATTACGTCGCCTGTCGACGGGGAAGTGTCGGATATCATCGCCGAATCAGGAGAACTGGTGTCGGCAGGTTATCCGGTACTCACCATAGTAAACCTCAGGGACTGTTGGGCAACTTTCAATTTGCGTGAAGATCTGCTTGCTTCGGTAAGGATGGGCAGTGTTTTCAGTGCAAGGGTCCCTGCACTTGGAAACAAGGAAATCAAACTGAAAGTTACTTACATCCATCCGCTGGGGAATTTCGCAACCTGGAATGCCACGAAGACTTCAGGGGATTTTGACATGAAGACCTTTGAAGTCCACGCAAGGCCCGGTCAGGCAGTTGAAGGGCTCCGTCCCGGCATGAGCGTCCTGGTCGACTGGAAAGCAGTGAAAGACAATTCAGGAAAATGAAAACCTTCGGGAATAACCGGTTTGCAAACGTTATCGGAAGAGAGTTAAAAAGGATCATTTCTGATAAAGTCTACCTTTTCATAGGGCTCATTGCGCCTGTAGTGGGCTTTGGCATAATTATCTGGATATTCTCCGCCGGTGTCCCAAGAAAGCTGCCTGTGGCAATCGTTGACATGGACCATACTTCCCTTTCCCGCCAAATCATCAGGTCGGTTGATGCAACATCCATAGCCAGTTCAAACAGACGCTATTCAGATCTTAATCAGGCTTCAAAAGCAATGGTTTCAGGCGAAGTTGAGGCGGTGATCTGCATTCCTCAATATACTGAACGAAACATTATTCGCGGACAGGGCGCTCCGGTTGCAGTTTATGTGAATAACGCATATCTCATCAAAGCAGGCCTTCTCAAAAGCGGGATACAAAAAGCCCTTGCAACCCTCTCGACAGGAATAAAGGTCAGGTCAATGATGATGGGCGGTGAGAATGAGAAACAAGCCTTATCAAAAGTTATGCCTGTACGGCTAAGACCGGTTTTACTATTTAATCCTTATACCAGCTACGAATACTACCTTACATTGCTGCTTTTACCGGTCTTGCTCACAGTCTTTGTACTTTTTGGAACCATTTATGCAATCGGCACGGAACTTCAATATGGTACCGGGCCAGAATGGTTTAATGCATCAGGCAACAACCTGATTATCGCTATCACAGGGAAATTTTTACCCTACACCGCAATCTTTTATACGCAAGCCCTTGCAATGAACCTGCTGTTTTTCAGCGTACTGGGACTGCCACTAAAGGGCCACCTGGGTTTAATCCTTACATCGGAACTGCTTATGATACTGGCTTACCAGGGTATGGCTGTTCTTTTTGTTTCGGTGATGAAAAACATGAGGCTGGCTTTATCCGTTGCAAGCGCCTATACCATGCTGGCAGTAACGTTTGCAGGGCTTACCTTTCCCTTGTTCGGAATGCCGGTAATTGCACAGATTTTCAGCAGGGTATTTCCATTTACATACTGGCTGGATCTGTTTGCCGGTCAGACCCTTAGAGGGGAGCCTGCTTCAAATGCAATCAAACAATTGCTGTTTATCAGTATATTCATCACGGCCGGGGCCTTGTTCACACCACGTCTCAGGTATATTCTAAACACCCGGAAGTACTGGGGAAAAATCTGAGGGTATCATGATTAGGACTATTCAGAAAAGCCTTTCAAATTTTAGCCGGACCGTAATTTCCGAGATCCGTGAATCATTTATGGATGCAGGGACGGTATTGATCTTTATCGTTGCTGTCATTGTGTACCCGATGCTTTATTCAGTCGGGTACATCAATCAAACCATAAGGGATATCCCGGTGGCGGTTATCGACCAGGACAATTCCTCCTTAAGCCGTCAATATACGAGGATGCTTGATGCCACCGAGCAGCTCTCAGTAAATTCCAGGCCGGTCAGTTTAAAAGAGGCCGAGCAATTGTTTTTTCAGGGAACTATTCATGGGGTGGTGCTCATTCCTGCAAATTTCGAAAAGGAAATACTAAGCCGGCGGCAGGCCGACGTCACCGTTTACTGTGATGCCGGGAAATTCTTTGTCTACAAACAGGTATTTACCGCATCCTCTTATGCCACAGGAACATTAAATGCCGGGGCGGAAATAAAATCACTTCTTTCGCAGGGCCGTTCCTGGGATGATGCGTTCAACCGTTTTGAAGGGCTTAATGCCCAATTCTTTGAACTATACAATCCTTCATCAGGTTATTGTACATTCATCGTACCGGGTATATTGATTATTGTCATTCAGCAATCCCTGCTTGTGGGCATCGGTCTGCTCTTCGGGAAAAACAATGAACGAAGGAAATTCACCGATCAGGGAAAAGCAATTCCGTCGGTGTTTGGTAATCTCGGGTCGATCCTCGGAAAAGCCACCGCTTATGTAACTCTTTACCTTGGAACTACCCTGGTGACCCTGGTCTTGCTTTACCATTGGCTATCCTTCCCTGAAAAAGGGAATTACTGGCCTGTTTACCTGTTGCTGATACCTTTCCTGTATACAGTTTCTTTCCTGGGGATTGCTATTGGCTGCTGGTTTAAGAAGAGGGTCCATGCGCTGATGTTCATAGTGTTTGCTTCTCCAATGGTATTTTTCCTTACGGGTGTGGCATGGCCTGTAGAATCACTGCCTCCCTTATTAAAATTGCTGGCATTTGCATTTCCCACAACGCCTATGATCCCTGCATTTATTAAACTCAGGCTGATCGGCGGAGGAATAAATTCTGTATTTCATGAATGGACAGTCCTCATGGTACAACTGCTTGTCTATCTAATTCTGGCCCTTGTATCATACCGGTTTGCAATGAAATCAAATAATAAGCCTGTTAAGGCAGAAGCTATATAATGAATTAAGGCACAGGATCGAAATGGTTTTTGGTTAATACAACGTTCTTTTATACCTTGATCCTGTGTCTTTTTTTCAAATCTCATCGTATCTTTACCCCTGTTCTATGCTGTTTGCATGAAAAACATGGAGAGTGTCTTCTCGGTATGTAAGCTTAAAATCGGCCAGACTGTTTATGTTTTGCCTTCGGAGGTGCCATTATTGCTTGCCAAAGAAGCTGTTCTGGTGGATATAAGGAGCGATCTGGAAACCGGGATCAAGGCTTTTGGAGTGGAGAATGTGGTGTACCTTCCCTATTATGAATTTGATGAAAAATGGGAATCGCTGCCGCTGAACCGACCGCTTATTTTTGCCGATGCTGTTGGCCTCCACAGCAAAGAGGCTGCGGAGAAAATGTCAGGGAAGGGTTATCATGAAGCTGCCAGCCTCAGCGGGGGAATTGCAGATTGGGAAAAAGACGGAATGCCTATGAAGGCAGGGAAATACCAACCCCTGAACGGCCCGTGCGCCTGCATGATCAGGCCGCACGAAAGAAAATAAACCTTGCGAAATTTATTTCTATAAAACGGAATTTTATACGAAGTAGTTGGGCCTGTAATTTGATGGGCTGTAAATATGTATTGAAGCCGCACGTTTATCAGAATGGTTGAAGATTTCATGTAAAATCTCATTACCTTCTTTGTAGGCAATTCCGTCGGTCGGGAGTATACTGCTACTTATGAATTCAGGTTTTACGGATAATTTGTAAACGTTTTCGGTCACTTCGCTTTGCATTACCCTTACCAGGCAGCCATTGACCGGATGGTCATGAACAGGACATCCCTGTTTAACCTCCCAGCAAAGTACAAGCAATTCAAGCTGATCATTCATTTTAACCAGGTTCCTGGCATAATGATCGGCTTTATAAATTTCATATTGTTTCCAATCGTCCCCTGAATAACCGGCTAAGACCGGCCCCAGGTCTTTTAATTTTTTTCCGCTTCTTAAAGCCGTATCAAGAGCGCTGAATAATTCATCGAGTGTTTTCATCCATTCTTTATTTCGTTGCAAAATTACTTGTACAGTCCTGATTATTATGTGTTATTTAATTCTCTAAAAAGTGAAATTTTGCAGACTTTTCGATTTTTTGCCTGTCATAAAAAAAACCTTCGCTGCACCAGGCTTATAGTGTTACGAAGGTTTTCAGTGGAGTATAGGGGAGTCGAACCCCTGACCTTTAGACTGCCAGTCTAACGCTCTAGCCAACTGAGCTAATACCCCCTTGGGGCTGCAAAAGTAAAAAAATTTTTACTTTGCAGCTACATTTGTTATACCACATTACATGAAACGAATATTTGCCGCAGTAAAAACAGAGCCCGGAGGGGACTTCATCAGATCTTACCTTGAGCTTAGATCCAGGCTCGTTACAGAGCCCATCAAATGGGTTGAAGAACAGAATATCCACATCACAATTAAATTTTTCGGGGAAACCGAAGAAAGCCTGATTCCTGCCATTTCTGAAACTCTTGGCAGGATTGCAAAAGATTGCCCTGTTATGACCTTTAAGCTGAAGGGAATCGGTCTTTTCGGCAGCAGGTATCAACCAAGGGTTGTTTGGGCCGGGATTGATCCGCCGGATCCTTTGGCAAGCCTGATGCAAACTACTCAACAAGAGATGGAAAAGCACGGATTTAAAACCGACCGCCAGAACATCGTACCCCATCTGACACTGGGCAGAATAAAATTTATAAAGGACAAGCTGTTGTTCCAGGATGTGATTGATTCATACAGGGAAATTCATTCGGATCCCATTAAAATAAAGGAATGTATATTATATGAAAGTATTTTGCTCAGGGAAGGTCCACGGTATGTTTCATTAAAGAAATTCCCTTTTGGAAAATAAAAATGGCCGGTCTTAAATTAAAACCGGCCATAAAAACCTGATGAGCAAAGATCCAAAAATTGAATTAGGTTTTATCTGTTCCTTTAAATCGGTTGGCTATGATATAATAGATCATCAATGCAATACCTCCGAACAAACAGATCATGGAAAAGAAAGCAGCTTCTTCTTCCATGCTGGTGGAACTTGAAATAATTTTTCCTGCGATAATGCCAAGGCCGATGCCAATAAATATCATACCCCATTTAAGGGAACCTAGAATATTGCCTTTCGCATCAAGGTTTGAGGCATTTCCTCCGCTTTTGATCAGGCTCATCCGTTCTTTGTGCCTGAGCGCGATATACACAATGCCAAAAACCATGGCAAAGACTGTAATCGGTACAATAACTTCTGCGTTCATATCCGTGTGTGTTTAGGGTTTTGTGTGTATTATGACCCTTTGACGCAGATGTTTTTATTAAGTTACAGCTGAAAATCAGTGAACAATGAACTTTGATGTAAAAGAAACGTTCCCGTTATACAGCCTCAGATACAGGATCCCTTTGGGGAAACTGCCTGCATCAATGGTATAAGTATTGTTGCCGTGACTTAACACAAGGCTGCTGCGATACACTACTTCGCCCAACAGATTAAAAACCTCAACTTCAAAATAAGTTTCATGTCCGTTGAAATGGAGGAACAGTTTTTCTGATACGGGATTTGGTGAGATCTGAATCCCTCGTACATTTTTATATTCTTCATACCCGATACAGGTCTTTGCAATAACCTGTTTGATAGAAGCCTGACCATTCCCGCAACTATTAATCCCGAATGCAGTAACAGGCCCCGACAAGGCATTCGTTCCAAATTCAACCGTGATCCTGTTTGTATGCTGCCCCGACGTAATGACGGCGCCCTGGGGTAAGGTCCATCCATAAGAAGATGCATCGGGAAGGGGGGTAATTGAATAGTTGTAATTTTGATGCTCTAAACAAACAGTATCGGGGCCTAAAATTGTGCCGGCAACTGAAGGCAGGGAATCCAGGCTTACCATCTTTGAAACCGGGGGCCCTGTCCCGCATGAATTATTTCCCGAAACACTGATATCTCCAGCCTTCATACCCCATTTTACAACCACTGCAGGCGTTCCGTCACCGCTCAGAATGAAAGCATCAGAGGGGACTGCCCAGGAATAATGAAGTGCATGGAAAACAGTATCAATACTATAACTTCCTGTATCTGACTGACATATATAAGCAGGCCCATCTATTGACAACGGAGCGGAAGGAATGGGGGTGATGTTAACCATAAGTACACCGGGGATACTGGTTCCGCAATTATTGCCAATAATAACAGAAACCGTCCCGGAAGGATTTCCCCATTTGATCTGAATTGACGGTGTGTTCTGACCCGATTGAATTACCGCCCCTGAAGGGACCGTCCATGAATAAGAAGTGGCTCCGATAAATTCATTAATATAATAATTACAACTTGAGCCGGAACAAGCAGCAGCCGGTCCGTAAACAGCCGAAGGAGGCGGGGGAACGGTTTCCACATAGACCAGGATGCTGTCTGCAGCGGTATTCGAAAGCTGGTCGGTGACCACCAAATGATACATTGTACTGACAAGAGGAGATGCCTGGGGATTCGGGCTCAGGGGATTCGACAAACCGGTTGACGGAAACCAGAAATAAGTAAAGGGACCCTGTCCGCCTTCAAGGCTTACCGACAACTGGGAAAATTGTCCCTGGCATATCGTATCCGGAACGGCATGGGCTTCTGCGATAAGAGGTGTTTGCCCTGACAAGTTAACCGACATTGCCGAAAGGAAAAACAGAAGCGTTGCAATTTTCATAAATAAACCAATTCCAGGTGCTCACACTACTACAAAATTACAAAAAAAGGAAGGGTTTCAATAGGTTTTGCAAATATCCCCGGCATCTTTTTATCGCACTACAATAAAGCATGTTATATTTGTATAGGGTTTGTAACCTGAAACGGGTATTAACGTCTAAACTCCACATGAAATACCAGGACGACAATTTCTATATTGAGAGGGTATTGAATGGTGATTCTTCTTCATATGCTGCCCTGGTTTCTAAACACAAGAACCTGGTATTTTCGATCGCTCTTAAAGTATTGAATAACCGTGAGGATGCTGAAGAAATTGCCCAGGATGCGTTTGTAAAGGCTTATCACTCGTTAAAGTCATTTGAGAAAAAATCAAAATTTTCAACCTGGCTTTATCGGATAGTTTACAATGCAGCCATCTCCAGAACCAGAAAAAGGGTGCTGGATACAACTCCGATGGATAATTATGTGATTAATAATTATTCCGAAGAGGACATGAGACCGGGAGTTGACGAGGTAGATAAAAATGAACAGCAGGTCTTGCTTGGAAAAGCAATGAAAAACCTGTCGGATGAGGATAATCTGCTGATCACTTTATTCTACCACGGAAGCAATTCGATTGAAGAAATAAGCAGCATTACGGGCTTATCTGCTTCAAATGTCAAAGTACGGCTGCACCGGATCAGAAAAAAACTGTACGATGATATGAAAACAATGATGGAACATCGATTGAATTGAATTTTTTAATTACACGGATATGGATACTGATGATTTGGTAAATGATGATTTTCTGTCGGATCTTCTTCGGAAGATGCCACTGGAAAGTCCTTCTGATGAGTTTATTAATAAAGTGATGGCCGGGATAGAACCCGTTCCCGTGGCGGTTAAAGAAAAACAGCCCTATTTTTTATGGGTCAAATCATCCATACCTTTTATCGGCCTGGGAATATTCGTATTGCTAATCCTTTTTTCGTCTGACATCCCTTATCTTAATCTCAATTTTGGAAGGGATTATTTTTCAATGATTTTCATCAAAGCGTTCCGGCCTTTTATCGTTTCAATGAAAACCCTGCTTTCGTCAAAAATCATTACTTATTCTTTGCTGATTGGAGTCTCGGCCGGGTTTCTGTTCATTATCGATAAATTATTCTCACGCAGGTTTGCTGCATGAATTCATTTAACTAATGATCCCAGGCCAGATACAACAAGCCTTGTCTGCGTTTTTTCAGCAGCAACAACATGCTGATTTTCAAATTCTTTCATCAAGACCACTTGGGGGCGGTTCTATCAATGAGGTACACTTGCTGATAACTACCCTTGGGTCATTCTGCCTGAAGTACAATAACAATGCTTCATTTCCAAAGATGTTTGAGACTGAAGCCAGGGGCCTTGAGCTCCTGTCAGGGGCCGGGGCAATAAGGGTCCCAAAGGTCATTTTTCAAGACGACCTTTCTGATTATTCATTTATTCTTCTGGAGTTTATCAATTCGGCAAACCAAACGAATACGTTCTTTAAGGATTTTGCGCACAGCCTTGCCCGTCTTCACAGGAGCAAAAGCGAATTATACGGCCTGGATTATAATAATTATATGGGCTCACTTTCCCAAAACAATTGTTATCATACCGACTGGGTGGATTTTTTTGTTGAGGAGAGGCTGGATAAACAGGTTAAACTTGCTCTGCATAAAGGTTTGCTGGACCAATCAGGAGAAAGGCTTTTTGAAAAACTGTACCTGCGGCTTTCGGAACTTCTTCCTGAAGAGCCGGCCTGCCTGGTCCACGGCGATCTGTGGAGCGGGAATTTCATCGTATCGGAAAATGGGAAAGCCTGCCTGATCGATCCGGCTGTTTATTATGGCAACCGGGAGGTTGATCTTGCCATGTCAACCCTGTTCGGGGGCTTCAGCCCTGAATTCTACAATTCATACGATGAAGAATACCCGCTGATACCGGGTTGGAAAGAGAGGCTAGACCTGTATAATCTGTATCCCCTGCTGATCCACCTTAATCTTTTTGGAAGCAGTTACCTCGGATCAATTTTGAGTATTTTGCGAAGATTCTGATCTTTCCTTCCAGAGTTCTTTAAAGCTTTTTGGGGCAACTTTTGGCAATACCCTCCTGGGCCCCCATAATTTTTTCCCAAACCTGTTGATCAGGCGGTTTTTAAGTTTACTTCCCGGTTTGTCGAGCATCCAACGGTGCATCATGACCACTTTCCAGCCTGTATTTACCTGTCGCCAGAAAAATGAGATATGCTTCTTTGAGACTGCTTCAGCCCGGTTGTGAAGTAAAAGTTCATGCAAAGGGATTTTAACAGGGCAGACCTCGGTACATTTTCCGCACAGGCTGGAGGCGAAACTAAGATGGTGATATTCCCTGAACCCTTTAAAATGAGGTGATATCACCGAACCAATGGGACCGGAATAGGTGGCGCCATAAGTATATCCTCCAACGCTCTTGTAAACAGGGCACCCATTCAGGCATGCACCGCAGCGGATGCAGGATAAAGCCCTCCTTTGTTCCTTTAATTTCAGAACATCAGTGCGGTGGTTATCAAGCAGGATCACGTACATCTCTTCCGGTCCGTCGATTTCCCATTCTGTTTTCGGACCCAGCAATATATTATTATAAACCGTAATATGCTGGCCTGTTCCGTGATGGGCCAGGAGAGGAAGGAATAGATCAAGGTCATCAAGTGATGGGATGATCTTTTCAATCCCGACGATAGCTATATGTATGCGGGGAAATGCAATGGACAGCAAACCGTTCCCTTCGTTCTCGGTAAGCACAACGGCACCCATATCGGCAACAAGGAAGTTTCCCCCGGTTATTCCCACATCGGCCCTGATAAACTCCTTGCGCAACTTGTCCCGCACAAACAAAGTTATTTCTTCGGGTTTGCTGTTTTCAGGCATGCCGAATTTCTCATGAAAGAGCTGGGCTACATCTTCTTTGGATTTGTGCATGGCCGGAGTAACGATATGGTAAGGTTTTTCTCCGGCTACCTGAACAATAAACTCTCCCAGGTCGGTTTCAAAAACCTCCCTTTTGTTCTTCTCAAGAACTTCGTTGATCTCTATTTCTTCGGAGATCATCGACTTTTGTTTAACTATAACCTGGGCTTTTGCTTTTTTTATAATATTCAGGATCTCTTTTTGAGCTTCTTTTTCACCTGTAGCCCATATGACCTTGCCGCCCCTGCGTTCAAAATTATTCTCGAATTCAACCAGGTATTTATCCAGGTTGTTGATAACCTTGTACTTAATATTCGCAGCCTTTCTTTTTGCCAGTTCAAGATTTGCAAACTGGCTTAACCCCCGGGCTACGGCAGCATCATATTTACCTATGTTAAAATTCAAACGCCGCCTCTGCTCTTTATCAAAAGCCCGTTTTTTTGCATCTTCAATAAATTTATGATGTGCCTGGTTCATCCTTTGATTTATAAGATTTGGGATATTTTTTCGACTCTCCTCAAATGCCTTCCGCCTTCAAAATCAGTATCAAGAAAGATCTCTACAAACCTGAGCGCCTGTTCGGAACTTATATACCTTGCAGGCAATGAAATAATATTTGCATCATTATGCTGGCGGGCAAGCTTTGTGATCTCTTCATTCCAACACACGGCAGCCCGTACATTCCTGTATTTATTGGCCACCATTGCAACACCGTTGCCACTTCCGCAGATTATGATCCCTTTTTGAATTTCATTCCTGTTTACAGCGTCAGCTAGCGGATGTATAGGGTCGGGGTAATCCATACTTTCTTCCGAACCTGTACCAAAATCAATTACAGTATATCGCCGTTTATCCAGGTAATCCTTTAAATACTCCTTAAATTTATACCCTGCATGATCAGATCCAATTGCAATCTTTTTCTGAGAATCAAGCATTGTTAATTGTTTTTTTACAAAAGTAATCATAATGAAATCAAAATGAAGTAAAAGCAAAAATTATGAAGTTTTATCTGCCTTAAGATCAAAATTTTAAAATTTACACATACGATTGTTGACAACTGAGTATTTTTGTTTCAAACTTTTACTAAAATAATGAGGTTTTAGAATTTTTCCTGGTTTTTCGTTTATAACTGAAAGTTAGCAGGTGTTTATCATTTTGTGTTAACATGATTTTTCAATAAAACTATCATGTTTTTATTCACCTTCAAAGAAATTGACAATTGTTAAAAAACAAAACAAAGCACTGTAATACAATAAACTATACTTAAACATGTTTAGATAACACTGTTAATTCAATGTTGATTTTCGATTATCCTAATTTTTAGCGATTTTTTAATCAACCGTTTCAACAGCTATTATAAATAACAATAAAAAGAATCTTTATTATTAATATGAAAACTATATCAGATCAAAATATTACCGATAAAATTTTAAAATTAAAAAAAGATAAAAATGCCGTTATCCTGGCTCATTATTACCAGGTACCTGAAATACAGGATATTGCCGATTTTATTGGTGACAGCCTTCAACTTTCTCAAAATGCTAAAGATACTGATGCTGATATTATTGTGTTCGCCGGCGTTCATTTTATGGCAGAAACTGCTAAAATTTTAAATCCGAATAAAAAAGTCCTGCTGCCCGATCTTGAAGCAGGTTGTTCTTTGGCTGATTCATGTCCTCCCGACAAGTTTAAAAAATTTAAGGAAGAACATCCCTTGCATAAAGTTATTTCTTACATAAATTGCTCCGCCCAGATCAAAGTATTGTCAGATGTTATCTGTACTTCGAGCAATGCGGTAAAAATTGTTGAATCATTTCCTAAAGATCAGAAGCTTATTTTTGCACCCGACAGAAACCTGGGCGGTTATATTAACCAGCTCACGGGAAGGAATATGGTGTTATGGAACGGAAGTTGCGAGGTTCATGATATTATCAAGGCGGAAGAGGTTATCCGGTTAAAAAAGGAGCACCCTGAAGCGAAGCTGCTTGCACATCCCGAATGCAAGGATGTTATTCTTCAACTGGCTGATTTTATAGGTTCTACTACAGCCTTATTGACTTTTTCAATAAAAGACAAAGCTACTAAGTTCATCGTGGCCACCGAAACAGGTATTTTACACCAGATGAAAAAGTCGTCACCCGGCAAGGAATTCATCATTGTACCCACCGATGAGAAATGTTCCTGCAATGATTGTCCTTATATGAAGCTCAATACGCTCGAAAAGCTGTACCTTAGCATGAAGAATGAAAAACCGGAAATCAGCCTGCCTGCCGAATTGATAGAAGCAGCCAGAAAGCCGATACTTAAAATGCTGGAACTTTCTTCATAATCAAATAGATGAATCGATTTCTGAACTTTTTTTCCTGCCTTACGCTTGCGTTTTTTATTGTGCTGGTTCTTCCTGCGCATGCGCAGAAAAAAGATACTGTGCTAAAAGACGGCTACCAGAAATTTACTTATCCCGGCGGCAAGCTTTCAACCGAAGGGCTCATCAGGGATGGCAAGCCCGACGGATACTGGAAATCATATCATGAAAACGGAAAATTAAAGTCAGAAGGAAACCGTAAGGATTTTGAAATAGATTCCCTATGGAAGTTTTATAATGAGGAAGGCAAGCTCATCCTGGAAATAAACTATAAAAAAGGGAAAAAGAACGGGATAAGAACCAGTTATCTCGACAAAGAAACGATAAGGGAAAACTACAGGAATGATATTAAAGACGGGTACACCAGGTATTATTACCCTGACGGGGCATTAAAACTTGAGATCCCCTTTGTTAAGGGCGTGGAACAGGGTTTTGGTAAAGAATATGCTGCTGACGGAACGATTATTACGCTTACGGAATATAAAAAAGGGTTTATGGTAGATCGTCTCAGGATCAACCGCAGGGACAAGAACAACCTGAAACAGGGTAAATGGTTTTTATTTTATGAAACCGGTAACATCAGGCAGGAGGGCAATTACCTTGACGATAAAAAAGACGGGTATTTCAAGGATTATACAGAAACCGGTGATCTACTGAAGATCAGCAAATATTTAATGGGTGAACTTCAGCCCGAGGCAGAGGAAATAGCAAAACTTAAAGTAAAGAACGAATACTATCCCGACGGGAAGCTGAAAGTATCAGCGATGTACCGTAACGAGAGCCCTGAAGGCATATGGAGGGAATACAAACCCGACGGAACCATTGAGAAATCGCTCATGTATCATAACGGTATTATTACAGGGGAAGGCAATGTGCTGGATGACGGCAATAAGGACGGGCCCTGGAAGGAATTCTTTGCAGATGGGACTTTGAAATCCGAAGGCAATTATACAGACGGGAAGCCTGTTGGAGATTGGAAATACTTTCATTTAAACGGCAAGGCTGAACAGATCGGCAAATTCAATAAACAGGGAAAACCCGAAGGCAAATGGAAATGGTTTTATGAAGACGGTAAATTACTCAGGGAAGAGAATTACCATAATGGGTTAAGGGACGGGCTGCTGAGTGAATACGACGAAGAAGGGACCTTGATCCAGGAAGGGGAGTTTGTAAACGGAGAAGAGGACGGGCCATGGTTCTACCTTACGGGCAATGATTATGTAAAAGGAACTTATAGGGACGGATTGCGCACGGGTGTGTGGTATACTTACTCCCTGGTGAGGAATGCTGAAAAAACCGATTCACTTCTGATGTTTAAAGGCAATTTTATTGACGACCTGCCCGACGGTAAGCATATCTGGTTTTGGGATAACGGGAAGGTGCATGACGAAGGGCTTTTTGTGATGGGGAAGAAAGAAGGCGAATGGGTGATCAATAATTCAGACGGCACACTTTTTCTTGTTATCACTTTCAAAGACGGAGTTGAAATCCGGTTTGATGGTGTCAGGATAAAACCCCCGTTCGGGACGGAGGAATAAATTCATTCCGGTGGAATTGCCGGTTATTAAATTTACAAAGATGGAAAAGAGAACACCAGGGCAGGGGGGCAGGACTGCAGGAAAACCCAGAACAGAACGCAGACCGAGAAATGAAGGTAAGGTAAAAAGGGAAACCCCTGAAAGAAGGCCCGAAAGACGGGATAAACCCGAGGAGAAGCCCTGGGCCGAACGCCGTCCCAAAAGGGAGGACTCAGGCCGTAGCGAACGTCCCGAAAGGCGGGACAAACCCGAAGGCAAGCCCTGGGCCGAACGCCGTCCCAAAAGGGAGGACTCAGGACGTAGCGAACGTCCCGAAAGGCGGGACAAACCCGAAGGCAAGCCCTGGGCCGAACGCCGTCCTAAAAGGGAAGACACAAGCCGTACCGATCGT
>Ga0194053_10000223_pt1 | contig 43980 bp, 41 predicted proteins | sample SepL228m_MetaG_FD_161684 | JGI IMG/M metagenome (GOLD analysis project Ga0194053, IMG submission 161684) | Anoxic zone freshwater microbial communities from boreal shield lake in IISD Experimental Lakes Area, Ontario, Canada - Sep2016-L227-8m | ecosystem: Environmental > Aquatic > Freshwater >... | reverse complement strand
GTGGAAGTTTATACAATATCTGTATATCAATAATTAGTGGAGGCAAAGTGGAAAAGAAGAAGGTTAATTGGGTCTTGGCTCTTTTGATGTCGATTTTCTTTGGTACTATCGGAGTTGACAGATTCATTATGGGACAAGTTGGCTTGGGCATTTTGAAGCTTATCACTGGTGGTGGCTTCGGAATTTGGTATATAATCGATATCATCTTGATTGCTACAAAACATCAGTTCAAAAATGTTGAGTGGGTCCAGAACTAATCAATTGCAAAATTTCGTTAGAATATTCACAAAAAAATCCCTCGCTTCGTAATGAAGCGGGGGATTATTGTAAATAATGTTATTTACGCTGAAATCTCAGCGTAAAAGTCTGTCCAGGATTTAGCCATGCGACGAGAAAGCCTTCGGTTAAGTCCGTTTTTGGCGTTGACCAATTAGTCCCGTCATAACTAAATTGGCAGCTACTGGCGACATACTCTACTGGGTCAAGGCCGGTCGAACGCAGGAAGTTTCCATTGTCCGCATTGGTCAAACTGATTGTCAGCGATGTCGGAGTCGTCTGCACTGCATGGATGAACATCACTGGTGTTCGTGCGACGTCGATATTTTTGACCGTAAAGGTCAAATTTTTCTCTGACAAATTCAGAGGCATGTTGCCGCCAAGCTCTAAGCTTGGACCATTGACACTATTGCTGCAACCAGCGAACAGAAGTGATGCGGCAATCGCAAAGACTAATAGTAAGATTCTCATCTTTTTACCTTTATACACCTCAAGACAGTATTGTATTCTTGAGTCAGTATGTAAGCATTATATCACAAATGAGCGTAAATGTCAAGATTGAGAACGTTCGATTCGCAGGCACAAAAAAATACTCAAACAAAAGTTTGGGTATTTTTTTGGTCGGCCGCCATCAGGGTACTCGCACTCCGCTATGCTATAGCGGGCTCGCTATGAAAACCCACGGTTTTCATTACTTTCCTCCACGGAAAACTCCCGTTTCCCGACCCCATCCCATCCCCAAGCGACTCCACAAAAAAATGACTCGACATAAAGTCTAGTCATTTTTTTGGTGGGCCGCCTGGGGATCGAACCCAGAACCAATGGCTTAAAAGGCCACTGCTCTACCATTGAGCTAACGGCCCACAATTCTGAAAGAAACTGTGGGGCTAATCTAATTGATCCGCTACTAAGCAACCTGCCCACATGAATCAGATAAGATTACTCTGAAAATAGTACCGAAAAATCGGTAAAAAGTCAATTCCTATGCGGACTTTATTTTTTCTCTAAAAAATAATTGATTATCATCGTGATCCCGGCGTAAACAACGGCGCCCCAAAAGGCGGCGGCGAAGTTTGAAATATCGAAGCCTTTGACAATGTTGCTTGCAAGCCAGAACATAAAGCCATTGATAACAAGTGTGAATATACCGAGTGTCAGCAAATTGATTGGTAATGTTAAAAGAAGAATTAATGGGCGAATAAGAGCATTAAGTAAACCAAGCACCACTGAGGTGATAAGAGCCGCCCAGAAGCCTGTGAAGCTAACACCAGGCACAATGTAGGCGACCATCAACAGCACTAGCGTATTTAGTATCCAACGTAAAAAAATCATAGAAATTCCTTATCTGTTATATGAACGTTCTTTTTTCTTGCGACCGAGGAGGACAAACATGACAGGTGGCAGGACGACAAAGAACGTGCTGAAATTATTTAAATATTTTGCGGCGACCGAGACCTCAAGATAGTGATTTTTTAGCGCTTCTGGTAGGAAATTCAAGACAGATGAAAGAATCAAAGCGACCATAAGGCCGCTGTAAATTAGAACTTCGAGAAGTGAGCTTTCGTCGGATCGTTTGGACTTTGAGTTTATTGAGGCGGAAACGAGGATAATGGTGAGGAAAAAAAGGCCAATCGCGATAGTTGAGCTTGAGACATTACTCTTTACCCAGATTTGATTCATGAGGAAGGCGTTGCCGTTGAAGAATTTGAATAAGGAGGCAGAAAATTGGGTCGCAACGACAAGCCCGATATAGACCGAGCAAAGTGTCGTGATCGTTTTCTCTCTTTGGAGAATAAAAGCGTAGGCGGTGCCTAGTAGAAAAAAGAGCCCGATGAAGACATCCACGCTTGGAAGTTGTGTCAATTGCATTATCTAAACCCCTCCATAGGTTCGTAATTACAAAACTGGGACTAACTATTCCTTCTTATTATTATCGGTCATAGTGAAAAATAAGTCAATAAATTTACCCAAAATATTTGTCAAAAAGCCGGTCAAATTTTGTCATCCCGACCAAAGTGGACCTGTTCCTCGTAGCCTTGGCGAAGGGGTGGGATATCCTAATAGCAAGCATTTAGTTTTAAAGATTTCTCCAACCGTTTGACAACGCTCACGGGGTCGAAATGACAAAAATAAAATTATAGAAAAAAGACACTGTTTGTCAGAGTCTTTTTTACTATTAAGCGTGGTTAAAGGAACGCTAAGCGCCCCACCATTTTTTCTTCTGCTGTTCCGATTCTTTGAGCTTCTGCCAGAGTTCTTTTTGTTCAGCATTTATATGTCTTGGCATTTCAATTTTTATTGTAAGAATCAGGTCGCCTCGCTGATTGCCGCGATAAACTTTGCCTTTGCCAGTGAAGCGAAATGAAGTACCTGCTTGAGTGCCAGCAGGGAGAGTAAATTCTACTTTTTCACCGTTTACATTTATTGAGATTGTATCGCCAAGCACGGCTTGAGCAGGGGAGATACCAATTTCGGCTTGGATTTGAGACATAGCAGAGCCAAAAAATTCTTCAAAAATATCGCCAAGTCCACCGCCGCCAAAGCCAAAGCCAGAAAAGTCGCCCTGAAATCCACCAAAAGGATCGCCGCCACCTCGGCTCTGTCCCTGTCCGCCATTTGCAAAAGGTGAGTCGCCATACTGATCGTACATCTGACGTTTTTCTGGGTCGGAGAGTATCTGGTAAGCTTCATTTGCATCTTTGAACTTTTTTTCGGTTTCTTTATCTCCACCACGATCCGGATGATACTTCAAAGCAAGCTTACGATAAGCTTTTTTTATTTCTTCTGCAGTTGCGCTTTTTGAAACGCCCAATGTTTTGTAGTGATCTGTTGCCATAATAAAAGTTATAACTAGTCCAATTGTTTAGTCCTAGATTACATTACCTGAGTTTATATCTGCTTGCAAGTAAGTTGATATTCGCGAGTTTATTGCTGTGCGACTTGCAGGGTGGTTGCATCCACTACGGTGACATTGCTAGTCGTGGCAGCAGTGTATTCGATAGTCCAATAAAGCTTCTTCAGATCGGCCGATTCCTTCAGTGTTGCGGTGATACCTTCTAGGGTATTGTTGCTTCGCCAGTCTGATCCGCCGTTCTTATCAGCAAATTGGAGAGCTGAAATATAGTTGTATTTCCATAGGCTCATGTTGATCGGGACGATGTCTCCAAGGTAATCGGCTTTTGGGATCAGCGCTCTGAGAAATGATCCGTTGCTCTGGTCTGTCGTGTAAACCCAGTTGTTTCTTGTGTCTTTTGTTGTGGAGAACGCATAACGTGTGACAATTGAATTTTTCTGTAAATCGGCTCCGATTTTGACCTCAACCACAGAAATTTTGAAATCAGGATTGAACTCGATCGCATATTTCGTCGCAGCAGCAAGCTCCGCTCTGGCAGTTACGTCGAAATCGCTTGGATCGGCATTTGTTAGGTCTGAGACTGTAGATTGAACAGTTTCTCCGCTTGTTGCCGACTGATTTGAAGTGTCCGTCGAAGTCTTCTTGTTGGCAATCACGCTCCAAATGACCGTGATGATCAAGGCGACGGCGACAATGCCTATAAAGATCGGTTGTTTGAAAATATTCATATCTCTTACTCCAGCGTGCTGGAGCCCTCCTTTTAATTGAAATAGCTATCTATTTACAATTAAATTTTACGCTAAACGAAAGGGCAAGTAAATAAGTTGATTCTACTGTTATTTCAATTCTATCTTGTCATCCCAGCCTGTGGCTTGAGAGGTGGGATCCAGGCGGAATATATAGATCCCCGGGCTTCTCTACGTTTCACTTCGCCGAACCCGAGGATGACAGGGGCGTCGTTAAATAAGTTATGGGCAAGGCAACACTGCCTTGCCCATAATCTTTTGCCGTTAGAATTTATTTAGTCTCTTCTTTTGGCTCTTCTGTATCTTTTTTCTCATCTTCTTTAGTTTCGTCTTTTGCTTCCTCTTTTGGTTGGTCTTTGGCAGCCTGTTCGTACATCTTCTTGCCAAGTTCCTGAAGAGAAGTGCTTAGGGCTTCAGTCTGAGTCTTGATCTCCTCAGCATTGTCCGTATCCTTCACATCTTTCAGTGTTTTGATCTTCTCTTCAACATCTGATTTCAAGTTTGTGTCGACTTTGTCGCCAGCATCCTTGATTGATTTCTCAGCAGTGTAGATGAGGCTGTCAGCCATATTTCTAGCTTCGATGATCTCTTTTTTCTTTTTGTCATCGTCAGCGTGCTCTTCGGCTTCCTTGCGCATTCGCTCGATTTCCTGCTCGCTAAGTCCAGATGAGCTAGTGATTGTGATGCGCTGCTCTTTACCAGAAGCTTTGTCAACAGCCTTCACATTTACAATGCCGTTGGCATCGATATCAAATGTGACTTCAACCTGTGGAACGCCTCTTGGAGCTGGCGGCATACCATCTAGGATAAATCTGCCTAGAGTTTTGTTGTCAGCAGCAAATTCGCGCTCGCCCTGCAAAACGTGGATCTCAACAGAAGTCTGATTGTCAGCTGCTGTAGAGAAAATTTGTGATTTTGAAGTTGGAACGGTTGTGTTCCTCTCGATCAATTTAGTCGAAACGCCGCCCAAAGTCTCGATTCCGAGGGAAAGGGGAGTCACGTCGAGCAGAAGAAGGTCTTTGACCTCACCAGTAAGCACACCGCCCTGAACAGCAGCGCCGATAGCGACAGCTTCATCAGGATTTACAGAGTGATTTGGCTCTTTGCGGAAGAATTTCTTGACCGCTTCTCGAACGACTGGCATACGGGTCATACCACCGACTAGGATGACTTCGTCAATGTCTTTGATCGTCATCTTCGCGTCTTTGAGTACTTTTTCGCATGGCTTTAGAGTTTTTTCTACTAGAGCCGCGATCATTTTCTCCATCTGAGAGCGAGAAATTGTCATTTGCAAATGTTTAGGCCCTGAAGCGTCAGCAGTGACAAATGGTAGATTGATCTCAGACTCGACAGCTGTTGAGAGCTCGATTTTAGCTTTTTCAGCCGCTTCTTTGACTCTCTGAATTGCCGCTTTGTCAGTGTGAAGATCGATTCCCTGATCTTTCTTGAACTCATCAATAATGAAGTCCATGATGATCTGGTCGAAGTCGTCACCACCAAGATGAGTATCACCGTTGGTTGCTTTTACTTCAAATACGCCATCGCCAAGCTCCAAGATTGTGATATCAAATGTACCACCACCAAGGTCATAAACAGCGATTTTTTCATTTTTCTTTTTGTCCAAGCCATATGCAAGAGCTGCAGCTGTTGGCTCGTTGATGATTCTCTTTACTTCGAGACCAGCAATTTTACCAGCATCTTTTGTTGCTTGGCGCTGGGCATCGTTGAAATAAGCAGGAACAGTGATCACAGCTTCAGTAACTGTCTCGCCAAGATAGGTCTCAGCGTCAGCTTTTAGCTTTTGTAAGATGAAAGCCGAAATTTCCTGTGGGCTATAATCCTTCGTATTCATGACGACACGAATCGAGCCATCTGAAGCCTTTTTGCTGCCATAAGGCATCTTCTTCAAGTCTGCCTGAGCGTCTGCATCGTCGAAACTTCGGCCGATGAAACGTTTGACTGAAAAAATAGTATTTTCAGCATTTGTAACTGCCTGTCTTTTGGCAAGCTGACCAACAAGGCGATCGCCTTTTTTGGTCTCTGTGACAATAGACGGAACAGTTCTACCGCCCTCTGATGAGGCGATGATTTTTGCTTCGCCACCTTCCATGATAGCGACAGCGGAATTTGTTGTACCGAGGTCAATCCCAATGATTTTTCCCATAATACTCCTTCTAACTAATTCACCTTATGCGTCAACCCGTAGACCACGCTTTAGCGTGTTGAAATAAATATTAATTGCTATCTATATCTAATCAGGACAAGCTAAAGCTTGGGCTACGGAGCGTGGGGTGAGTTACTAATTGTTTATAAAATGTTGTATATCGGTGGAGCAGAAGTCGGTGCGGAGGGGGTGCAACGACCTTTTGCTCCAATCCAATATATACTAAATGTAAAGCAGACTTTACATTTTGTCAAGACCCACTATTGTTTTCGTTAAAACAGAAAGGGCGATCGTCCGCCGCGCAGTCCGTAGTCTTTGGCGGAGGCGAGTCAGTATTTGAGCAAATTTCATTCTTGACACGCAGAGAGAGAGAGAGTTAAATGGTAGTAGAAAGCATATCAATTTCTAGAAATTTTACAAATATTATATTAACGAAATGAAGGAGAGATGATCATGACTGAGCAAGATACGGAGTTTGTTCCGGAAGGTGCCAAAGAGTTTGTAGCGACAGAAGTAACTAGCGAAGTGCCCGAAACAGAGAAGGATGAGAATCAAGATACTTCCTCTGAGATCTATCGTAACTCCCTAGAAGCGTTGAGTAAAATGACAGCGAATGATTCCGAAAATAAATATAGTCGTTTCAGGCCTATGGCGCGTGTTAGAGAATTGTTATCCACTGAGTCGAAGGAAGACGTATGGTCGGGTTCGGGATTCAACGCTGAATATGCAAACTACAATATGGAGAGTTTAGTCTATAGATTAGCAAAAGCGGAAGAAAATATAACTTACGACATAGGAAAAGAATCGCTAAGGGATATTAAAAACGCGTTAGCACAACTTGAGAGAGCGAAATCAAAAGCAGAAAATGCGGTAAAAATAATAGATGAAATTACTCCCGTCCTGGTTGCGTTGCAAGAACAACTCCTGGTTGTGCAGCAAAAAAATGCAAAACAAATAGAAGAGGATGATAGGATTTTTAGGGAAAGACTATTCGGAAAAAAATAGAAGTGAAACCCGCAGAGCAAATCGGAAGATGAATCTGCGGGCTTTTTATGTTATTTTCCGCTTGAGACTTTGACCTTAGCAGGACGAATTACGTTGCCGTCAAATTCATACCCAGCTGAAATCTCTTCCGTGATCGTGCCCTCTGGCTGTTCTGAAGTGACATGTTCGATTGCTTCGTGGAAGTGTGGGCTGAACTCAGCACCAACAGTTTGAATGCGTGTCAGACCTTCGCTCTCTAGGATATTTTCGAGTTGTTTTTCGATTTGTTTGATGCCCTGCGTCCAATTATTACTCTCTAGCTCGGCTGGGACGTGCTTGGCAGCAAGCTGAAAGTTGTCTAGCACTGGCAAGATCTCCATCATGAGATCGCTGCTTGCCATCTTGATTAGCTTCTTTCGGTCTTCCTCGGTCTGTCGACGAAAGTTTTGAAAATCGGCTTGCGTTCGAAGCCAGCCAGAGGATAGCTCGCTGACTTTTTGCTCTAGCTCAGCAACATATTTCGGATCATTTTTTACATTTTTCTTCTTTGGCTCGGGCTGTACTTGCTCTTCGGTATTGTTTTCCATTTTATTCCTTTGTTATGAATTCTATTGTTTATGTTATTATAACCTTAAATAACATTTCGAGAAATTATGTTCAAGAGATTAAGCTGGAAAAACATTTATTTTCCATTTCGGATCTTCACCCTGATCTCATGTCTTTTCTTGTCAGGCACACTTCTCGCCTCGTTCGTAAATATTGATCTCGTGGCCTCTTGGCCAATCTTAGTATTTGGGGCGATTGCTCTTATTTTGGTTGCTTTTATTAATTTTTTACTGAAGAATAAATTTCTCGCTTTGTTTTCTCTGGGACTAGTTATTTTGCTCGGAGCGATGGCGTACTACGCCCATTTTGATCAAGGTTTTCCGCCCTGTACAAGTAATGGCGAAATCACATTTGCTGGACGAATTGTCACGAAGCCCGAGATCGACTATAAGCAGCAAAAGCTTGTTTTTGAGACAGAAATATTTAACGCTACGACTCAGCGAAATCAATCAGCAAAGCTGCTCGTGACTTTGCCAAGGTTTCCACAATACCATTTTGGCGAGAAATTGGAAATCACCGCCGTGGTCGAGCAGCCTGTAATCCTAGATGGTTTTGACTATGCCGGCTACCTGAAGGGGAAGCTGATCACAGGCACGGTGCGTAATCCCGCAAACGTCACATTTGTGGCCGCAAACTCTGGCTTCGGCTGGAAGATTGCCGAAGATTTGTACGATACATCCACTTATTTCGAGCAGGCATTAAACAGAGTAATTCCTGAGCCGCAAGCGTCACTCGCGGCAGGAATCTTGCTCGGCATCAAACGAAATATTTCTGATGAATTTATGTCTTCACTGCAAAAAACTGGTCTCACTCATATCATTGCGCTATCGGGCTTCAACGTTACTATTATCATCGCAATATTTATGAATCTGGTCTGCGTTTACTTGGGAAAGAAGAGGTCTTTTTGGCTCGGACTTCTATTCATCCTGGCATTTGTTGTCATGACCGGCGCTTGCTCGAGTGTAGTTCGGGCGGCGATTTTCTCGATGATGCTGATTTTTGGCAAGACGATCGGACGAAGAGGGGACCAGACAAACTTGATGTTGGTTGCGGCCGTCGCGATGGTGCTTGCGAATCCGTTTATCATTCGCTCAGATCTTGGCTTCCAGCTTTCGTTTCTGGCTTTTGCTGGTCTGATTTACTTTTCACCAATTTTTGAGAAAATTATCGATAAATTCGATGGTCATAGAGTCGTCTCTGATTTCTGGAAACACAGCTTGGCTGAGACGCTTGGAGCACAGCTGGCCGTCGCTCCCCTCATATTATTACAATTCGGCACAGTTTCTTTCATCTCGCCAGCCGCAAATTTACTTGTGGTTTTCATCGTCCCATATGCGATGATTATGACATTTTGGGTCGGCGTTTCTTCGATGATTTACTATCCGCTTGGCAAAATTGCCGCGCTTCTGCTCTGGCCATTTCTCGAATACATCATCGTCATCGTAAATTGGCTAGCCCGCGTGCCGATGGCCTTCTATCAGGCGGTCAAATGAAGAAGTTGACGCAGTTTGTCCTAGTATTCTTGCTTGTTTGCGGTGTTTTGATCTTCACTGAAATTTCGAAGAAACCAGAAATTGCTGGCTCCCAGATTTACTTTTTTGATGTTGGACAGGGCGATGCAGCTTTGATTCAAGAAGGAGATCAACAAGTACTGATCGATGGTGGGCCGGATGATAAGGTGCTCTCTGAGTTGGGGCGAGTGATGCCAGCGGGCGATCGCAAGATCGAGCATATGATTCTCACTCATCCACACGCTGACCATATCGTCGGACTGAATCAAGTGCTGGAGCGCTATGAAGTCGGCGAGGTGATCTCGACTGGAGTGGTTTCGACCTCTAGTCAGTATTTGGAATTCTTAAATAATATTAAAACCAAGAATATTCCTTTCAAAGTACCAAAAGTTGGTGATGAGATAGCACCTTTTACGGATGGTAAGATCGATTTCTTGTGGCCAGGAGACACTTATTTGTCCAAGGAGATTGATAATCTGAATAATTCCTCTCTGGTTTTTCGTTTTTGCACAGTCATGAGCTGTGCGATATTTACAGGAGACGCCGAGCAGGACGAACAGGAAGATATGGTCGCGTATTATGCGAAAGAAAATATGCTATCTGAATTTGAGTCTAAGATTATTAAGGTCGCCCATCATGGCTCAAGTAATGGTACGACTGATAGCTTACTGCAAAACGTGAAAGCGATTCATGCAGTGATCTCAGTTGGTGCGGACAACCAGTTTGGCCATCCACATGAGGCCGCGCTAACATTGTTAAAAAAATATGGCCTGATCATCCATCGTACAGATCAAAATGGCACCGTCAGATTTATATTGAATAAGGATGGTGTTTTCCCAGAATAGTCTTCTGGTGGCTTTTGTCGCATTTGTTTGATATAAAAAGAGTAATCCTAAAAAGAAAAATTCTAAATTGTAAGGAGCAACATGTCCGGACATAGCAAATGGGCGACCACTAAGAGAAAAAAGGCGGGGATTGATGCGAAGCGCGCGAAGCTCTTCACTAAGGCAGCTAAGCTGATCACGATCGCTGCTAGAGATGGTAAGAGCGGCGACGTCATGATGAATCCAGGGCTGCGTCTCGCAGTTGATAATGCGAAGGCTGCGAGCATGCCAAAGGAAAATATTGATCGTGCGATCAAAAAAGGTCTTGGCGGCGCAGAAGGTGGTGCGATGCTGGAGGAAGTCATCTACGAAGCGTATGCTCCGGGTGGTACAGCGATACTCATCGAGTGTTTGACGGACAACAAGAATCGAGCGATCGGCGAAATTCGCGCGATCTTGAACAAAAAAGGTGGAACGCTTGCATCTAGCAACAGCGTGAACTATCTTTTCAAAAAAGTTGGTCAGCTACTCATCGAACAAGCCAAAAACACGCTCAAAGGCGAGGAGATGGAAATGGCAATTATCGAGTCTGGCGCTGATGATTTTGCTATCGAAGACGGTCTAATCATCGTTACTTGTGGCTTTACAGAGCTGAATAAAGTAAAGACAAATCTCGAGGCCGCTGGCATCAAAATCGATAGTGCTGAGATTGTTCACCAAGCTATGGTCTACAACGATGTACCAGCTGACAAAGTTGCCCAGATCGAGACAATTATCGATTTGATCGATGATCTTGATGATGTGAATAATGTGTACTCAAACGCAAATTTGTAGTCAACATGAGTTAGTTTGTCATCTTTGGGGAGGAGGAGTCATATCCTATTAAATCAAACAGAAGGGTGACCCATAACCCGAGGATCCAGGCGGAATATATAGATTCCCGATCGGGTCGGGAATGACAATTATTGGAGTTAATGCTTATGGCTAGAAGAATTCTTGGAATCGATCCAGGCACTGGCATTCTTGGCTGGGGTCTGATCGAAGTGAATGGGCAGAAGGTCACGCCACTGAAATATGGCTGTGTCAGGACGCCTGCAAATCATCCGAAGATGGACCGGCTTATTCACATTTTTCGTTCGCTTTCTGATATAATAGAGAAGAACAAGCCAGATGAGGTAGCTATCGAAGAGCTATTCTTTTTCAAGAACCAGACCACAGTGATTTCGGTCGCTGAGGCCAGGGGTGTAGCTATTGTGGCGGCATTACAATTCGAGATTCCTGTCTTCGAGTACACGCCGCTTCAGATCAAACAAGCACTGACAGGGTACGGCCGAGCCGATAAGAAACAAATGCAGGAAATGGTCCGCGTGATCTGCGGGCTGAAAGAGTGTCCACAGCCAGATGACGCCGCAGACGCGATCGCGATTGCAATTTGTCACGGACAAACGAATTCAAAATTAGAATAAATACAAAATTTGAACGGAGGGAACCGTGCCTGAACTAAGACAAAATATTATCACTGGTGACTGGGTTGTTGTTGCGCCTGAGCGTGCAAAGCGCCCACGTGATTTTGTAATTCCAAAAAGCGTAAAGATTGCTGATAAGTCCAAATGTCCTTTTTGCGTTGGCACGGACGGCTATAAGGCAAATGAGAAGATCAGAATGCATACAGCGCCTCATGTCTACGTGATCGAAAACAGATATCCAGCTTTTGTCATGGACGATACAGAGAGAAGTGTTCGCAGCTTCTACCCTGAGGATGGCTTCTATCGAGCCAGAGCCTCTGTTGGCGATCATGAGGTAGTGGTAGTTGAAGATCATGATACCCCGCTGTTCAAGATCCCGAAGCTTATTCTAAACGAAATGATGGAAGTTATTAGAACTCGCTATCTTTGGATGAAGGAGCACGAAAAAGTTGTCTCGATCATGCCGATTTACAATCATGGCGCTGAAGCGGGCGCTTCAATCGACCATCCTCATGCTCAGATTTTTGCCTCTGGCATTGTTGCAAATGCCGTAGGCAGGGAGATAGATGGCGCTGACACATACTATGGCATCGCTGGTAATTGCGTGTACTGCGATATGATTGCACACGAACAGATGGAAAAGGTTCGTATCGTATTTGAAAATGACAAGTTTATCGCGATAAATTTTTATGCCTCGAGATTTCCATTTGAGACTTGGATTCTGCCAAAGAAGCATGAAAGTCAGTTTGAAATGACGACCAAAGAAAGTATGACCGAGTTCTCTGACGCGCTTTGGGAGGTGCTGAAGATGATAGACAAGACGCTTGAAAATCCACCATTAAATTTCTTCGTTCATACACTACCGACGATTATCGAAGAGTCAGCTTCTTTTCACTGGCATCTTGAAATCGTTCCTCGAGTTACTCGTTACGGCGGCTTTGAGCTTGGGAGCGATGTTATCATCAATACAATGCCACCAGAAGAGGCAACTCACTATTTGAAAAGCTAATATTGTGCTATTATAATTGCTACTTTTTGTTATTGTTTCGTATATGTTTTGGGCTATTTGTTGCGATCGAATTTATTCCAAATTAATCAATGTGTGACTTGACATTTTAGCATAAAACCTGTATATTGAACCCTTACTAAATATGTCGATGTTTGAAGCTCAAAGATTATTGAGCGGGTGAGAGTTTTGCCCCCGCATTCTGTAATAAATGTGCGCCTATAAACTTGGAGAGAAATGAAAAAAAACAATAAGTTCCGCATCGCAATGATCAGTGAGCACGGTGATCCGCTCGCTCCTCTTGGTGGGCAGCAGTCCGGTGGACAGAACGTTTATGTTTATGAGCTTGCAAGGGCTCTTTCTAAACTTGGTGTTGGCGTTGATGTTTATACTAGGTGGGATAGCAAGAAGTCTGATCCCGTTGTTCGTTTTGCGGAACGAGCAAAAGTTATCCGACTAAAAGCTGGTCCACAACAATTTGTTTCAAAAGACAAATTCGGTCCTCTTATGCCTGAATTTGTTGAAAAGTTTCTCGAGTATACTCGCACATCAAAGACAAAATACGATCTAATTCATAGCCATTATTACTTTTCAGGTTGGGCCGGTCTTCAGCTGAAAAACATTTTGAAAGTTCCATTGGTTGAAACATATCACTCTCTTGGCTTGCTGAAGAAACGTGCGATGGGAGAAAGAGATACAAGCCCGACAGAGCGAACTGCGATAGAAAAATTGGTAATGGAAAAAGCCGACAAGATTATCGCCACGTCTCCATCTGAAAAGCTTAGTATGATCTCTGAATACAAACCAAAAAATTCAGATATTGTCGTTGTCCCTTGTGGTGTGAATTTACTTCGTTTCAAGCCAATTGATAAAAACAAGTCAAGAAAAAAACTTGGCATTCCTCTCAATAAAAAAATTGTCGTCTTTGCAAGCAAAATGGAACGAAGAAAAGGCGGCTTGACTGTGGTTGCTGTCGCAAAAGAGATCAAGAAGCGATGGCCAGCAATCTATGAAAATTTACAGATATATATGTTCTCTGGAGATCCAAGAAAAGAAAGAGTTGGCGAGAAGCAGGAAGAGAATTTTCGGCATGTACTTAAGGATGAAATCAAGAAATCAGGTGTCAAAGATAAAATTATCTTGGCTCACGGTATCGATCAAGAGAAATTGCATGATTACTACTGTGCTGCAAATGTTGTGCTTATGCCTTCTTATTATGAACCTTTTGGTATGGTGGCGATTGAGGCAATGGCTTCTGGCACTCCTGTCGTCGCTTCAAACGTGGGTGGTCTCAAGTGGGTAGTTGAGGATGGAATTACGGGTTTTCGTGCTGAGCCAAAAGCAGCCGATAAATTTGCCAAACACGTTGCAAATATTCTCTCTGATCCAGCGCTAGAGAAACGTCTCGGAGAGAATGGTATTGTCAAAATGAGACAAAACTTCAGTTGGAACACAGTTGCTGAGAAAGCACTTGAAATTTATAAAGAATTGATTAAGCAAAATATACCTGTTGATAAAAAATAGGTTGTTTCAGATACTAAGATAGTGATAAGATGAACGAAGATACGATATCGTATCTTCGTTTTTTTGAAATAAACTAATTTGCGAAGAAGGAGAATTTATGAAAATTGCAATGCTTGCACCTAGTGAAGAGCCTGTCCCGCCAGTAAAATACGGTGGAACTGAGTTAGTGGTATATAATCTATGTGAACAACTTGTGAAAATGGGTCACGATGTAACGCTTCTCGCCTCAGGTGACTCCAAGACAAGCGCAAAATTGGTGCCAATTTTTGATAGAGCTTTGCGAACGGATCCAGAAGTAAACGCACTCGATTTTCGAGATGTCTATAAATTTATCGGTACTGGTAAAGTTATCGATTATTTGCAGAAGAATAAGTTTGATGTCATTCATAATCATATTGGTTGGAGAATCTTAGCGATGAGCCAGCTTATAGATACACCTACAGTGACAACGCTTCATGGCCCGCTTGATATCGCCTACCAGCAAAAAGTCTACGGAATGTTCAAGGATGCGAACTATATCAGCATCAGCAACAGCCAAAGAAAGCCGATGCCAGAGCTAAATTTCTTAGCAACTGTTTATAATGGCCTAGATATCTCAAGATTCAAATTTTATCCTGAAGCAAAAGATTATTTTGCTTTTCTTGGACGTATGTCACCAGAAAAAGGCCCTGTCCAGGCAATCCAAATTGCAAGAGCAGCAGGCGTGAAGCTTGTGATGGCGGCAAAAGTTGATAAAGTGGATGAGAAATATTTCAAAGAGCAAGTCGAGCCACTTATTGACGGCGAGCAGATCAAATTCATCGGTGAAGTTGATCATGCTGGCAAGCTTGAGCTTCTTGGAAACGCTAGAGCGCTCCTTGCACCAATTCAGTGGGAAGAACCTTTTGGCTTATTCTTTGTTGAAGCAATGGCTTGTGGCACACCGGTAATCACGATGAATCGCGGTTCTGTGCCTGAGCTCGTGATCAATGAAAAAACTGGTTTTATCTGTCAAAATGAGGCAGAGGCAATAGAGAAGATCAAGATAATCGATACGATCGATCGCAAAGCTTGCTTTGATCATGTCAACGCAAACTTCTCTTCTGAGAAAATGGCCGAAGGATACGTTGCAGCATATCAAAAAGCGATTGAAACTAAATAAGTTTTTTCTAGACTTCTAGTGGAGAATTTAATATGAATGAATCTTTAGAGGAGTGCAAGAAAAAAGTTGATGGTATTCTTGGTAAGAAAAAGCTGACCTATTCCGTCGAGCAGCTAGAAACTCAGATTGCGCGAAAGCTGCATCGCTTGGTTTTGGTTGTCTCTGATCAAAATCAGAACAAATTTATTTTCAAATATCTACTTATTAGAAATCCTAATACGGAGATGATTTTTGAGAATGAGCTGAAAATTTTGGCGGAAATTGCGGATCAGCCAGCCACGCCTTTTTTGGTGAATGAGGTGATCGATTCAGCTCTCGTACCAGACCTTTGGATGCTGACCAATTTTGTTGAGGGCAAGGTTATAGGCAACACTTATGAATTTGAGGAAGAATATTTGGACGAAAAATTACTTGATTTTATCGTTTCATCTACAAAATTTATTTCATCACTTTCTTGGTCCGGCGAAGGGACGATCACGCCTGAGTTCAAACTTGCTGATTTCGAGAAGATGGTGGCATATGCTAAGACAATTCCTGAGCTCGCGACTTATTACTCAGCCGTCGAGGCGCTTCTTTCGGGAAATCTTGATCTAGTGAAGGATGAAAAGAGTTATTTGCCAGCCCATGGGGACTTCTCGCCACTAAATATTTTGGCTACTTCTGATCATTTCTCTGTAATTGACTGGGAGAGCTTCGGCGATAATCTGGTTGGGTTTGACCTTGCATACGCTTACCAGCGTCTTTGGCGATATCCGGACTTTCAGAAAAAGCTGGAGACAGAGATCTTTGCTCAGCTTGACGTAAAATTCCACAGACTTTTCTGGCTTCAAATTCTTATATTTCTGCTAGTAGATATTCGAACGCTTAGCCGAGCGATAGAGGGAAACAATCAAGCGGTTTTTCATAGTAAAAATCTCTCAATGGATGATTTCAAAGATTTGTTGCAGCTATACCAAAAAAGCTTTGTTCGGGTAGTAACGGATAAATTATGATTTCATATTTAAAAGGAAAAGTTGTTTTGGCGCGATGGGGCGTCCTGATCGTTGAGACTGGCGGAGTCGGTCACAAGGTGATCGTCAATCCACAGATTGAGATCAAGCCAAATATTGTTGACTTGCAAGAGCCGATTGAGCTTTTTGTTCACGAACATATTCGCGAAGATGCTGACGACCTTTACGGTTTTATTTCCTATGAAGAGCTGGAGCTTTTCGAAAGATTGATCTCGGTAAATGGTGTCGGTCCAAAAGCGGGGATGGCAATCATGAGCTCAGGCAAGGCCGACGAGATCGTTCGCGCGATCATCTCTGATAATCTTGGTTTCTTCACAGCTATTTCTGGCATTGGCAAGAAGGCGGCTGCCAAAATAATTCTTGACCTCAAATCCAAGCTTTCTGGAGATAGAAGTGTCAATATTCTCTCTGGCGACTCGGCGAGCGAAGACCTGACTGAAGCGCTACAATCTCTTGGCTACAAACAGGCAGAAATCATGTCTGTGATTGGCAAAATCCCGTCTACTGCCGAAACTCTTGAAGACAAGATGAAGTGGTGCCTCAAAAACTTGGCAAAATAATTTTGTATATTTCGCATATCTATTTTCATGTATAATTAATATATCGTCTGCCATTAGCTAGGAGGGAAAATGAGATCTACTGTAATAATTTTGATTACCATCGCTATCACGGCGGCTGTTTTTGGCTTTGGGACTCAATATCTGATGAACCAATACTCTGGCCGAGTTACAAAGGATCTGGAAAAACAGGTGAATGATCTCGGTAAGCAGGTGAACGAGCTGAACCAAATTACCACTGGCAGCACTGTAAAATAAATGAAATTTAAATTAATAACTTGCGAGGGAAAATGAAAAGAATCTGGATAATTGTCATCACAGCGGTGGTGACAGCAGCGATTGTGGGCGGCGGAACTTGGTATTTGGTTCAAAAAAATATTGATAAGGATAAAAGTGACTTGCAAGCACAGATTGATGATCTTAGCGTTAAAGTTTCTGGTATGACGGCAACTTCTGGTATAGCGGTGACGAGTGGAACAACTGTTGAGACGAACGTTTCGAAAAAAACTGTCGGCTTGTATGAAGGTGTCGTAATTGGCGATGAATGGATTGTGTATCGAGATGATGGTCTTGGCAACAAGACGAAAATATTTTCGGTACCAAATCCGAATTCATCAAATGGGATATCTCTATCTGCGGATTTATCTCCTGACGGGACAAAGATTCTTTACAACGACTACACCGCTAGTATCTACGAATATAATTTGACGACACAAAAAACAACTTTGATTAAAAAATCTGTTCCCTATGACGAAGTTAACAATAAGATTCCAGACGGCATGCATACATACTATAGTCCAAAATACTCTCCTGACGGTAAAAAGATTTCGGTTAATTGGGGCGCTTGGGAGATTGGCGGAGTCGGTATCATGAATGTCGATGGTTCGAATTATGAAGATATTCGTGTAAATGGCAGCGGATTACTTTGGTCGCCAGACGGCACCAAATTTCTGGTCTTTGCCCAGAACAACGAATTTGCTGGTGAATCGGCTGAGTTATATATCGCTTCATCGAATAGTCCGAAGACTGGTAAAAATGTTCTGCCAATCGGTAAATTTTCAAATCAACCATACAGTGATGTTTTTTCGGCGAATTGGTCTCCAGATGGTAGCAAGATTGCTTTCGGCTATCGTTATTTAGAATTTGCTGATAAGGATCACTCGGATGCAGCAAAAGTAAATAGCTATCGTGGCATTTATGTAGTAAATGCGGACGGCACGAAATTTTTGCAGGTTACAAATAATCAGAGTTTTAGCGACACGCCAGTTTGGTCTGACAATGAAACGATTTTATATGGCTTGAGCAACTTTTATTCTGGCACAGCTAAGGGAATTTACAGCATCAAGTCAGACGGCACAAGCAATACGCTAGTTACTAGCGAAGGCAAGACGACGCCAAATTCTTTCGAGACAATCAGTCTGTCGCATGATAGCAAAATGATGGTTTATAATGCCGGTGAGAGAAAAGACTATACAGTTACAAGCAGCAAAAATATGATGATTTATAATTTTGATACTAAAAAATCGACTTATCTCGGTGCTAATTTTATTGGGTGGATTGTAAATTAGTTATGGCATATTAGAGTTTGTCGACGGGAGTGTAATTAGATCAATTAAGCAACAATTAACGAACGAGGGAAAATGAAACGAATTTGGACAATTTTGATTACGGTGGTGGCTACAGCAGCGATTGTGGGCGGCGGAACTTGGTATCTGATCGATAGCCATGCAAAGAAGGACAAGGATAAGCTACAAACAGAGCTCGACACTCTGAATCAAAGAATTGCAGATGAAGCCGCGATTAGTGGAGCAACGGTGACGAGTGGGACGACAGCTACAACGGGGACAACGGTTGCTGATCCAACGGCTGGTTGGAAGACATACACAGACACAGTTTTTGGTTACTCTGTTAAATATCCTGCAGATTGGACCAAAGGAGTACTGGCGGGCTCTGCAACGTTTAATTCTCCGGAAAACGAAGCTATAAAAAATAGTGGTACACAAAACGAAGCTTATTCACCGAATATTATTATTCAGACCGTTAGCTCGCTTGCCGAATTCACAAAATTCAACAAAGATGACAAGACGCTCGACAGCTTTATTCGAAACGATGCTACAAATTCAAAGATAACGGTCACAACATTAGATGGTGAAAAGGCCTACAAGTATTTAACCGGCGGGATAGGCGATGCATATTATCAAATAGCTGCAGAACATAACTCTAAGGTGTATTGGATTCATTTCAGTCCAGGCGAGCTATCGACAACGCAAGAAAAAATTATGTCTACTTTCAAATTCGCAACATCTGGTGTTACAGCTGATTGGAAGACATACACAAACAAGGATCTTGGCCTGTCCTTTAAATATCCACAAGTATGGGGCGATCCAGTTATCTCGAAAACAAATTATTCAGACGATCCGACAAAGGATAAAACCGTCTTCAACGGTAAGGATTACACCATAAGTTTTAATAATTATTCGATTAATGTGTATGGTGTGACTTCCGATTTTCTTGCAATGGAAGCCTCGCCCTACCTCGGTGAAAAAGCGAATCTTGATCTAGTCGAAACTCCATATATCACTGGCAGCAGTAACGTCAGTTCGTCATTGAGAAAAAAAATAACAGCGGCAGGTCAAAAGACATACTACGAAATCGGAATCCATTATATTCCAGAAGCGTCTGGCGTATCTGTTAGCATGAATTCATTCCTAAACGGTGGAACTGAGTATAAGGGAATCAACATTAGTTATCGTCTTAAATCAATCAATGATCGTCTCGACAAATTCTATTCCTCCACTGGTGACAATGCTGTACTGGAAGCACAAGCCAAGACAGAATTAACGAGCTTGGTCGATGGCACCTCGACCGATGCTATAGCATCAGCACAATATCAGGAATTTAAGTTATGGCTAGGAACTTTCCAATTCGTTAAATAGCGTTTAGTCGATTACCAATCAATCCTCGCAAGGGGATTTTTTGGTATTTGTATTCAAGGCTAGTATTGTGAACTCTTTTTGATATAATTGCCCTATGACGAACAGCAACTACAAGAAAAAAGCTCCGAAATTAAACAAAGATGAGAATTTTGAAGTTGATTTGGCGACAGAAAATATTGAGAGCTTGAGCACAGTGAACGAGATAGAGGAAGATGACAATCTCGACAATTCTCTGCGACCAAAGAAGCTGACGGACTATGTCGGTCAAATTGAAATTCGAGAAAATCTCGAGATTTTTCTTGGTGCTGCCAAGAAACGTGGTGAACCAGTTGAGCACATCTTGCTATATGGTCCTCCAGGTCTTGGAAAAACAACCCTTGCCCATATCATCGCGAACGAGCTTGGCACCAATCTGCGCATTACCTCAGGACCGGCCATTCAGCGAGCTGGGGACTTGGTCTCTCTCCTTACTAACCTGAGTGAAGGGGATGTCTTATTTATTGATGAAATTCACAGACTAAATAGAAATTTGGAAGAAGTTTTGTACTCGGCGATGGAGGACTACGCCGTCGATATTATCCTTGGCAAAGGTCCATCGGCCAAGAGCATGCGGATAAACCTACCTCACTTTACTTTCGTCGGCGCGACGACCAAGTTTGGGGCGCTTTCTTCGCCACTTCGCGATCGCTTTGCTGTAGTTCACCGCTTGGAATTTTACAGTGAAGCAGAGCTTTCTCAAATCATTGATCGTTCAGCAAGAATTCTGAACATTGAAATTGACGAGGGTGGGATGACGGAGATCGCTACTAGATCACGCAAAACTCCGCGAATTGCCAACAGGATCTTGAAGCGAGTTCGCGATTTTGCTGAGTTCAAGCACTCTGGCAAAGTTGATAAGCAAATCGCCGAAGATGCAATTTCAAAGCTTAATATTGATACGATCGGCTTAGACCGCACCGACAGAGATTATCTGATGATGATTATCGAGAAATTTGCTGGCGGACCAGTGGGCCTCGAAACTATCTCAGCAGCGCTATCTGAAGATCGTGATACGATTGAAGATGTGATCGAGCCATACCTCTTGCAGCTCGGCTTTATCAATCGAACAAATCGTGGTAGAATAATTACAAGTTCGGCATATAAACATTTGGCGATTAAAGACTCGAGAAATCAAACGACTCTTTTTTAATAACTATATGGTGTCTGAAAACAAAAAAATCTTGGTCCATACCTGTTGCACGGCTTGCGCTAGCCACGTTTTTTCTGAGCTCACAAAAGCAGGATTTACACCCGTTGCTTGGTTTTATAATCCACAGATTGATAGTTTGGAAGAGTACGCGAAGAGACTAGGGGACCTTGAGAAATACTGTGAAGAAAACGAGGTCAAGCTTATAATTCCTGAGCATGAAATTGCGGAATTCACAAGTATGATTGCTCCTTATAAAGACAAGGAATCATTGAAATATATTTCCGATCATGACCGCTACCAGCGAAGACGTTGCCAACTATGTAACTCTTTGTTGATACAGAGGATGATCGAGCAAGCGAAAAAGATAAAAGCAAGTTTTTTTACCACCACGATGCTTTGCTCGCCTTACAAAAATCATGATGAGATCATCGAAGTCGCAAATGAAAAAGCATTGGATTATAACCTAAATTTTTATTATCAAGATTTTCGCAAAGGATTCTGGATGGGACGAAATTATGCAAGAAATCACTCAGTCTACGTCTCATCAATTTGCGGCTGCGCTGAGTCGAAAAAGGAAAGGAGACTAGAATAATGTTTTTTATTGCTTATCTTATTTTCGTCGTAGCTTTCGCTGTATTTAGCGCTATCGGTTTTTATCATTTATCGCGATATGGTTACTCTGGCGATCTCTCCAAGATTATTATTGTTGTTTACAGTCTTATTTCCCTGGCTGTAATTGTTCTGACATTTATTTTACTAGGAGTATACTCATAAAATTATGACTGAAGTCGACTCACAATCAATCTTACTCAAACGAGAAAAATCCGAAAAAGTATTTATGCTTATCCGTCGACATTGGGTTAACTATCTGATGTTTGCTTTCATTTATTTCCTTATCATGCTTCCGGTTTTGATCTCGATTATCTACCTGATAATTTCTCCTAGCTCTCTCACGGGCGACGTAATTAAGATTTTGTTAGTAGTTTTGACCTTGCTGTCGATGTTGATTATCAGTGTTCTGAGACAAAATCAGATCGTTTTCATCGCTATGCTTATTTTAGTTGTAGTTCCGATCGGGGTGATCGCTGGCTACGTGCTTGTCAATCCAGACCTGAGCATCGATGTCCAGACGCAGGCTGTTATTACTAGTCTTTCAATTTTTTCACTAACTATTTTGAGTATGCAGCTCTATGCCTTTGTAAATTACTATTTGAACGTCTATATTATCACCGACCAGAGACTTGTTGATATTTCTCAGGAGGGTTTTTTCAACAGAAAGATCTCTGAGCTGCACCTGCGCCAAGTTCAGGATGTAAACGCTCAGGTCAAGGGCATCGTCGCGACTTTCTTACATTTCGGCGATGTTGACGTTCAGACAGCTGGTGAGCGAGAAGATTTTATTTTTACGACAATTCCGAATCCATATACTGTGGCAAAGCAGATCATTAATTTGCATCAAGCTCATGTCGAATCATCTGAGACGCACGATAGCACAGTAGCTCCTTCAGATGTTACGACTTCGAAAGATGGCGAGCCAGACAGAGGCTTGTCGCTCGAGGAGCTCGAGGCTGAAGCGAAGAAGTTGCTCAAGCAAAGATCTCTGATCACCAGATTGAAAGATCATGGCTTGGTTCAATCACCAGAGTTACCACCTATTTTGAATAAGCCTGAAGCCAGCTCTGTAGATGAAGCTGATAATCTTATCGCTACTGAAGCAGATAATGACATTCAGAAACCAGCTATCGTGCAAAAATCAGAGCCTGTGCCAGCTCCGCGAACGGTCAACGTTAAAACGGCAGATAAGCCAGCGCAGCCAGCTGTGGACTCAACGATAGAAGAGGGTGAGCTAACCGAGGGGAAAGAAGTTGACTTAAAGTAAGGAAACTAATGAATCTTTCTGATTTTGACTATGAATTGCCGGAGAAACTGATCGCTGATTACCCGATAGAACCAAGAGATAGCTCTAAGTTGCTAGTCCTCGAGAAGGTAAGCAAAAATGTAATTCATGATAATTTCTATAATCTAGGCCACTACCTTCAAAAGGGAGATATTTTGGTTTTGAATAACTCAAAAGTTTATCCTGCTAGATTATTTGGGAAGAAGAAAGGGACTGACGGCAAAGTCGAGATTTTGCTAAATCACGAAGTTTCTCCTGGCAAATGGCAGGTTGTCGGCAAAGGCCTAAAAATTGGTGCCATTGTTTTATTTGATGATTCTGATCTCTCGGCTAAAGTTTTGGAGCAAAACGAAGGCTGTTATGTTGTCGAATTCAGTAAGGTAGGCGAAGAGTTTTTTAGAGTTATTGAATCGATTGGTCACGTGCCGATTCCACCATACATTGAAGCTAAGCGCGAAGAAAATGACAGTCGAAAAAATGCCGACAAGGAAAATTATCAAACTGTTTATGCGAAGGAGCGTGGTAGTGTTGCCGCGCCAACGGCCGGACTACATTTTACCGAAAAAGTTTTTGCAGACCTTCGCGAGCGCGGCGTCGAGATTGAAGAGCTGACACTTCACGTTGGTCTTGGCACTTTTGCACCAGTCAAAGTTGATGACATTACGAAACATCAAATTCATCGTGAGTTTTTCTCAATCAAGAATGAAGTTGTCGCAAAATTAAACTCAGCCAAAGTAGCAGGTAGAAGAATTATTTCAGTTGGTACGACCTCAACGAGAGTCCTTGAATATATTTTCTCTAGTCCAGAATTAGTCAATTCAGCCGTAAGCTCAAAAGAATTATCTGGTTCTACTTCTGGCTGGACTGATATCTTTATTTATCCTGGTTACAAGTTCAAGATCGTAAGTGGGATCGTCACTAATTTTCACTTGCCAAAATCGACTCTAATAATGCTCGTCTCCGCTTTTGCTGGTGTTGAAAACATCCAATCGGCCTACAGAGCGGCAATTGAGTCGGAATATCGTTTCTATTCGTATGGCGATGCAATGCTAATCATTTGATCGATAAATCGGAGGGCGCATGAAGAAGGTTTATGTCCTGATTCTGCTGGTGGCTCTGTTTTGTGGTCTTGGTCAGAATATTTCAGTGCATGCCGCCACGGCTGGTTTGCAGATCAACGAAGTTTACTATGATACCGCTGGAACTGACTCCAAAGAGGAATGGATTGAGCTGTACAATCCGACTGATCTAGATCTCGATTTGTCTGGATATAAACTCAAATCAAATGAGCTTGCCCCTTTCACAATCGTATCTGGAATAGCAAAAGCAAAGTCATATTTTGTCATAGCCAAAAATAGCATAGGTTTTCATACTTTGTATGATTTTGATCCAAGCATTGCTGGGATGACGATTAATCTCTCGAATGAAGGTGACTATGTGGTACTTCTGGATGCGGCAGGAGTTGAGTTGGATTCTGTAGCCTGGGGCAGCGCAATGTATCCAGGAATTGTTTCGAGCAAAGTCGTCAAAACTGGTCACTCGCTTGAACGAAAAATCTTAGGCTTTGATTCTGATGATTGCTCAACCGATTTTATTGAGATTCCCGTCCCTACGCCGTTCGCAAAATATGAAAAGCCGATTTATTCAGATGCTGTCGAGCTCTCTGAAATTATGCCATATCCTGCTGACGCCTCGCATGAAGAGTTTATCGAGGTGCACAATAAAACTGATCAGGCCTTTGACCTAAGCGGCTGGCAGCTCGATGACGCCGAGGGCGGTAGCAGCAGCTACACGATTACCTCTGATATTGAGATTGCGCCAAACGGTTATCTTTCTTTTTATCATAGTCTGACAGGCATTTTTCTGAACAACGATACCGATAGTGCTAGATTGTTTGACCCAAATACGGAGCTCCGTTCGACAGTTACATACGAAAAAGGCCAGAAGGACGATAGTTATGCCTTGATAAATGGCGCATGGCTGTGGACGGCACAGTCGACTCCTGGCAAAGAAAATCAGTTTGTCGATACGGCTGTGATCAAGGCAGCAGCAAATAAGTCCGTTGGTACTCCGACAAGTACCTCATCTGCAAAGACGGTTGTCAGCGGCAAAGTTACGGCATGGCCAGGCATTTTGTCTGATCAAATTTTCTATCTCCAAGCAGATTCTAAGGGTTATGAGATATATAATTATCATGGTGATTTTCCAGAGATCAAACAGGGCGATTTGGTTGAGGTTTCTGGTATACCTTCGACAGCTGGCCGAATCAAGATTGAAGCTGCTAGTGATGTAGTTTTGAGATCTACTAGCCAGCCAGATCTGCCAAAAAAAATTGCTATCGGCGAAGTCGGAGCGGATAATCTTGATCAATACGTCAAAGTGCAGGGGAGAGTGGCAAAAACTTCTGGCGATACATTCTATTTGCAAGATTCAGATAGTGCGGCTCAGATCAAGATCATCATTCGCGAAGCGACAGAAATAGACAAACCACCAATGGCGGTAGGTGATGATTTCACAGTCGCCGGTATCGTTTCTGTATACAAAAATGAGTACAGAATCTTGCCATTTAAGCTCGAAGATGTTACAATCTCAGCTTCCGACTATCTTGCAGCTGGCTACTTGCCAGTTGCCGGCGGAAGTGAAAAAATAGTAATAACAATATCATTCTCATTTTTTGTCTTATGGAATTTATTTCTCACAATGAAGAAGAAACGAAAGAATTTGCCGAGAGCTTTGCCAAGATGGTGATGCCCGGTAAGGTTTTGGCGTTGAGAGGGGATTTGGGCAGTGGTAAGACGACTTTTACAAAATATTTGGCGGCTGCACTTGGCGTGGAGAAAACGGTTACTAGTCCGACCTTTGTGATTTTGAAAAAATATCCGATATTAAATTCTCCGAAATTTACTCAGTTGGTTCATATCGATTGTTATCGGCTTACCTCGATTGATGATCTAGATTCCATCGGTTTCTTTGAGTTCTTAGAAGATGAACACAATTTGGTAGTGGTTGAATGGCCGGAATCGATCATCCCCTTTCTTCAGAATAAAATTGAAATTCTTGACTTTGACTATATCTCCGAAAATGAGCGTAAAATAACTAGATCGGCGTAAATATGTATTTGAAACTAGATACTACAATTCCTGAAAACACCCTTGAAATTTTGGATGAAAAATTCCAAGTTTTGCGAAAATCAGAAAAAATTATGGCCAAAAATCAGTCAGAAGTGATGCTGTCTTGGATTGATGAGGTAGTGAGCGAAGATTTATCGAATTTGCGTGGTATCATCGTCTGTGTTGGTCCGGGATCATATACTGGCGTTCGCGTCGGGGTCACAGTGGTAAACTCAATGGCGCTCTCGCTCAACATTCCAATTGTCGGCTTCATAAAAGAAAAAGATTTTAGCCCCGCTGGCTTGGCGTCGTCGACATTTGTCACTCCAGTAATGCCGTATTATGAGCGTGAACCACTTATCACAAAGCCAAAAGCTAGACTGTAACTAACTAATTTGCTAAACTAATCTCGGATTGAAAAATAATGGAAACAATAGAAATGCCATCAACTCAAAAAAAGACTCCTTTTTATAAGACAAAAGCTGGTAAAATCACTTTTATATCGCTTGGTGTTGTGATTCTCGCTATCGCCTATTTTGTCGTTAGTGCGATGTTCTCTGGCTCGAAGATATTTCAAAATGGAATAAGCGGCGGTAATTTGCTGAAGACCCTTTACGGTCAACAAGACCTGAAGGCAGACGACGGTCGCACCAACATTCTCTTCTTGGGCATGGGCGGCACAAATCATCCTGGCGGAACTTTGTCTGACTCGATTATCGTCCTAAGCATCAAAAAGGATGACAAAAAGGCTGCTATGATCTCAATTCCACGTGATTTGCAGGTGACCGTGACGGGACATGGGACAGAGAAGATAAACGCCGCTTTTTCTGACGGTTATAGCGATTATATGGCAAAGAACTGTTCAAAGAAAAATCTTGATCAGTGCAAAAACGAGGCGATGCAAGCCGGTGCAAAATTATCAGCCGAAACTGTCTCCAAAACTCTTGGCATTACTATTCACTACACGGCCTCGGTTGAATTCACTGGTTTTGAAAAGATTATTGATCAGCTTGGCGGCATCGATGTTTATGTTGATAAGGCAATCGTTGATAAAAATTTTCCTGCTGATAACATGGTTGATTTTGTCACATTTAAAGTTGCAGCTGGGAATCAGCATTTTGACGGTAAAACTGCTTTGAAATATGCCCGTTCTCGTGAGTCTACTTCGGACTTTGATCGAGCGGCTCGACAGCAAAAAATCATTGCCGCAATCAAAGACAAGGCAATGAAATCTGGCCTAATCGCTAATCTGAAAAGGCTGCTTGATATTATTAATGCACTGAGTGACAGCGTTCGGACAAATTTGTCGCCAGCTGAGCTGAAGACTGTGATTAGCGAAATGGGCGATATCCCTAGTGAAAATATGATCTCCAAGGTTCTGTCAAATAGTGCTGATGGCGACCTGATGGACTTCACTGATCCTACAGATAAGCTATATTATCTAAAGCCAAAAGATGGCAATTTCCTTCATATTCAAGATGAGATCAAAAATATTTTCTCAAGTGCAACTACTGCCACAACGGCCGTCGCAAAAGTCGAGACACCAGCCAAGCTTGAAATTTTAAACAGTACCAAAACAGCAGGCTTAGCCTCAACTGTCTCGAAGGATCTTCAGTCGGAAAAATCATTACTAATCACTTCGGTCGGCAATAGCAAAGAAATCGTCGACAAAACTGTAATCTATGATTATTCCAACAACACGAAGAAGGATGCAATCGCTATGCTCAAAACTAAATATAATTGTAGTGTTGTTTTGAAAACAAAAGCGTCTGCAGAAGGTCCAGATCTTCAACTAATTATCGGGAGTGATTATAAATCACTTTCAGCTAAGTAGAAAATATGACTTTTTTTCACAATCAAGTCGTGCGCAAAATCCTACTCACCTTCATTCTAGCTTGGGGTTTCGCTACTTTTTATTTGCAAAATAGTGGCGTCACCACTTTGATAGTCTTGATCTCAATCATCTCGTTGGTTGGTCTAGTCTCGATTTGGCGAGAAAGTTCAGCGATCTTTATTTTGATCTTGATGTCTTTTATCGTCTCTTACGCTTTCTATATTTTTCTATTCCAGCTGGCATTGCCAGTTTGGATCGTGATGCTTGCAATCTTGTTAGTGTTTGGCTACCTTTTTTCATACACTGAGCATCGCATCGGGATTTTGGGTAAAAAACGCACGATTTATTTAGTGTTGTTCGCGCTAATTATTTTGGAAGTGTTCTTGGTTCTGAGCTATTTTTTGATAAATCCTATTAGCCAAAGTCTGATCATCTCGGCGATTTGCTATCTTTTCGTTGGCTTTTGCTACACAATCCTTGCGAAGCATACCGACAACAGCTTTATCACTTATGTTGTTTTTACTTTTGTCGCTATCGTCCTTGTTTATCTGACCTCCAGTTGGGGTGGCCTTGTCTAGAATAATATATTGAACTATAATCTATCTAATTAAGATCGGAGTATAAATGGATAAAAAGAAAATCAAAATCGAGATCAAGAAAATAGATCTAACGAAAGTTCATGCAGCGATAGGGCATGTAGCGAAGAAGACAAAAGCAGCGCACAAAGGGCTCAGAGAATATTGCGCAAATCTGTGTGATTCGGAAGGTTTCAAAACTTTTACAAAAGTGTTGAGCGTCGCCGCAGTTGTGATTATGATTGTGATTACTTATTTTGGCATCATGATCTATGGCTACAAATCCAAAGATGCAGACGTTAGAGCTGTCGCCAAGATCGTGCCATACCCAGTTGCTCTCGTAAACTATGATGTTGTGACTTATGGACAATATCTTCATGAGATCGATTATGTTCATCATTATTATGAATATGCTCAAGCAGGCATTGAGGATTACAAGCCGATTGATCAGCAGATATTTGATGATCTAGTTTCGAACAAAATTGTTGATTACGAGGCAATCATTCATCATGTCAAGGTTACCAAAGCTGATGAGGATGCGGCGATCAACACGATTATTGACGGTGCTGGTGGCCAGGATAAATTCGAAAAAGCGCTGACTGATATGTACGGCTTGACACCAAAACAATTTCGAAAGCTTGTACACGTTCGTCTCGTTCGAGAAGGTGTCGACAAAGCTGTCATCACTCGTGTGACTGCCAGCCATATTTTGATTCTTGTTGATAGTGCGGCCACTCCAGACGTCGTCGCCGCTGCGAAGACAAAAATTGATAACATCGTCACTGAGATCAATGCTGGACTTAGCTTCGCTGATGCTGCTAAGAAATATTCAGAAGATACAGCTAGTGCTGCAAACGGCGGACTCCTTGAGCCATTTGCTAAAGGCGAAATGGTTGACGCTTTCTCTGATGTCGCTTTTGCGACATTGCCAGGTAAAATGTCTGCCCCTGTCCGAACTGAATATGGTTGGCACATTATCTTGGTCGCCTCAAAGAGCGGCTCAATCGAGCAGAAATTCACAGATTGGATAGATGGCCTCAAGAAAAAGAGTCTCATCTTAAAATTCTATGCAATATAAATTTAAAAAAACTCTGATCTTTGTGCTGGCGATTGTTGCGATCATCGTTGCCCTATGGAGTGTCTGGGGCTGGCTTACTAGCCAAGCCGACCAGCCGACAAGGCAAGCAAATGAGATTAGATAGCTATAAATACTATAAAAAAATAGAGCCGCGCGGCTCTATTTTTTTATTAAGACTTTTCCGGTCATACTCTTTGGGATCAGTACTCTGAGCAGATCCAGCACCGTCGGCGCAATATCGCAGAGAGTTCCATTATTTAATGCGATGTTTTTACAATTTTTTGAGACAAGAATGAAGGGAACGGGATTTGTTGTATGAGCTGTGTGTTTTTCATTGCTTTCTTTGTCAAAATATATCTCTGCATTTCCATGGTCAGCTGTTATTAGAAAAGTGTAGCCCGCTTCCATGCCTGCTTCGACTATTTTCCTGAGTTGCTGATCGACAAAATTGATTGCCTTTAGCAACGCTGCTTTGTTGGCGGTATGCCCGATCATATCTGGGTTAGCATAGTTTACAAAGATGAAGTCGGTGCCGCTCCCTATGCTTTCAATCGTTTTTTCAGTAATTTCGGCTGCTTTCATCTCCGGCGCCTTGTCATGAGTGTCGATGTCTTTGCGGCTCTCGATCAAAGTGTGGCTCTCGCGCTTGTGCGGTTGCTCTTGTCCGCCGTTCAAAAAATAGGTCGCATGAGCAAATTTTTCAGTCTCAGCGATGTGATCTTGAGTTAACTCGGCTTCGGCGATCTCTCGCGCAAGTGTCGTTTCAGCGATTTCTGGCATATAGGCGACGAGACAATCAAAGCTTTTGTCATATTGTGTCATAGTGACAACAGCTAGATTCATTTCCTTTCGTTTTTCGAGCAGATTCTTCGTGAGCATCCGAGCTCGATCTGAGCGGAAATTCAGAACGAAAATGCCGTCATTTGGCTCTATCTGCCAGCTTTTGTTATTTTGATCAAGAAAAAACAAAGGCTTGATATGTTCGTCGACGATGTCTTCTTGATAGAGATCGCGTAAAACAGCAGAAGGTCTCATTTGTTTTTTGGTACCGTGGCCCTCAAACATCGCTTCTTCGGCAATCTTTAGTCGATCCCAGTTGTTGTCACGATCCATTGCATAGAAACGACCAGTGACAGTGGCGATGAAGCCAATACCAAGCTTTTCAATTATCGATTCGAGGTCAGTGAGATAGCTGGCTCCACTTTGCGGTGGGGTATCGCGACCATCTGAAAAGGCATGAATTGCCACTTTGGCTATCCCTGCGGCCTTAGCGGCTCGTAGAGCTGCGTAGAGGTGTTCGCTATGGCTATGAACCCCTCCAGGCCCGAGTAAAGTTTGTAAATGTAGGGTCGAATCATACTTTTTTATATGATCAAAGAGCTCGAGAACCGCATCATTGTGCCCAAAAGTGCCCTCTTTGATCGATTTGGAGATTTTGACAAAATCAGTATAAATTACTCGACCCGCGCCAATAGTGGTATGGCCAACCTCACTGTTTCCCATCTGACCGTCAGGAAGACCAACGGCTTCTCCACTCGCTTCGAGAAGCGCATGTGGATAACTTATCCACAGATGATCAAAATAGGGCGTTTCTGCCTCGAAAATTGCATTATGCTCTGTGCTCTCACTATGTCCCCACCCGTCGAGCACGATAAGAGCAACTTTTTTTCTGTCTGTCATATAATATTGAGATAAACTCGAGATTAGATATTGAAAGCTGCACGACCTGGGTAAACTGCTTTTTCGCCAAGTTCCTCTTCAATGCGAAGGAGCTGGTTGTATTTGCAAACGCGCTCCGAGCGGCAAAGTGAGCCAGTTTTGATCTGTCCTGTGCCGAGACCGACAACAAAGTCAGAAATTGTGGCATCCTCAGTCTCGCCTGAGCGGTGAGAGACAACTGCGGTGAAGCCAGCCTTTTTCGCCATGTTGATCGCGTCAATCGTCTCAGAAACAGTGCCAATTTGATTGAGCTTGATTAAGATCGAATTTGCGGCTTGTTTATCAATCCCTGTCTGAAGTCGTTTGATATTTGTGACAAAAAGATCATCGCCAACAATTTGGACTTTCTTGCCAATTTTCTCAGTCATAATTTGGTAGCCCTCCCAGTCATCTTCGGCTAAGCCATCTTCGATCGAGATGATTGGATATTTTTCGCACCAGTCAGCGTAGAAATCTACCATTTCAGCGCTAGTAAGCTTACGATTTTCGGTTGCAAGATCGTATTTACCGTCAATAAAGAGCTCAGTTGCTGCGCCATCGATGGCAATCATAATATCTTTGCCGGCTTCAAAACCAGCGGCTTTGATTGCCTCAAGGATGACTTCTATTGCAGCTTCATTATTCGGAAGTGATGGCGCGAAGCCACCTTCATCACCGACAGAAGTATTTAGCCCACGTGCGGCTAAGATTTTCTTAAGTGCATGAAATGTTTCAGCACCGTAGCGGAGCGCTTCTTTGAAGCTTGGAGCACCAACAGGCATGATCATAAATTCTTGTAGATCAGTCGAATTTTCAGCGTGTTTGCCACCATTCAAAATATTCATCATTGGCACTGGCAGACGAACAGGATAGCCAGTTTGGCCAATTTGAGCAAAATATTCATACAATTTCATACTTTTGCTCTTTGCCGCAGCGTGTGAAAAGGCAAGCGAGATGCCAAGAATTGCATTGGCTCCAAGCCGACCTTTATTCTCAGTACCGTCGATTTCGATCATTTTTTTATCAAGAGTCACTTGGTCGAATTCATTGCCAACAAGTGCATTCTTTAGTTCGGTATTTGCATTTTTAACAGCTGTCTCAACGCCCTTGCCACCATAGCGAGATCCGCCATCACGAAGCTCGACTGCTTCATAGCTACCAGTTGAGGCACCTGATGGGACAGCGGCACGCCCAAAAGAGCCGTCTTCTAGGGTTAAATCGACCTCAACTGTTGGATTGCCACGTGAATCAAGGATCTCTCGAGCGATGATGTTTTGAATTTTCATTCTGTTCTCCTGTTAAACTTGTTTTTTTATTAAATATAGTCAGCTCAAATCTTAGCAGCTTTTGCCGCTATTTTTCAAGATGAGATCAATGAGATTTTCTCTTGTTTTACTATACTCTTTAAATTATAATTAGATCACAGATAAATTCTAGCAATAGACATCTAACACGAGGGCGTGATGTTCAGAAAAAGTATAAATATTATTTTGGTTTTGGCCATTGTTTTTGGTTTTAACGTCTCTAGAATTGATAATATTGGTGTAGAAGGGGTAAGGGCAGCGGGTTCAATTACAAGCTTCACAGCTGACAAACTAATGATTTGGTCCGGCGCAACAGTCAATTTGACTTGGGCGTCGTCAGCGACCAGCTGTGTTGTGACTCAGAATTTGCATACTGGAACAGTTGGCTCCGGTTCTGGTAACGCGACTATCGCGACTGCAGCAATTGATGCTCAAACCATTTTCACCCTGACTTGTGATGGAGATACAGCGAATGCTTCGAGAGTTACTGTTGCAGTTGCTTATTTCAAAGCATTCAGTGCAAGAACATTTGAGAATACTCGAGCCGATTTGTACTGGAGTGTTCCTTTGGCAAATAGTTGTACTATCACGAACGATCGGAATGCCGATACATTTACTGGCTCAAGCAAGGAGTATTGGCTCTCTACTTCAAAATTGACCTCAAACACAAGCTATACGCTGAGTTGCACCGATGGGGTGACCACTCATGTTCTTGCTCCTTATCTTGTCAGTACGGTGCCGTTAGCTGGTATCCAATTTAATGGAGACTTTGAAGGCGCTGATCCGGTGAGCTCGACCAGCTCGGTTTTGACAGGCTGGACAGTAAATACAGGAAATACTGTCTCCGGTGCCAAAAACGCAAAGGGCGGAACTTTTAGCGTCGAAGCTGGAAATGGAAGTAGTAAAGCTCTGAAACTATCGACTACCAACCTTGGCTATCCTGTTGCTTTTTCTGCTCCAATCCCGGTCAAACTCGGTGATTATTTGAAGATAAGTCTTGATTATAAGGCCACAGGAGTGCCAGCTGGCACTAATTTGAGCCAAATGGTTGGTTTTGAAGAGTATCGAGGCCAAAATGTTGACGCACGTGCGTGGCCATGGCTGCTGCAGAGCATTTCACCAAATGATCTAGACGGCATTTGGCACTCTTTAGAAGTTACTATTCCTGGGATCAAGGCACCAGATATTGATTATATAAGACTCAAATTGAGCGGTATTTACGGGATCGAGGGTGCTTCGATCACTTACGACAATATTGTTGTGGCGCCAACTTCCGTCGAGCCAACGGCTGCCGAGACTAAGGGCTGTGTCAATTCTTCGACTTCCAAATGCGTTGATTTTGGTGCCACCGATGAAATCGGCATCAAGCCAACTCTTCCGGAGTATATTAGTGCGAAAAAAAGTGAAGGCACTACGACGTATCGGGAGATATTAAATAAACAGACCGTTTTTGTTAGTATTCCTTCTTGGAATATCGATTCAAATGGGTTACCAAACACGGACTTAATGTTGGAAATCAGATACAAAGACACTTTTGCCGCAGATCCATTGCCAGCAGATTATTACAATTACTATCAGGATAAGTCTCAATACGCTAGCGTGAAGACTCGTATTGATTTTACCAAGCCAGAGTCATATACAGGTAATTTACTTGGTCTGGGTGAGTTTGGTGATAATACTTGGAAAACAGTGCAGGTTGTTTTACCGAAGACAAATTGGCAGATGATCAAATCAATTGACGGAAGCTATGTCGTTAGAATCGGCCTGCCAACCCCTATTGTTGCCGGTGCTTCCCTTAGTCTTCCGATTGATTACGTTTCTTTGAGCGAAATTTCGGCGAACGAAGTCAAATCATTTGAGCAAAAGCAGCGGGATTCTCTCGGTTTGCGCGAGGTAAATTATACTCCAGTCAATCCTTTGCCAACGATTAGTGGTGATTTTACTTGGTTTACCTCACCGAGTACTGAGCAAATTTTTCCTAATTATTATCCAAAGTCCAACCAAATAAAGAAGGCGATTACGCTGCAAAGCGTTCTTGATGAGACCGAGCCAGGAAATTTCTCGATCATCACCAAAAATTCAGTTAGCGATGTCAGTTTTAGCATTCCTGATCTAGTTTCTGACTCAGGTGCGATTCCGAGCTCCGACATAAATCTCTACAAGGTTATGTATGAAAATAAACATTGGTCAAATAATACGGCAAACGGTTCGACATATGGTTTACAGCCAGATCGTTATGAAAAATTTGATAAAATTTCCATCGGCGCAGGAACAACTCAGCAGTTTTATTTTACCATCGCAGTTCCAAATAATGTTGCGGGCGGTGTCTACTCTGGCACAATCAAAGTTATGGTTGGCGGTGTCGAAACAGCTACGATTCCCGTTTCAATCGACATTTTGCCAATCAAGCTAGAGGATCCAGGCTATATTCCTTACCTTTATCACAATCCTAACGATATTAGCCGGTACTATCGTAAAAACGATCCATTAACAGCTAGCGATATTGAATATAATAACAAATTGTTCTCAGATATTGTCTCTCACGACTACGTCGCTACAAAAGCCTTTGGTCGGTTTGCACCAACGGTTGAAAACGGTGCAATAACCAAGTTCGACTTCACTGATTTTGAGACAAAACTTAAGCAATCAATCGCCCAAGGGGTTGTCAAAGACAAAGCTTTTTATTGGAATCTTGATCCACTTGCAAGTGATATTATTGCTAGTCTTGGACTGAATACGGGCACAAAGTGGGATAAACTCTCTAATCCAGCATTTACGTCTGCATTTTTGTTGTGGATTGATGGAATAGAAAAAATTGCTTTAGATAATAACGTCCAGATCATCTATTCGGTATGCGACGAGCCTGGGAATATTCTTGATCGTAGAACCTTGTCTGATAAGCTATATCCTCTCTTGAGACAGAAAAACGTCACCACTTGGACGACCTATTGGAAAAACTGTGAGGATCCTGTTCCATGTGCCGAGTGTACGCCGTGTCCAGAGTGCGTGCTAAATAGTGCAGGGCTAAACAGCTTGCCATCTCTCGCGAGTTTTATTGACTATAAGGTTTACGGTCCAAGCTATTTGACGGCTAATAATGTGATTAATCAACCGAGCTCTTTCGGCTATTATACAACTAGTCTTTCTCAATTGCGCAATCCTGTTTATGCTCGTTTTCTTCAAGGTCTTTATCCTATCAAGACTGGTGCAAAAGTAGTTGGTAACTATGCATACGGTGACTTTGTCGGCAGCCCCTACAATGAATTTGATGTAGACGGTGGGGCCCGTGCAAATAACGCTGCACCTGACTGGATGATGGTTTATCCGTCATGGGATGGGCAGCTTATTCCGTCGACCGCTTGGGAGGCGAACAGAGAAGGGATTAAGGACGCAAAATATATTACCGAGCTTCGGAAGCTAATTAAACTCAATCCAACAAATACTGTTGCAGTAGAAGCTAATAGTTTCCTAAACACTGCTTTCGCAAATATTTCAATCGATTTCATCAATAACGACCAGCTGAAGTCAGATGACTTTGGCTATGCCAAAGAAATCGTAAGACAAATCTCGACTAGCGGTGACAAAAATGACATTGCTGTTTTTGATAATATTCGCTCCGAAGTTTTCAACTATATTAAGCTACTTAGTAAGCCGGTCACGACCATTTCTGCTGACAAATCAAATGTAGCTGCAGGTGGTATTATCGAGCTGACTGTTACTATTGCAAATCAATACACGAGCACGATGAAAGGTGTTGCTGTTTCCGTCCCACTCCCAGCTGACACAGCATTTCTTTCTGCCGGAAATGGTGGGGCGTTAGTTGGCTCAACTGTCAAATGGCCAGCCATTTCGCAGCTATTACCGCAGGGAACTACAGAAGTTACTTTCAAGGTGAGGGTAAACTAGAAGTTTTGTACGTTGTTATCATTTTTCCATTAATATATAATTTGAATATATGAAAAAGAAAAAGAAAATTAGAAATAAAATTATTTTGATAATATTTGTCGGATTTGTAGCAGTTGCTGCTTTAGCGATTTATTATTTTGGTTTATTCAAGTTCCAAGCGTCAGAGCTTAATCCTGCGACTTATATCACAGCCCAGGCCGACGTTACCTATCAGGATACCTCAGGTGCTGCGTATAGTGAATCGAGCAATTTGTTGAAAATCAGAAAAGTCACCCTTTTTCCCGTGGTAATGAATTATCAGGGCAAATCGGCGGCTCAGAAGGGCGAGACGGCTTCTATCGCATTTACAGAACGCGTGGCACCATACGCAACTGTCGGATCTGTCACATTTGCTTATGATTATGCAGCTGGCGCGTGGGCCCTTCCTGATTGGACCGCTCTGCCAACTTTGGACGTCGATAAGGCATATGATCTGACGGTCTCATCTCCTGGCTATCTTTCCAGAGAAATTCCAAATCAACTTCTAGCAGATACCTCTGGCGTTACGGTTCTCCCTCTATTGGCTGGGAATGCTGACAACAATGTTGGTATCGATTATAGCGATTATCTAAAATGGAGTCTTGAATATGGCAAAGAGGCTTCGCCGGGTAGTGCGCTTGCTCCTTATGACTATAACGGCGATGGCATCATTAACTATCGAGATTTCGCGATCGCCTTTGGCTCAAACAACTATGGAAAGACAATAACTAGCCAGAACCAATAAGGAACAATATTATGCAAAAACATATTCTAAAATTTGGTTTGGTGACAATGTCTGTCTTCGCGTTTCTTATTTTCGGCGCGGGAGTAGCAAAAGCGGCAGGAGCAGGCACTGTTGCTATCAGCGGTAGTCAGTCGACCTACAGTGTCGGTGATACTTTTTCTGTGTCGATTGATGCGAATATCTCCTCTGGAATACTCGGTGCGATTGAAGCAAACCTCAAGTTTGACCCAGCAATATTGCAATACATTTCGCTCCAAGAATCAACAGACTTTGATGAAACTTTTGAAAAATCGACACCTCCAGAAACTGCTGGCGCTATTCATCTCGTTCGTGGCAAGCTTGGCGGCGCAACGGGTAGCATGAAAGTTTACAGCGTTACCTTCAAGGCACTGCAGGCTGGAAGTGTTACTATCACCAGCCCTCTGACTACGCTGGTTGATGCTGATGGCACAAATATGGCAGTAACCATTAGTTCTTTCCCTGTGACCATAGCTAACAATATTACGATTACGCCTGCGACCACACCGACAGTTGCTCTGACGGTCAATAATCAGGCAGCGGCCTCTATCACTGCTGGTCAAAGCATAAAGCTCAAGTGGTCTACAACAGATGCAGCTAGCTGCATTTCGAGCTGGGCGGGAGATAAGACTGCGAGTGGTGAAGATACTGTAACTCCTTTGAAAAGTGGTTCATTTTCCTATAGTCTTGTTTGTATTGGAGAGGGGACCTCGCCACAATCAGCTTCTGCGCAAGTAAATGTCACCGTCACTTCGCCAACAACAACTCTAGAAACACCTGTTGTGACTGAGTACCCTTCTTCGGAAGAGACTCCGACAACAAGCACCGCTACGACAACTACAACAAAGACTGCTGCTGCCGCCCCGATGACTACAACTGTTAAAACGCAAACGCCAGTGACCTCCGTTAAGACGGCGACGATATTTTCATTAATCGATATTGCTAAATCAACCGTTTCATTCGATAAACTGGCAGCCGTCTCGAACGGTCAAGATAAGATTTGTATGTCGATTACGATGAAGGATAAAAATGGCAAAGTCGTCACGGCGACGAAGCCAACAGTTCAGGTTATCGGTGGTGTTGATTTGACCGAATTAGCTTTGTCAGGTGATAGTTGGAGCCTTTGTATGAGCTCGACTTCGGCTAGTGATAAGAAGGTGACAACATCGATTTATGGCGTTATTTTTTCCGATCAAGCACTATCCTTCACTTTGCCCCCTGTAGTTGAGCAAATATTGAAAACCAAAGAGCCAGAAGCAACCGCACTTACACAATCAGCAGTTTTGGATCTTGAGCTCGATAAAGTCCTAGGTGATATCATTTTGCCAGCAGAAGCAAACAAAACTGCGGGTGAAAACGATCTTGTCCAGTTCGAAGGAACAGGGGATCCGAATACAATAATTAAAGTTTTGATTCATTCGCCAGAGCAGATTGAGCGTGAAGTTACGGTTGACTCAAGTGGGAAGTGGAGCTTGAAACTTGATCAGAAGCTGTCTGTCGGACAGCACAGAGTCCAAGTAGTAGTTCTTGACAGGTACGGTAATCAATCTTCGGCGAAAACGCTTACAACTTTTTCGATCGTTAAATCTCAATCCTTGCTTCTGCCATATATTGGTGCTGGTGCGATCTTGTTAATTCTGATTGTGGCGGCCATCTTCCTTGTTAGAGGCATAAATAAGAAAAAGAAGAAGGTTGTGATTACCGAGATACCATCGGTCAAGCCTACTCAGACACCTAATCCTCTCTCCACGCCAATCGCTCCGACTCAGCCGCCTGCTTCTCGGCAACCTGTCCCTGCGCAAACGTCGGTGCCTTCTCCTGCTCCTACAACTTTGTCAGAAACTGCAGTCATACCTGAACCAGCTCCTGTTCCTCAACAACCCCCTCTGCCAGAATCAGTCGCTACGCCTGCACCAGCTCCTGTTCCTGCTCCGCCGCCAGCCTCAGTACCAGCTGCTCCAGTTCAAAATCCTTCAGCGACGCCAACTTCGAATCCTGAGCAGACGCCAGCCCCTAAGCCAGAGGATGATCGGCCTGCTTGATCTCTTCTGAAGATTTTGAATAATCTCGGTATCGTAATGAAATGAAAAAAATATTTAAAAATATACTCTACATTTTAGCCTTTATTTTAGCTTTTTCTATCGTTTATTTTTTTCCAAATAGATTATTCGCCAAAGCCGAGAAGCTTAATTCGGCAACGACTCTGACGCTATCTTCGCCTTTTCAAGTTGATTCTAAGTGGAGCAGCTTTACTCCAAAAAACAATGCTTTTATGGCCGGTAAGGACGACACGTGGTTTGTATATGGTTGGTTCGGCGCACTTGAGTTGAATAAGATCAATGCTGATAAATACCCTTTACTCGACAATCGACATCAGGCAATAGACTTCTCGGCAAAAGAGGGGTTGCCTGTGGTTGCGGCGGCTGATGGCAATGTAAGTTTTAGCGGCGAACTTTATGGCAGCACAGTTGCAATTCGTCATATTGAAGGCTATGAGACTGTTTATGGTCATTTGTCCAAGGTAAATATTGTGGAAGGGCAAGAAGTGAAGAAAGGCCAAGTTATTGGCGCTGTCGGTCATTCGGGAACAGTCAATCCGCATCTTCATTTTGAATTACGTCGATATACTGAGACGGGGACTTGGGCAATAAATCCACGCAAATTGCTAAATTTAGACTGGACAAAAGTGGTAGTGCCAGACGTTCCGGCGAATCGTTTTTTTCAAGGCGATCTACATGATCCTGATCAGCAAGCAGATTTTTTACTCCCAACATCATATAATATCCCAAAATAACATGAGAAAAAAAGAAATTATCACACTATGTATGATCTTTGCTGCAGGCCTTGCAATGGGATTTTTTGTCCGATACTTATCTCTTAATGGCTACCATGCTGACACGGTTGAGCAGTCAGGTTTTACTGTTGCGCGCGGGACTATTATAAGAAGCGGCAGTGGCTTTAGTTTGTCCAGCGTTCAGCTGACGAGCGGGCAAGCCCTTCTACCTAACGAAAATATTGCTATTGTTGCTAATTCACCTTCAATTGATTTCAATCAATTTGTCGATCATCAGGTAAGGGTCGAAGGAACTATTCAAGATGGCGCGATGGCCGTTGTAGCGATTTATTCTCTTTGATCAGTCTCAGAGAGTAAAAGCTTGAGATGCTATATCTTTATATCCGTTTTCTTTGATGTCGATAAGGTGTCAATGTGGTATAATATATCAAATTAATAAAGGAGGGCTATGCTCAAGTTCTTGTACATTTTCTTTCTGGGAGTGATTTTGGCGTTTTTTGTTGGTCTTGGAATTGAAGCGTTCTATACAAGTCCAAAGGCACCGGAGTATCCTACTGAACTTCAGTATAACGAGAAAACACCATCGCAGATGTCTGCAGAAGATAAACAAATTCAAAAAGATTACGATAAAAGTATGGCAGACTATCAAAAAGTAGCTGCGATCCATGGCAGAAATACTTCAATGATTGCCGTTGTTGCTAGTATTCTTCTTCTCGTCTTGAGTCTCACGATTTTACTAAATTCTAGCATTTTGACTGATGGCTTCTTGCTTGGCGGTCTTTTAACCCTGCTCTATGCGATAATTCGTGGCTTTGAGAGTGACAACAGTATGTATCGCTTTGCTCTTGTGACGGTTGGCCTCGTTATCGTGATGGTTCTTGGCTATATCAAATTTATCAAACTTGGCAAGAATAAAGGCAGGAGACGTTAAGTTCTCTTAGCTATATCAAATTTATCAAACTTGGCAAGAATAAAGGCAGGAGACGTTAAGTTCTCTTGGCTTCTAACTGAATGTTGATTTTTCTCGTAAAAATTGATACAATCTCATTTGATTATATGGGGTCGTAGTTCAGTTGGTTAGAACGCCACACTGTCACTGTGGAGGTCACCGGTTCGAGTCCGGCCGATCCCGCCATAAAAAAAGCATCACGCAAGTGGTGCTTTTTTTATGGCGGTTTGAGGCCGAAGGCCGACCGTGCCCTTCCGTAGCTTTAGCGAAGGAGGGTCCCGTCACAAAAATCATCAATATCTGCAAGCAAAGCGTGTCTTGAGCCTAAACCATTGACAAAAGACAAAAAATAGAGTATAATATATCTAACAATTCGCAACTCATCGTAGTATGCATTGTCGCAAGGGGAGTGAAATGAACACAAATTTGAAAAAACGCAGCTACAAGAAAATTAAAAGAATCTTGGCTGCTACCGGCCTGATCGCTATTGTGGCGATAATGATTTTCTACCGTGTGGAGCTACTCTACACAGTAGGGATCATGGCCTTAGCCGCACTTTGCGGCATTTTGTCAGTTGTTGGCTTCGCGTTCTTAGGAATCAGAGCTAACGATAAGGTGCAGGTTGGCACCATGATTCTTGTTGCGCTAATTGTCCTCGTGGGAGGCATCTGGCGCGGAGTGAATCACATCGTTTTCATGGCGAAAATCCAAAAAGTCGAAAAGATTTTCTTGGATCCGAAGCTACGAGAAGGGTACATAGCAGAAAGCTACCGCCCATGGTTACCAAATGGCGGAGAGTTGCATTTTAAGGGTAACTCTGTTGCAAAGCTTATCGCACTGCGGGATGAGATTTGCAAGGAACATGGTTACGTGCCAATCGGCGACTGGTGGATCAAAAGTTCACCTGACACTGCTCATGTATCGATAAGATACGAGTGGGCGCCAGAGAACTACTGGTTCAAGGAAGCCAGTAGTAAAAAATAATTACATTTCCCGTAATTTCTAACAAGAAGTTGCGGGAATTTTTTTGTCCCCCCTTCTTTTATTGTGTTTTGTCGTGCGAAGTGGTAAATTTGAAGATAGATATTTTACCCGTGCGGGTATGGTTTAGCTTGCCTCGCCTGTCATAGGCGGGGTGGAAAATATTGAAAATGGAATTTCTGCGAGCGTAGTTCAGTGGCAGAATGCGTCCTTCCCAAGGATGAGGCGGGAGTTCGATTCTCCTCGCTCGCTCCAAATTGCACTAATTAAGTGCCGCTTTAGCTCAGCTGGTAGAGCAACACTTTCGTAAAGTGGAGGTCTCGAGTTCGAATCTCGAATGCGGCTCCAAAAAATGGCCGTATATACATATTTGATTCAAAGCATTGCAAATGGAGATTTTTACACGGGAATTTAGGCGGACCCTCATCGACGCTTGATTGAACATAACTCAGGGAAGTTGAAGATAACTTCATCAAAGAAACCGTGGAGGCTTGTATTTGTCCGAGAACACGAGACATATGCCAGTGCTAGAAAGCATGAAAAATGGCTTAAGAAGAAAAATGATGAATACAAAAATCGTTTAGCTCAGCTTGCCTTGCCTGAGATAGGCGGGGTGAAGTAGAGCAGCACTTTCGTAAAGCTCGCCCCGCCTTGGGGCTCAGGCGGGGTAAAGCTCCATAAATTCAAAAATATGAAAACACAAATTACACAACTCTTTCCGTACTTAAAAAAAGTTCTTTTTGACGATCTTCTTATTCGCTATCTTTTTCTCGCGACGATTATTATCTCGTTGTTTGATTACATTGCCTGGCGCAAGTATCTCTCGAGTCCGGATTTGATGGTCTACGTTCGCATCGGCATTTACCCGGTTGAGCTCCTAGCTGTGATTGTTGCTATTAACACATTGCTTGCGATTACATCATACAATCGCGAAGAAGAGCTGGCTCATCTACTCTTTATCGGAAATATCATTTGCGCATTTTTGGTGCTTATTTTAGAATTATTTTATTTTTTGAAATAATATGAGCAATTGGAAATACAGAAGATTATTTGAAATACTCCCTGGGGCAACCTCTTGGACACTTTTGATTTTACCGATCGTTCTCGCAGTTCTCTCGCCAAAAGCCTTCGCGATCTATATGATTTTCTTTATTATCTTCTGGCTGATCAAAACTTTCGCGATGTCTTATCGTCTGATAGACGGTTATCGTCACTACAAGCGTGATCGTAAGACAAATTGGATGGAAAAGCTCAGGGAGCTTGGCCCTGAAAATGACTGGAAGGAAATCATTCATCTGGTTATTGTTCCTACATACAAAGAGGAGCTACCTATCCTTGAGTCATCAATCTCTTCGGTTATTGCGAGTGATTTTCCAAGCGAAAATGTTATCTATATTTTGGCTACTGAAGAACGTGATATCGAAAGAGCTACACGAATCGCTGAGGTCCTTAAACACAAGTATAGTAGTCAGCTGATGCATTTCGAAGCTATCATGCACCCAAAGGATTTGCCAAATGAGATTATTGGTAAAGGCGCAAACATTACTTATGCGGCCAAAAATTTTATTAAATATTTTGATGATCATAAAATCTCATACAAAAATGTTATCGTCACCACGATGGATGCCGATAATATTTTTGATGTTCAATACCTGTCTGATTTGACTTATAAATACGTGACAGATCCTGATCCAATTCATAAGAGTTTTCAGCCTATTCCAATGTTTTTTAATAACATCTGGGATGTGCCGATGATCAACCGTTTGGTCGCAATGGGCTCATCCTTTTGGCAGCTAATTGTCACTACCCGTCCGTCTCGACTCCGAAATTTCTCGGCACACGCGCAGAGCCTTGAGGCGCTTCATCGGGTTGATTTTTGGTCCGTCAAAACTATCGTTGAAGATGGCCACCAATTTTGGAGAACATATTACAAATTCAATGGTCGTCACGAAGTTGTGCCGATGTATACACCAATTTACCAAGATGCTGTGCTCGCAGATACCTTCAAGGAGACAATGAAAGAGCAATATCTGCAAAAAAAGAGATGGGCTTGGGGTGTCTCTGATATTCCGTATGTCATGGAGCACACTTTTAAGGACAAAAATATTCCACTTTTCGATCGTTGGGCAAACGCCATAATTCTCTGGGAATCTCATATTTCTTGGGCGACAACTTCAACGATTCTGGCATCTTCCGCATGGTTGCCGGTGATATTCCGAGAGTATTTTAGAAGAGACATTCTCGCTTATAGTTTTTCGGACATATATGTGAAAATATTT
>Ga0194053_10000222_pt1 | contig 44215 bp, 22 predicted proteins | sample SepL228m_MetaG_FD_161684 | JGI IMG/M metagenome (GOLD analysis project Ga0194053, IMG submission 161684) | Anoxic zone freshwater microbial communities from boreal shield lake in IISD Experimental Lakes Area, Ontario, Canada - Sep2016-L227-8m | ecosystem: Environmental > Aquatic > Freshwater >... | reverse complement strand
ATATAGTAGATATATAAAACCATTTGATGCAGCAGTATTAAATTTAATTACCCTTATATTAATAGCGTTATCTCTTATACCATTAAAAGAGGGAGTAAATGCTATGAATGCTGGAATTGCCAATGTACAACCAAACTCACGGATTCGTATGACATTATCTCCATGGTCAATCGTTTTTGTAGTGTTAGGCAGTGTTGCCTGGCTTTTAATTTTTTTTTATTTTTACATTATTTTCTTTAATATTATATAATAGGACTTTCGTTTTTAAAGAGACTTCTGCTTAAAAATGGTCGCTTCGACAGGCTCAACGACCGGTTACAGTTTGTCGAAGTGACCTTAAGCGAAAGTTCTGATATAATTTATTCATTATTAGTAAATCACTTAAATATATCATCATTATTGATTTTTAAGTTATGATTCGGAGAAAACAATGAAAACAATATTTGCTTTAATAATTATGCTTATATCTTTTACGGTAGGTTTATTTAATATTGCTATTGTCATGTTTATAATGGGTTTAGCTGGCTTACCTGGAAATATATTGTTTGACGTGGGAAGGAAAAAAGAAAATAATTTTCTTGTTATTATTGGTTTTATTATTACTGCAATAAGCCAATCATTTGTTGTAGGTGCTTACACTGTTTTCGTTGTTGCTTTACTTCGATTCTTTTCGATATTAAATCCTGATGTTCCGACATGGCCTTTGTGGATTGCAGTATTTTTTCATAGTGGTGCAGTGCCAACATATGCTATGAAAGAACAACCAGATGAACCAACTGCAGCGCATTATTCTCTACCAATTGTCAGTTCTTTATCATTAGTGATCTTTATAATCATGATTATTGCACCATCTATTCTCCAATATTTATATGGGTGGGTACCATATTTTGGAAACACGCTAAAATGAAGTTTATTCCTTTTTCATATTATTAAAATAATAAATAATTCTACACTTTTATTTTAATAATATTAAGAATAAAAAAAATATTAGTTATATATTAGTTATTACTAATTCTATATTCCTAATGGATTACCATAAGGATTTTTCTCAATTCGTGCAATTTCCAATTTCTTACGAAGGAACTCCAATAAGTTACCTCCTTCTTGAAGTATATTTACAACTTCATGTAATGTGCATAGCGTAATTGTTCGCTGAGCTAATACTTCTTTACAAGTTGTAACAGCAGCTTTTGTATAATCGGATGCAGAAATAAATATACCACCGACTCCATCTCTCGTGAAAAGACGCACCAAATGTTCAGATACTTCTGGGCGACCAACCGGATCCTTCCACCATTTTATCTCAACAAGATAAAGCATACCATCAATTGAAATTACGCCATCAATTTGTTCGATAATTCCTTCACCTTCTTGACTTACCACTACAAATGCTTCACGAATAAGAATATTATAATGTTGAAAAAGACGATTTATCACTGTTTCAAGAGTTTTACCTCTCTTATAAGGATCATTTAAACTAAATAATGCAAAAAAATCATTTTTTAAACACTCAGATTCCTGACGGTAATTATTTAACTTATCATCTTTTTCTTTCTGCAAACGAATTCTTTCAACACGTGTTCGATCAAGTTCGTTATTAATTTTTGTAAAAGTATCTTTTACATTTATCAATTCTCTAATACTTGCAACCAAACCTTTTGCTTTTAATCTATCATCAGGCCAACAAGAATCAAAGTTTTCAAATTCAACAACACGTTTAAGAATCTCACGTCTTGCTTTGATAGTTTTATCAGCACCTTCATTAATATTTTTTAACACTCGACGTGTTATTTCATATTTATTTATAGTCGATGAATCTCGAGTCAATTGTTGTCTAATATCAGTTAGTAACAATTCTGAAACACCTGCACCTCTAAAAAAAGTAACAACATCAATTTTTGACTTTTGCAATAACGGTATAGTGTCAATTAACAAAGACATTAATTCTGGAGGATAATGATAAATAATTAAGTCATTCATATATTACCTCAATAATAGGGACTTCTCTTTTTTCATGCTTCAAACCATAAATATCAATAACACTATTTGAATAAATTATATCTCTTGATAAATCTATATTGGCTTTCTGCATTACCTTTCAGTTGAGTGACATTATGATACTACCATTGACAAAGTTTTGTCTACCTTAATAAATTTATATATAAAGACAACTGATTAATATAAATTTACATCAATACTAATACACCGCTAATACACCACTTTTGTTAATCCATACAGAAAAATGCTATAATAAGCAGGCAATCAAATATTCGTTGGAGGGCATCATGGGTAAAGGCGATAAACGCACCAAGCGCGGTAAAATCTGGCGCGGTACGTTCGGCAAATGCCGACCGGCTGTAGCTACCAAATCTACCGCTACTGCAAGCGCAGCGAAATAAGAACTTTCACTCTTTAGCTGGCCCCAAATGGGGCCAGCAAACTTTTCAGGTTATGATAAATGGATAATAAAAATATATTTGCTACCATTGCTGAGGCTGCAGCGGATTTAAAAGCTGGAAAATGTATCGTTGTTATTGACGATGAATCTCGTGAAGATGAAGGTGATTTGGTAGCTTCTGCCGCGATGGCAACCCCGGACACGATTAATCTAATGATTAAAGAAGCCCGCGGACTGATATGTGTGCCAATGACAGCAGATCGGGCAACTACATTAAACCTTCCCCCTATGGTAGCGTCTAACGAAGATGCTCATTGTACCGCTTTCACCATCTCTACAGACGCACGTCAGGGCATTACCACCGGCATATCCGCAAGCGACCGCGCTATCACCGCAAATGTATTGGCTGATTATACAAAAACCGCTGATGACATCGTACGGCCAGGTCACATGTTCCCGCTTATCGCCCGCGAAGGCGGCATCTTGCAACGCGCCGGACATACCGAGGCATCTGTTGATTTATGTAAAATAGCCGGTCTGCCACCGGTAGGTTTAATTTGCGAGGTTATCCAGGACGACGGAACCATGGCACGACAGGCGCAACTGATAGAATTTGCCCATAAATTTGACCTGAAAATTGTTAATGTCAAACAGATTATAGAATACCGCAACCGCTATGAAAAATTAATAAAGCGCGTTGTTGATACATTATTACCGACAGAATATGGTGATTTCAAAGCAATTTGCTACACCAGCGAAATTGATAATCGTCCCTATCTGGCAATTACCCTGGGTGAACTCAACGAAGACCCAATACTTACCCGAGTACATTCAAGCTGTCTGACCGGCGACGTATTCCACAGCCTGCGTTGCGATTGCGGCGAACAGTTAAAACGCGCGTTGGAGATGATACAGGAAGAAGGTCGCGGTGTGTTGCTATATATTGACCACGAAGGTCGCGGCATCGGACTGGCGAATAAATTGCGCGCTTATGAATTGCAGGACAAAGGTGCAGACACCGTGGAAGCAAATGAAATGCTGGGGTTTGCCGCCGACCTGCGCGATTATGGCATTGGTGCCCAGGTACTTTGCGACCTGGGGTTAAGAAAACTGCGTTTGCTAACCAATAACCCGCGCAAAATCATTGGTCTGGAAGGCTACGGGTTAGAAGTGGTAGAAGCGGTGCCGATAATAATAGACCCTAATAAACATAACGAGAAATACCTGCGAACAAAAAGAGATAAACTGGGACATCTGCTGAATCCGTAGTTCTTTATTTTTTTGACATGATTAACATGATTGACATGATTTTGGCTTCGCCATTTTAAAAATTAAGATCATATTAATGTGGACAAAAAGTGATAAACTGGGACACCTGCTGAATCCGTAGTTTTTTTGTTTTTGACATGATTAACATGATTGACATGATTTTTGGCTTCGCCATTTAGATATAAAATCATGTTAATCATGTCAAAAAATACTATTTAATCTTGCAATATATTCGATGTTTTCTTTTATGTTGCAGACTTAATGTACCAAAGTTGAATAACAGTCCAACATCAATACCAGTAGCAGATAAATAATTAACTAATTGAACTTCATGTGCAATAGCCAATGAATTAACAGCTTTATTTTCAATGATTACTTTATTTTCAACACACATATCAGCTACATAATCACCGACAATAACTCCATCATATTTAACCTGTATAGGACATTGGCATTCTACATTGATACCAGCTTTGCGCAATTCATGAGCAAGTGCATTTTCGTATACCGATTCGAGAAATCCTGGACCAAGTACAGAATGAACTCGCATAGCACACCCTATGATTTTCTCAGTAAACTCATCATTGTTCATATCATTATCTCTTTTTGATATATTTTATAATTTATAAGATTTTCCCTCAATAAAATTAAATCTAATCATGTCAATCATGTTAATCATGTCAAAAAAAATTCAATCCCTTATCGACACGACTGACATGAACAGGTCGTTTCTTCCCGGGTTTTCTTTTTCTCCGCGCCAGCCGATGGTGAACAGGCGCAGTTTTTTGCCGTCACTGGCAGGCATATCTGCTGCTACCACGTCGCTGTCATTTTCCAGCCCGCTAAGGATGACCATTTGCTGATTTATCTCATTTTTCTCCAACCGCATTACCACATTTTTAAATAGCGGGTCACGTTTTAGTTTCCATCCGCCCACATATATTCTGCTTCCCATCCAGTCAGAATATGACCGTATCCAACTCACCGCGACATCATCGCCGTATAAAATTTTCGTTGGCATCTTATCCGCGCCTGGAGTATCCGTCAATTTTTGCAGGGATGGGTAACCGGTAAAAATTAAATCCTGTACTTTTCCTATCAGCACTTTTGCCGTTCCACTATAAGGGTTAATCTGTATTTTTAAGTCGTTATCGCGCTTATATATGAAGGTTTCCTGACCCGGTAATAGTGTGACTTTTTCTTCGGCACCATCGATGATTACCCGCAGATCCTGCCAAGCTGAATAATTGCCGACAAAATTTCCCGGGGTCGTTTCTTTCAGGTCATCAATCATCCGACCGTCAACATCAATATCTGCAATGGTTAACGGCTGCAGTGTAAATGTTAATTTTCCATTCACTAATTCTGATAAGTAACGAGCATAATATAATGAACTGCTTCCGTTTTGTGCGGCGCTGAATATCATGTTGAAATAGCGGGTATCCTTCTCGTCATGCTCTACCCAGGCGCGGGCGCGGCTGATATCATCAAGACTGGCATTCAGTTCTGCGAATGGTATTTCGGTAGTCCAGTTACCTTTGGGGTCTTCAACGGCACAGAATATTCCGCGCGAACCGGAACCGTAAATAATAACTTTATCCAGATTTGGCAACCCGGTAATAAGGGTCGGGTAACTTTTGGCATTTCGCGGAACATTTCTCTCAGATGGCGCGTTGCTTTCCACCCAATCCAATACCCCATCTCCTCTGCCCCACGGGTCGCATTTTTTAACAATCATATATGATGCAGGCTGGTATTGCGGCTGCCCGTTAATTGTCACCCGCCTGGTTGCTGATACCGTAAATACCACCAGCATCCTTTCGGCGTTATAATTTATCGAAGGATATTCATAACGAATCGGGTGCGGGATTGCATCTTTCTCGTCACCCGGGTCGGCAAACTTATCCTGAATTTCCACTATTTCATCATCGGTTAATATCGGCTGCCACGGCGCGCCAGTGATGGTAATAGTGCAATCAGCAGCAACGAGATTATTCTTCACCGCTCTGTCTATTGTGATGCTTTCTTCATCCGCCACGATAATTCGCGCCAGCAATTCTACTTCACCTTTATCATTCTTAATCTCTATTATGTCGGATGTGCTGTCATCGGCAGCGTGAATACTCTTTATCTCTTCAGGCAGCAGTTTTATCTTTTTGTCCCCAGCTTTGATGTCCTCCACCGCAGTCGCCATCATAGATTTCAGATGTCTTATCCATAGTTGGGTATCGACTTTGTTCTCTTCAGCTTTAACGCCATTCATCACGGTATCGCTGGACACAATCACCACGGTATCATTCTCGTTTATATCCATCGCGGTGGGGTTTCTTTCTGCGCCATCCAGATAATTCTTCCACTTCTTCACTTCTGCCACAAACTTGGCATCCATCTTGCAGTCAGAAATATATTGCTCAGCAATCAGCTTGTTCGCCTGCATTTTGCTGTCAATATTATTATCAACGCTGTTTACAGACGCATTATACAATCCTATTGCATCATCAACATTGCTGTTTTTATCAAAAGCAACATCATGAGAACTGCCAATTCTGTTCATCTTAAAGTTACTGTCATCTTCAGTATAATCAAAATTGCTGAAAACGTAGTTTGCAACATTCGGATATCGGGATACCAGCGCATGTTTATCAACATCCAATTCCGCAGCTTCATCTTTCTTAATCGGCTCAAAATAATCCCATTGACCATTGTTATTAGTATCGATATATTTGCCGGACAACGCCTGCGAGTATTTCCCTGCCGGTAAAGTTATCTTTTCAGCATTGCTGATATCTGTCAGAGTTTTTCCGTTAAATATATACGACTTTTTAGTAACTAATTCATAAAAATTATCCGCTAACTTATCATAAATGCTGCCGGGATTAGTCATTCCGGTAAGATAATAATTATCAGGATGGGAGAAAATGGCGTCGGTCAGATTACTGCCGGCATTAATTTTATAAACAAGAATCTTGTCGGCATATTTGCAAATCAGCAATGCATCCTTTGTAATACTTACTTCAATAACGTTGTCATCTTTTTTAAACTTGGATATTTTATAATTAATCCAATAATTATCTATTAAAAGCTTCTTTTCTCCTTGCTTTGTCATAATGTCACCAAAACTTTTAATAATTACCCATTCTATGCCACTATTAATTAAAGTTATCGTTTTACCATCAGTTGTTTTCTCTATAGCAACAGGTTGTAATCTATCTCCTACATTAACACCATCAACATTTTTCACAACTTTGCCATTTGTTGGATTAATAATAGCTGACGTTTTTTTGCCAATCAGTTTTATATTATCGCCATCCTTCTCAATTTTTTCAAAAGAACCATCTATTTCACTTTGTACGATTATTCTTTTCTCATCATCAACACCTGTCAATTTTACAGCATAAAACATCGACTTTTCTTTACCGGATACAGTCACAAAAACTATTGATTTGTCGTTATTGAATAGTATATTCAACACCTTGCCAGTAAGTGGCAGATTGTATCGCCATTTCAAATCACCAAGTATATTCAACGAAAACAACTCAGCATTTTCTGTGACACCATAAAGACGCATATCGTCGAACCTGACGGAGCCAATTTCCGCCTGGCGATAATTTGCTGACATATTCAGCAGTTTGCCATTCAGTCCGATTGTGCTGCTATTTACATTCCATTTTTCAACACCATTATCCATATTTTCAAGACTGATATCAGATGAATAACAGCGGATTATTTTCGCCTTTTCAAACTTCCCGTCATTCCATATTCTGGTATCAGCAGCCAAAACAGCAAGAAAATAATCGTTAATTTTATTAAGAGCAACTATCTCACCAGTGAACGCGTCAGTATATAAAATATCACCTACTGTAAATTCACCTATAGTTGCCAATGTCACTGCATAAACTTTATCTCCATTTTTAAGTTTCTTCTCTATTGATACTCCTTCATTTCCTTTATTAATCATGATATCTTTAATGGTTGCGTCTATAGTTTTTTCAGCATCTGTGATTTTTATCTTTAGGTTCTCAGTTAATTCCGGGAAATTATTGCGGGTCAGCACAATATCCGCAGTTAGATTAACCGGAGATATTTTCTTCTTTACCATCGGAAAATGTCCGTTATTAGTCATACCGTTGGGACCAAAGGCGAATTTTGTACCAGCCTGGTCTGACAATACCAATCTTTGCCCGGACAATATTGCGCCTTTTGTGAAGGTATATTTATCCGGTAAATACAACACCATGACATCACCGGCGGCGCGGCTTTTTTCAATGCCTTTATTCAATTTTACAATTATCTTTTCTTCCGGGGTATTCACTATCCCGGTAATGGTATAGCTGTCAGTATATTCTGTTGGGTCAGCACCATTCTGCCGTGTAAAAATAACCTTGTCGCCGATGTAAAAGTTGTTAATTGATTGCACCAATATCTCGCTACTTCCAACCGGCACATCAGCAGCAATCACCGCGCTGATAACTGTCGGATTTACCATAAATCCGTCAATATTTGGCATTGCGATGTTTTTATTTAAAAATTCTATACCATTCGAATCTTTAACGGTATCAGTCAATAAGTCGTCATTAAACTGAGGCATATCGGTAAGTGTCGGTTGTGTTGGTCCGGGCAGCAACTTTAAATTATAATCCATTGAAACCGGCGGGTTAATTTTCTCCGTTTTCTCGTCAAATCGCGGCGCACCCAGCGAAATCATTCTGCCATCCTCGGTCGTGGCGATTACAGTGCTGTACCATAACGACACACCGGTGATGCGCGAGAGCAGCTTTTTGCGCCATGAAATTTTGCCGTCACCCCACTTGCCCGTTTCGGGCAAGCAAACTACGTCATTGCCAGATGCAGCGATTATTCTGCCCAGGTTATCAACAGCAATCGCATTTATTTTTTCATCCAGAACAAACTTTTTCTTTCCATTTTTATCCATGTATACAAGTTCTTTGTCTGCCACCGCCAGCCAGCCATTCGCCATTGGCAATATTTGGCTGGTATTTTTTGGTAAATCAGTATCAACAGTTTCACCTTTTAAATTATCAAAATCAGCGTAAGATTTCAGTTCGCCGGTGTCAGTCAGAATATATAGTTTGTCATCAGAATATGCGGTCACCACTTTCCCGATATCAATCTTTTTCAATATCTCACCCAATGGCGAAATGAGGATTAATTTATTTTCAGTCACCAACGTGATTCGCCAGGTTTCGTTCCAGCGGAATATTGACAACTTTACTGGTTTTCCCGCGTCAGTATTCAGCTTCCAATCAAGTATCCCATCAGCATTTACACGATACACCACACCGGCATCATCTACGGCAATTACGCTGTTTGACGCGTCCATTATCATAGGGGTAGAAAACGGCGCGGCGGGTTTGGTGTTGAAATCGGGATATGCCCAACAAAATAAACCATTTTGCGAGAAGGCAAATATCCTGCCGGAAAGCGAGGCGGCATAAATGCGGTTCAGTCTGCTGTTTACCAGCACTGGCACCCGTACCGCACCCATCTCGCCGCGCAATTCATTCTTCCATAACAGCCTGCCGGTATCTGCGTCTGCTGCCCGCACCACCCCATCATCACCTGCGGTAAACACAGCCCATTGCGCCGGAGTGCCAACCCAGGCGATGTCACCGACGGTATAGTCATATCTTGCCCGCGAATCAGCATCCAGCATAACTTCATTCCCGTCAACCTTCAATATTTTCAACAGGTCTGACGACCCACTTGCACTTTGGGTGAGTTGAATGGTGTCGCCGCCAAGCAGCCTTTCACCATGATCAACGGTAAATGTTGAGCTATTTGGAGTGACAATTAATTTTTTAGATATAACAACACCGGGATACCATTTTATAGATATTATTGGCTGAACATTTTCCTCCACTTTTACATTTGTTACATTCGCAAAGATATTCCATCTTCTTGCAGGTGCTTTATAATCAGTACCTATTTCACATAGTTTCTCTAATTCTTTTTCATTATTTATTACCCAAGCCGTTATAACACCATTATGGGATTCTATCCAAAAATCATATCTATTTTGATTTAAACTCTTGCTATATTTATCTCCAATATAATTAGCACGTAAATCATTAAATCCAAAAAATATATATTCACCATTTCTTTTATTACTCATAACACAAAAAGGGATAACTAAAGCACCACGTTTCTCATTATCGGTAGCATCTAAATATAATCCAACTTGAGTTTCTGCTTTATCATATTGGCTAAGATCCATACTGACATTCATAGTAAAATTATTGCGCGGGAAAAATGCGTCAACCGGCATAGCCCATACTTCATGCTTTGTTCTGTCATCTGAATTAATAACCGGCTTGTATTCAATCATTTTTCCGCCGGTTAGTTTTGCGCGGCGATACAGCAAAGTTCCTATTTCAGTATCTATCGGATAATCCTGCGTGGTTGCGTCGCGAACGAAAATCTGCTGATTTCCTTTATCGCGGGTGACATCCAGCACTGGTCCCAGGTCTTCGCTGCCAATGGACATATAATCGCCGACATATATGTTCGCTGCATCCTGTACCGGGATATTTCGAGTACCGGCGATAATTGCTTTAGCCAGGCGAGTTTTGCGGACGGTGTCAGCCATCATGGCAACTACCGGCGAATATGATTGCGGGCCGGTGAAGGCACTGCTCCAGCGCGCGCCGCCATCCGGCAAAGTTCCCGGCGCGGTGAAACCCGGACGAGTTGCAATATTGCCGACAGCAGCAGTTTTAAAATTGCCATCTTCGGCAATACAAATGAGTTTCCCATCTACTGTCGTTGCAATAGTATTTTCACCACATAAAACAACCGCCAGCAATTTGCCAAAATCGTAATTATATTTCCACACCGTTGTCATATCAGCATTAATGGCAAACGCACCGCCGGTCATGTCGGTAAGGTATACCTTATCAGCAGATGAAAATTGCGTAACAGCTTTCGAATCACCATAGAATTTTGCCAATTTTGAATCTTTCAACTGCCATATCGTGCCGTTATCAGTGGAAAATAATGGCACATCTTTTAACAGGCAAACATTCACAAAAGTGCCGGTTTCGGTATCAGCAATAATCGGTCCAGCAATTACTCTCCCGGTTAAAGCGTTGAAACAATAGATATTTCCTGCACGATTAACCGCGTATAGTTTATCGCCATTTAACGCCAATGGAGAAATAAAACTTGATACCCGGGTTGAAGCATCCGGAAATACCCAGCGCAGGTTAGATTTTTCCATATCACCATTCAACGCATAAACCCGTCCGGTATTCGAGCCAAAATAAACCGGCAAATGCGGGTAAGTTGCCAATACATCCCCAACATTCAACTCATTGGGAATTTTATCATTGAATTGTATTGTTTTATCATTTACTGATTTAACAAAGCCTATAAACTTATCGTCACGACGAAGTTCATCGCCGGGGTTTATGCCAGTCGCATCATTCACGGTAATTTCTATTGACCCGGCATCAGCTTTCTGGGCAATAGTGAGATTCACCACCGGAGTGTAAGCACCAACCGACAATCCTGATTCTATGCCGGCACCGGCGGCATACCAGACAACCCAGCTTTTATCATCAGGATTTACCGCGTAAATATTGCCATCCATAGAGGGACATAATATTCGCCGTTTATCTTTCAGAATAATTTCCGTCGGTGTCGCCAGCATCGGTCCCCATGACGCGCCGGAAGGCAATACCGTTATTTTCCCTTTTTCATCACAAATGTATAACCTGCCGTCGGTATTAGGTGCGTAGATTTCATTTTTACTGGTAATCAGCGGTGCCGCACGAAAAGCGGTGGCGTATTTGCTTTCAATAATTGGCAGCTTTTTATCTGTCAGCGAACTTGTACCATCAGCTATATTTACCCATATAACTTTGCCTTCGTCAGTTGCAGCCACCGCAAACTTTTTATCAGTCGTTATCGCCGGCGACTTAAAACTATGCCCAATCTCCGCTGACCATTTCAAACCTGGTACAGCAAAAGAAATTGTTGCAGAGAATAGCAGTATTAACGCAGTAATTATATATTTATTCATCTGCACCCCAATCAATCGCGATTACCGTCGGATACTTCATCTCGACAGTGTCACCTGGATAAAAACCTTTCTCCCGGGTTATTTTCATATCGCCGATTCTTAATGATCCATCGATATCAGCAGCTATCGATTTTAAATTCTCGCCGGCATACCAGCGGAATGGAGCATAAGAATAAGCAATAATGTTGTCATTTGATTGTAATTCAATCGATGATTTATCTGCACTGCTGTTGGTTTTTAACGTTATAATATTATTCAAATCATGAATAATTATCCCGTTTTTACCATCAAAAAATATGTGGCGGATTGAGTTTGTCTCTACGCCATCCGGCAAAAAGTCATATTGATTATTATATGGATTCACCGCCAGATTCATCTGCTTTTCCGCATTTTCCCTTTTTAGAATGAATACCCGCAGTTTTTTATCTTTCACATCAGGTGCATCCACCGGCAGGTTATTTGCTGTCAGCAAAGTTTTTGTCCGCACACCGCTGATAATGATATCGTCATCAGGCAATGTCGCGTCATCGGAATATCTGTAAGCGGTGAGGAAAGTCAGCGGCTTTTTCAACCCCAGCGACTTGCCATCTGCTATTACCGCAGCCGTCTGACGCAGGTATCTTTTCTCGCCTTTGAACTCATAATAACAATACGGCCGGTAATATGATCCTTCTGTCATTTTTAACTTATCATCATTAAATGAAGATCGAAATAATTTCACAAAAGGACGAATTACCTCAATTACGCGGAAATTGTCGGTATCGGCTATAAGTGTGCTTTGCCAGGTAATTTCCGCTTTACCGAGTGAGATAACTTTACCTTCAATGGTAATCTTCACTTCATCCATCTGTTTCTTTATCTCGTATCGCCGGGCATCGCGCGGTGCATTAATTTTCAGGAATGATTCATCCGGCAACTCAATATTTTTACCATCATTGGTATCAATCTTATCCAAAGTCACATCAGGATATGACCAGACAAAACTGCCATCCCTGGTAATCTCAACTACCTTTGATTTGCCGGTGTCGCATACCAGCAAGTTGCCGTTATGCAATACCTGCATATTGTTAATATAGCCGAAGTCATAACTCTTATCATGATAGTAACCATTTAACTGATAATCTGACTTGCCGAACTGATTAAAATGAACAATCCGGCGGGAATCAGCAGCGAAAAATGGCGGGGTGAAAGGTTTCAAATCTTTCGGCAGTTGCTTTAGATTATCAGGCAAATATGCCAGAACTTCAATAATAGAAGGTTTTTCAGCGACATTTTTGTAGTATTTCACTTTCAATATCTGTCCGTAATATTTAATCTGCAAATCATCACTAACCTGCACCGCTCCGGTATTGCCGGCAATGGTATAATTCAACTCAACTTTACCATTTTTATCGGTATACCAAGGGATATTTTCACCATTTAATGTTGTCAGTTTCAGCGGCGATTTATCAGCATCCAATTCGCCAGGATTAATTAAAATCTCACCGTTTGTTACGGCAATATCATCGCTGTTTATCCATACTTCCGCACCAGCGAACTCGATAGGTATTTCCTTAGCGGATAATTTAATTACAGTTTTCGTAAACTCAAGAACTTTTCCAGCATCAAAAAACTTTTCATCTTTCTTCAATGCGACGCGTTTGCCGATAATATCTTTTGGCATCACGTTATCGACAATATCTGTAATCTGTGTGAATTTATCAGCTATTTCGCCAATCTTCACCATAACACGCAGGTTATTATCATTATCACTGATTTTAAATTTATCATCCTTCGTGGTGGTAAATGATACTTTTCTATCTTTAATCTGCCATTTTGATATTTTGTCGTTAATAATTGCCACCGGTTTGCTTATTGGCATTTTAGAAAGAATATCGGTACAATCCACCGCATAAATCATACCTTTATCATTACTCAAGTATATTTCACTGCCAATAGATGTTATCTCACCGTCAACCTTTTCACCCGGTACTTGAATGAAATATTGCAAGGTATTGCCAATGTCGTTGAATACGGGATTTTTCACCGGAAAAAGATTCATGCTGCCCAGCATTTCGTTTTTATAAGCAATTTTTAACGGCAGTTTTATTTTTCCGCTGGAATACATCTGCCAGCTATTAAATAACCCGGTGAGAGTATTACCAGCAGGGATGACAGAAGTAAAATAATCATTCAAATTGCTGCCAGTCACCTTCGCATCCTTTGCGTCAGTAACGGTAAAATCTTCCGGCAATTTCTCTATTGGCATTTGCGGCGGCAGGATATTCAACTTGAACCCCGGCAATATCGCCAGTAAACCAGCGCTACCGCTTTGTTTATCGCGACACGGTATTATTACCGTCATTGCGATATCCTGCATATTTTCCGCAACATTCAACCGTAATGGAACCACTGCCAGATTACCGATTAATTCATACCTGTCGACAATACCAGGTAGCGACAATACCGCATTGCCGGTAATGACATCAAATATATTAACAGCACATTTTGCGTCAGCAGTGAATAACAAATTATCTTGTACTACAAATGACTTTACCCCATCTTGTTTTATTCGCCATAACTCTTTACCCGGTTCTGGATACTTTTGTTCATATTCACCCTCAATAAATGGCGATAATAATGTAGCAGATATCACCTTATCGTCGGTTTGCACCAGTAAATCGGTTGTGATATTGCGGGTATATTTACCCTTTAATGCTGGTAATATCGCTTGATATATTTGCGCATTTGTCTTTATCTCAACAGGAACTTTTTCGTTTACGATTAAACTATTTTCATTTTTATATCCGTAGCTTTTCTCGCCATCTTCATTTACCATTCCACCGGGATAACGTTCGAAATCACCTTTCATCGATAATTCTGATTTGCGGTAAAGTGGGAACAGGGAGAAGTATTCTTTATCAATGCCTTTATTATATGCTTTAATGAAATTTTCATATTTTATCCCTAATCCATCGATAATTATTCGTCCTTTACCATATTTGCAACTCCAAACTGCCGCTTTATTACCATTAATAAATTCCGTTTGCATAAATTGCGGCATGCTATTTGTCGTATAAAAACCTAAATTATTATCTAATTGTTTTAAGCTGTCTTTAATTCCAAAATGGTCATCAGGAAATATAAGGGCTGCATTCTTATCAAATCTTGCCGTATTAAAAATAGGTAAATCAGGAAATATCTTTACTTTTAATATATCATCGCCATACATACCGCTAAAGTTAATTATCAACCAGTCACCATCTGCTACTGCACATCTTATAGCTGCTAACTGTCGCAGGGAAAAATATGACATCGTTTTTATTTCGCAGAACATTATTTTATCACATTCATATTTTACAAGTTCATCAGGAGAAATGACTTTTATCCCCTCTCCTCTTTCTACACCTGTCAAATGTAATGAGGCAGGCAAATCATTACTGGTAGAAACCCTCAATAATGCTTCCATTAAATTATCTGGTGCCTTTCCTGAAAATATATCTTTCTCTGATAATTCAACCACGCGCACATAATCCAATCCCGGCGGATAGCTTATTACATTCTGCGCAACAGCATTAGTGGCAAATAAAAACACCCAGCATAGTAATATTAATGCCGGGCGACTCAATTTTAATATGTAATCCTTTAAAAAAATCATAAGATGTCCTGTCTCCATTTTCCGCAGGTGGTAGTGGAGCTGTCCCCAGCTCCCGCGACAGTGTTTTTCATATAATAAAGTTCCGGTTTCAACGACAAAACAAGGTTTGCAATTTTTGCACTACGCAAAAGAACAGATCGATACAACCCATATATGTTTCTTATAACCGGCTCTGTCGCGGGAATTGGGGACAATTCCCCTACCTTTTCCCGCGACATTTATTGTTTACATGTGTATCTGATTATAATTCAACAGGTTGTCAGCAACTGGCAGTTTCGGTATGCGCGGTCGGTATGACAGCCAGGTTGCGCCGGTGGCCTGGTCGGTCTCGGTATCATAACATACTGGCCGCGACAAGGTGGCGTCGTAATGATATTCAACGCCCATACGCCGGTTAAGCCATCGCCATGCATTCTGGTCCCAGTCTGATGCCATTGCGCTGGGATTAAACATTGCCGGCTTTTTGCCATCAATTGAATAATATGAATAATTTGATCCGCGCCAATGACTCATCCAGCTATCTTCATCTTCCGGCGGGGCAGGACGATTCTCTACAATCGCGCCATTTAAAATAAATCTCACATCCATAGGCTCATGATATCTTGGGAATGGCGGTTTCATATCAGCAATTTGCAGGTCCGTCGACTCGTTATAATAGTGTCCGGGAATGACGAACCAATTTCCCCGCTGGGCATATACCAATGCGTCAATCTGCATATCCTGACCGGTTACCAGCATGCCGGAACCGAGGAAATTATTTTCAACATTGCTGGTTTCATTGTTCCCGGCACCAAGAATGTAGGCAGCCTGTGCGGTATTATCAACGGTAAGCACGGCGGTATTATCAGCACCGTAACCGATTACCGGCATAAGAGAAGTATATTTTAAAGAGTCATCTACCCGCCACGATGCCGGCAATAACGGGGTATTATTAAATGCTTTTGTTGTGAGAGTCAGTAAAGTATTTGTGTTGTTCCATTTAAATGCCTGGTTATTCACCATCATTTTCACAACAGAATTTATTTTCGCGACATTAGTATTATCATAACCATGACGCAATAACATTCGCAAGCTTTGATTAACTTTTCCAGCGGTATTGAATGTCACCGTCGCGGTATCTGCTGCTGCTAATGAATTTACCTTTTCTTTATTGCCATCCTTCAATGTGGCACTGCCGGACAAAACTGGCGGGGTGAACATTGCCGGTGTCGGATTAAAACAGACATTGTCTAATGCGAAAAGCGCAAGTTTGCTGTCATAAGGTGTGCCGGATACGATTGTCGTTTTGGTATTCGCGGTAATATCCGATACATATTGTTCCTGGCGTGAAGCCGGGTTAAGCAAATTGCTTTGAATATAAATGGTACCGCCACTGACAATGCTAAGATCAAATCGGCGATTGTAATCATTAATATAATATGTCGTGGCAGTATTATTTTTAAAACCACCCCAGGCCTGCTGATTTGGATAATCAGTCAAAGGCAAAGGTTTTTTACTGCGAATATCAAAGGCTATTGATGAAGGCAAACCGCCTTCTCTGCCTAAATCACTGACATTTGCAGGGTCGGGTGCTATGCGTTCATTTATTACTTTAACATTGCCTTCCGCAAAAATAATTCCGTTTTTCGGGTAAGACATCTCTACCCAATAAAATGTATCGCCATCAGAATCAACATCTGTTTGCGCTGTTAAATCAACACCTTTTGTATCTTTAAATGGTTTATCATATCTTCTTAATTCAAGCCGTGGGATATCAACTATATTACCTGTAGCGTCATATTTCCAATCGCGTAATATTATAGTGACTGCGCGCGGCTTAACTGTTGAAGTAATATCTGAGCCTGGTTTATCCGGTCGATAAATGCCATTCTTCCAATATGTCAGTCTTTCCGGGTGCATCCAATCATTTCTCAGCGAATCAATATCGCCGCCAAATTGGATGTCATTGCGATTATCGATATAAATACCATCGCCATACCCTAAATCACCGGTATTCACCCCCGAAGTCCAGGTGCCGCTATCCCTGGTAAGGCGTCGGTACCTGTCTGCGGCATAACCAGAGCCGATTTCATTTATCTTCGGAGCATTTATTTTAGGTACGGTTTTATCATTATCCGGCGTCCTGATGAATGCGACCGTTGACGCACTTACCCGGTTGGCATCAGATTTAATTTCATTTGGACTCTGAATATTCAACATCACAGACGCGGTCGCTTCGCCATAATCATTTAATGATCTGGTCGAAATCATCTGGTCGTTACGCTGGACAGCATATTTTGACTTGTAATTCTGTGCGTCGGTACCAGACGGGTCAAGCAGGTAAAACCACCCACCGCCCAACTGCAGATCTCCCTGCGCGTAAATAGGCCCTTCATAAACCGGTCGATAATAGAATGATGATATTGAAACATTGTAATACGAAGTAGTATTGTTGAAGTCAATATTAATTGGCGAACTGGTAATGGTTGTTAAAAATGTATCTGCGGTATTTTGAATCCCTGGAATCGCCGGATTATTAAGCATAAGCCCACTGCCCAATACCATCGGGTCGCTGCTGCCGTCAATATTCGTCAGCCAGATCAGGTTATCTGTTAATCCTATTGGTATCATTGCCGCTATCGAACGGCGCAAGAAACGCTGCGGATTCTGGAATCCTTTCAAATAAGCCTGGTATTCGTCCGTACCAGCTGTGGCTTCCATCCCCGGATCTGGCGGGTTTTGCAATGCCAGCGCTGAATCTACCGAAATTTTAATATAGCTGTCAGAGATATTCTGACCGAACGGATTATTGTTATCAATAGTTGCCTGCGGTCCATAAGTGACGGTGAGTTTGTAAAAGCCTTTGTCGTAACGAATCCATCCCACATTATTTGGATCCGGCCCGTCATCAGGACGCCAATCTGCGCCGGCAGAACTGAAGCGCAATTGATTTCTGGCAAGATCAAGCCCGGCACGGGTTATTTCATCCAACTGTCTCTTATCATTCTGGCGGGCAGACTGTACCAATGACGCATTGATGAGAGATACAAAATATCCGCCTAAACCAACCAGTAAAAACAGGACTATTACAGCAATAATTAATGCCTGACCTTGATGTTTCATATATTTATCTCTGCTTATTATCATACAAATCACCTGCTTTCCAACGCACGGCGAACGGCGTTTTTCGCTTCAAGCCGTATGGCGACTGAATAGTCCTGCCGCGACTGCTCGGGTGAACGCGCGGCGGTATCTTGCCGTGCTAATGTCAGGGTCACATCAATCTGCCCCTTGGTTGAATAACTTGCCGTCGCCACATCATCTGGCTGCAAATCACAAATATAATACAATGGTTGAATTGCTTTGCCTGCTTTTGGCTCTGGATACCATATTTCAACGTTGCCGCTTAATGTTGACCCATCGCGCTTTTTGCCAAATGTTATAGCGCGGGAATTCTTTTTATACTTATCGGCAGCAGTTGCTGTTAAAGTATATTCATCTTTCCCCAATGTTACAGGGTTTTTAACGTAAACAAATGTCTCTTTAGATGCAGCATTTGCTCCGTCCCATACTACTATTTTATACGGCGGAGTTGCTAAATAGGTTCCATTATCATCCCAACCGGTAGGAACTGGCAGGAAACCTGTCGACATATCAATCTTGGTCGGTGCCATCGGCTGGTTAAATACAACCTTGCCGGCTAAGCGCTGCGCATCAATATCGTCTTTTGTCCAAATCGGGTATCCTGTTGCCCATGTCGATAATTTAATATTGAAATCATCCCGTTCCATTGGCGGATAATCCATAAAATGACGTTCTAAAACGATAGAATAAGTTTTGGCAGTATCTATAGCAGTACCATAGCACAACATGCCGTTTTTATCATAAATCTTAATTTTATACCCAAAGGGATTAGTGTTTATCGGATAGAAAGGAGTTATCGATTTCATAATTGAAAAGAATGGTGCTGTGTAATCCTTTGCGATCATTTTATCGGTATCCGCGGAGTTTACACCATATAATTTCATAAAAGATGGCTTGTCTATAGTATACCATCCCGACCATGCGCTGGCTGCCCATTCATCCAACAACTGGTTTCTGGCTGCCCACAAACCGTTGCGGGAAAAAAGTACTCCGGGTTTAACTTCGCCTGTCGAATCTTTATCCATAGTCAAAGTTTCATTATTAATTCGCACCGGGTTAGCCACAAATGCCGGAATATCCCACATTGCGCCATACGGGGTGATAGCCTGGAGGTCATTTCTATACATTCGCTCTATCACTGTCCGGTTTTTCATTCCATTTGCCAATGCCACATAATTCGCGGTATCCAATGGTGCCGAATAATTCCACACTTCGGCAGAATTGGCTGACCAGTCAAACGATGTCGGCAGGTTATATTGCGCGATAATAAACGGGTTTCTCGGTTCTGTGCCGCTCTTCTCTGACAAGTGAAAAGGAGCATACCTATCTTTATACCGGGGTAAAGTGCCATCTACATAGTCAGGCTGCAGCAAAGTCCATTTAGCCGGCGGGGTTTGCCCACCCCAATACCACGGAAAATCGAGAATGCGCAGATACCGGTGCATGGTCTGACCAGTTACAACACCAGATGTAGGGTCTGTGGTATCTTTTAAATAAGTTATCCCTTCTCCGGTGACGGGGAAATCAAATATAACCGAAGCTTCTTCGATATCAGATTTAATATTATCAATAGCTTTTAAAGCTGCGGTTTTCGCTTCAGAAATGGCTTTTGCTTTTTTTACATATCCCAGGGAAGACATTAAAGGCACGGTGAGCAGCGTCATGACGACTGCGAGAACCGCCACTGTAACCAATATCTCAACTAATGTAAAAGCGTGCCTTCTCATTATCTCACCTTTTATCGCGCTGATTCCGGCAAAACGATATCTACAGACTTGCTGATCCACCGTTCGCTGAGTGTCCGGGAAGTAGGTGGTTCTGTTTTGCCGTCAACCTCGTAAGCCACACCGCTTCTTTCCTGTATCCATAAAGCCCGTACCGTAACAGACATTCCCCGAACGGAAATTGTACTGCCGGCTTTGTAATTCTTGCGCAGAATTATTTTGCTTGCGCCGGTTGTGCTGTCTGGTACCGGCACCACGTGAACCTCGCCATGTATTTCATTTATCGCCGATGTTACTGACGATGTTACCACTATTGGCATTAACAAATCATCTTTCACTACTGTTATCGCGGGAGTAGATGTGAAAGTTACTTTATTTCCAGGACCGATAGAGGTTAATTTAACAATTATTCGATTATCAGGTAATGTCGGTTTAGCATATTCATAATTATCTACAGTATTTAAATTTCGAATCGAAGAAACGTTACCACTATTATTTTTCTTAAATGTACAAAGTGCCATTGACAATGGATTTGGTGTTACAAATACACTGCCATTAGAAACAGTTAAAGCTGTGGTAATTGTGAATTGTGTGCCAGATGTTACCGATGCCACGACTCTAATTGGACGTTTCGTGGTATCAACAGTATCAATTAATTGAATCTGCATACCAGCTTTTATACTGGAAGTATCATCTACGGTAATCGTTGTGCCATTAGTTACAGCAGCGGTTGCTGTCGCTAATGCAAATGAATTATTGGTTACATCTTCTGTCTGATAATCAATCGCCAACGATGCACCGGCATATACACCAGGAACATAAATAATATTTGGCGTTGCCGCATTATACCTATTCCAACCAAGGGAAACCGCTGCGGTTGGGGTTGTGCTTTGCGACCAGAATTGCGCCGGTGGACGGGTAATTTGCAGGGTCCAATCACGAGTAGCTCGATAATAAACCCGCAAGGTGCGGCCGCGCAGATTTTGCCATGATTTCTTATCAGTTGCCAGTCCAGAGCCTACCCGCAGTGTCCCTTTTTCTGCCTGAGTCATATCAATCAATTTCAACTGGTCGGTACGAGCAACTGCGTCACGCATCGGCGACGTCCAATTAGATGGATTATATGAAGTCGGTACTAATTTATAAGTCTGCATTGATTGCCAACCGGAGTCATAACCCGGTCCCAAATCAGAAACTGGAGTTAAGGCTTTGTTATAATCCTCAACAAAATGGTTGGGATCGTATACTATCTCGTATGCCTGCCCGGTTTGCATATCTACCATCGCCATAACAGTATTATTCTGCACTACAGACGCGGAATTAGTGGCTGCCAGATTCAATGGAGTAAACAAACCCCATGGCGCCGGTTCACGCGGGTAGTTTGGCTTTCCAGCTATCTTCGGGTTTTGCACCGCCAATTTCAAATATCCATTGTTATTGACCGTAACATCCTCGTGTAAGATTCCCCAGTCAGCGACTTGATAATCCATCTTTACTGATTTACCAGTATCAGACCGACTGAAATATATGTTGCCAAATAACAGGTTAGTCTGCGGGTCAGGTGGCTCAAAAGTATATTTACCACTGGTTAATATGGTGGGAGTTGTGCGATAATCTTTAAAACTAACATATGTATAAGCACGGTTAAACTGTTCGCTGCCGGGAATTATTACAGAACCGGCAATATATCCAGGTAGAGTTTTTAAATTCAAAGTAGTTGTTCCCGCAATAACAGTAGCAACAGCAGGAGAAATTGTGCCGTCTCCTACTGGATATTGCCTGATAGTTGTGCCTGACATAACTAAAAAAGTTATGCGTATTTTCCGGTCAAAAGACTCAGACGCAAACGTTACTACGCCGGTACTGTAATCAATCATGTAATTAAGTTTACCGCTATCCAGCAAATCAGACGTATCTACCCGGGTATATCGCAAGTCATATATCGTCACCGGTTCTGCTGAATATTTATTGTTCAAGCTGTCCCAGTCTGCATTTGGCACTAATGGTGAAAAGACCGGGGTATATTTTTGTACAAAAAATTCACCGGATGTGCTGGTAACAGAAACTGTTTCTGCTGGTACTTTAATTTTTTCGCCAACTACCCATCGCATAACCCGCGCTGCCTGTGGCTGCCATAATGGCCATTGCGCACTGGGTGTTTTCAACATGTGTTTTTGTAGCCAATTATATCGCGATGTTGCCGCGGGGATAGGGGCTGCATTATTTATATAATCAACTGCATTTATATCGCTAAAAAACGTTCCTACTTCATTGTTTGGCAAACTGTATGAAGTATCAACCGGCATAATAGCATCTGGCACGCTGTCTGGATTTTTCAACAAATCATCTGCATATTTCTGTACTAATTTTGACGCGACATCATCATCCTGCGACTTTTTAAATGACGCAAAACCCGGCGGGAAAATGTATAAAGCGGCAACAACGCCAACAAGCAATATCGCCACCGCCACCAGCACCTCTACAAGGCTGAAGCCGCGTTTTCTATTGCCTATCACTTTTGCCATCATCATTTTCGTTACCTTTGTTCTGCGCTGGAAGTCAGGAAAGTTGGCAGCCAGTAATATTTTCCAACTGTCGATTTTACTATTTGCGGCGCAACTGAGCCGGACGAACCATCCAGCCATAATACTACATCGCGCTGATTTTTATATTCCGCCATTTTATCATCCGCCAACTTATCACTGGTGACACCAGCAATCGATGTTCCTACCGGCTGTCCATCTGGCGTTATATATGTTTTTCCATCTGTTGCCAGGAATGTATTTGCCTCGGTGTTAAAATAATACTGGCCTGGTGATGGCAAGGTACCACGATGTTGGAAGCACCAGTTTATTACTGTATCTGCCGGCGGGTTTGGATCGACTAATTGCCGTCTTATATGCAGTGCTCCGTAACCAAGTGCATTATCAAAAGCGGTTATTTCATTGATATACTGGTCAAAATTATATGTAAAGTCGTATTTGTTATACCCGGCATGCAGCGGATCATACGGTCTGCGTGTGTCTAAATCATTAACCTGCAGTTTATTTATCTGCAATGTCCGGTCAATCCGGTCATTTTTTATATCAGTCGGGCAATGTAAATAATTTAATGAACGCGAATAAATCCCCTCGTCTTTCAGGTATTTATAATACAGATATGATAACCCGTAATTCTCAAAAGTATAATTTTTTGACACGAAATGTAAGTTGCGCCTTTCATCTTCAGTCATATATGAATATGTTGTGAGATGATAAATTCCGCTACCGGGGTCAATAACAGAGTTATTGGCAAATGTTTGCACTACCGGGTTGTCAAATGTAACCGTCGGCGGGAATGCAGTGGGATTAACGTTGATAATACGTGCATTTGCCGTAATTGACGGGGTTACAGCATCACGAATAGTTACCAGGCAAGGTGTATCAAATGGCATAAGAGTGGTAACCGCAACTGTTGTCGTCCCGGCATTCAATGCCTGGCTTAATCGTGCTGTCAGGCGCGGCCGCCAGTCATACCAGGTGCATGTACCAGCAGCATCAGTGTCAAACGGCGCTTCCACAGTAATAAATGTCCAATTATCGCCGGCATAATGTCCACATGCATCGTCGAACCTTACAGATAACCCATTGCTGAGTGGCAGTGCTGTATTGGCTTGTATAGTGACAGGTCCGCCGGTTTCCAAAATATTGCCGGGATTTTTGCTATCTGCTGCGCTCCATGTATAAGTGTTAGGGGTTGTAGGTGCTGTACTGGTGGAGCCTGTTTGAATAGTAATCGTATATTTCAATTGAATTATTCCATTTTTAGCGTGAGGATTACTGAAAGCCCCACCCAATCTCATATTGTCATCCACAAAAGTGTAGAAACTCCAACTTTCACCGATTGTAAAACTTACGCCAGTGAATTGAACCTTTACCGTATCAAATAAGGCTTGGACACCGAAATTCACTGTTCCCGATCCTGATGAACCATTAGTGCTATTCCAATTATATTGATATGGCAAAAATGGAAACGTTACTGTAGGTCCACTCACTATCGTCACAGTAACTTTGTATTGCTGCCTGAGAGTGCTGCGCGGATAACATAATAACTTAAAAGTGCCTGTAGTAGGATTCATCGGAGGTATGGGTATCGCTGCAAATTGCGGCGACATACCACGGTTCGGCTGGGTTGCCAATGGAATTGCCTGATAAGCCTTCGCGTCATTTGCCCATACCTTCATGGCGTAATCAGGCCGCAGACCCGGAGGATAAACTTTATAATCCTGATAATACTCTATTAACGCGCGTCCCATCGCTTCCATATTGCTGGCGCAGGTGCTTTTCCTGTCGCTTGTTCGCATATTGAAGAAAACCGGCAAAGTTATTGCAGCCAATAGCGCCATAATTGCAACTACGACTAAAATTTCTATCAGCGTAAAACCAGAATTTACGCTATTAAACTTTTTACAACAATTCACCTTCATATATCTATTATACCCTATTAGCCGGAAATCGTCGCGTATAAATATGCCTTATTTTAATATCTTTGCCCCATTTTAGGAAGGAATTCAAGCAGGTTTATCGAATTTTAATCATACTTTAACATGACAGAGGTTAAAAATAATGCTTTTTGACAAATATTTAGAGCAAAGCACCTTCCAATCTTATGAAGATTTCATTGAAAACTGGAAGCTAATTGTACCAGATAACTTTAATTTTGCATACGATGTTGTAGATAAAATAGCCAGTGAATGCCCGGAAAAACGTGCCATAGTATGGTGTGACGACACCGGTAATGAAAAAATAGTCACTTTTGCTGAATTAAAAGAAAAAAGCGACAATCTGGCGCATTTCATCTCCGGTCTTGGAATTAAAAAAGGCGATCCGGTGATGCTGATTCTACGGCGCAAGTTCGAATACTGGTTCTGCCTGGTCGCATTGCATAAAATCGGTGCTGTCGCCATTCCCGCCACCCACATGCTTTCACCACGCGATATAACCTATCGCAACAAAGCGGCAGATATCCGCATGATTATATCTCTCAATGATGAAAAAGTGCTTGAACATGTTGATGCATCTCACCCGGATTGCCCGTCTTTGGAGTTTAAACTGTTATTAGATGGCGAGAGAGAAGATTGGGTTAGTTTAGACAAAGCAATGAATGATGCCAAAGGTAATTACCCACGACCGGAAATATTCGCGACCGACCCGATGCTGCTATATTTCACCAGCGGTACCACCGGATATCCCAAGATGGTACGGCACTCATATTCCTACCCAATCGGTCATATTCTCACCGCGAAGTTCTGGCAGCATGTCGAAGACGACGGCATTCATTTCACCCTGGCAGATACCGGATGGGCAAAATCAGCATGGGGGAAAATATATGGCCAATGGCTGTGCGGCGCCGCTGTTATGGTATATGAATTCGAGAGATTCGACCCATCAAAACTGTTAGGGGTACTTGAAAAATACGGTGTGAATACTTTCTGCGCGCCACCAACCGTTTATCGATACCTTATCCAGGAAGATATCAAAAAATATAACCTTTCATCGCTGCACCATTGCACAGTAGCCGGAGAGCCGTTGAACCCGGAAGTTTTCCAGAAGTTTTACAAAGCAACCGGACTGAAATTAGCCGAAGGTTACGGACAAACCGAAATGACCGTTGCCGTTGGCAACTTTGAATGGTTCGAGCCAAAACCAGGTTCTATGGGCAAGCCATCTCCTGGATATGTGCTGGACCTGGTAGACGAAGAAGATAAACCTGCTACTGATAATCATGAAGGGCAGATCGTAGTAAGAACAAAAACCGGGAAACCGGTTGGAATGTTCGATTGCTATTATCGCGACAAATTACTAAGCGAGTTAGTATGGAATAAGGATGTCTATTATACCGGTGATGTTGCATCGCGCGATAATGACGGCTACCTGTGGTTTGCCGGGCGTGTCGACGACCTGATTAAAACCAGCGGTTATCTGGTTAGCCCGTTTGAAGTTGAAAGTGTATTGATAGAACACCCGGCAGTATTGGAATGTGCAGTCACCGGCATGCCCGACCCGGTACGCGGCCAGGTAGTTCGCGCATCAGTAGTATTAACCCCGCAATATGAGCCAAGCGATGACCTGGCTAAACATATTCAGGAACATGTAAAATCATCAACCGCACCTTACAAATACCCGCGAGTTATTGAGTTTGTCGAACAATTGCCAAAAACCATCAGCGGTAAAATCCGCCGCAAAGAGATTCGGCAGAAACACGAGAACAAAACCGACAAGGGTTAACGATAATTACACAGAGGAGACACAGAGTTTCACAGAGGTTTTTATAATACTCCGTGCAACTTGTGTCTCCTCTGTGAATCTCTGTGTAACAATAAAAATAAGGATAGATATGTCTGGAATTATAAGGCTGCACCAGGGTGATATTACTAAAATAACTGTTGACGCAATTGTAAACGCGGCTAACAGCACTTTGCTGGGTGGCGGCGGCGTTGATGGTGCCATTCATCGCGCGGCAGGGGTAAGATTATTGGGCGAGTGCATTACCTTTGGCGGTTGTGCAACCGGCGACGCGGTAATCACCGGCGGTTACAAATTACCGGCAAAACATGTCATACACACCGTGGGGCCAATTTGGCGCGGGGGTAATAAAGATGAGGATAATTTGCTGGCATCATGTTATCAAAGGTCTTTATCAATAGCCGAATCCCATCAATTAACATCAATCGCTTTCCCCGCTATCAGCACCGGAATATATTCTTTCCCCGCCGCCCGGGCAGCAAATATTGCGCTGCGTGAAATGAAAAAATTCCTGACAAAAAGTGTTCACATAAAACTTATCATTCCCGTCCTTTTCGACCAGAAAAGTTACGACTTATACTGGGAATTGCTGGGTGGGGACGAGTTGGAAATAATATAGTTTTCTGATTGGGTACAGGCACAAATTTCAATCTTTCAAATATCGTCTTATCAGATACGCCGGTGTCGCGCTCCAGGCATGGCAATAGCTGTCAATCAGGAAATTTCCATACGCGCTGAATCTGTCAGTACCCGGCCTGAATACTTCCCAAAATGTAGTTGCTCCGCGTTCTATCATACCGCCCCAGTACCATTTTAATATTTCAGTTGCTTCTGTCTTTAACCCGCTTAATAGCATGGCATGAATGACATGATGATACAGATACGGACCATTCGGTTTGATAGCCTCTTTACAGGCTATCATCCGGCGCAATACCCCGACAGCTTTTTCACCGGTGACTACTTCTGCCAGCACCATCCATGCCTGCGAACCCCAGGATATTTGATTATTTTCCCCACTGACAAATAAACCTGACTTTTCATCATACATACTTTCAGCGGCAAGCGCCATTTTCGCCAATCTTTTTTCGGTTACAGATGCCAGATTCTCATCACCAGCCTGTAAAGCTAATTTTAATAATGCCCGCAGACAATAAATGACAGTTGCCTGCATCGCGGCAGTATGATTTAATTCGGGACACCAGTCAAAAAATAACCACGTCCCCGGTAAGTTGCAGAAAAGACCTTCTTCATTAACGTTTTCCCATACAATATCCAACTGCCTCGCAGCTACCGGCAATAACTCTTCTGCTGTCTGCCAATCACCGCTTTCAATCGCGTAATCATATAACACCGATGCCATCAGGCATGAATAGGTCAGCAGATTATTACCGAGTGAGGGCACTGGCCTTTCATAAACACAACCGGCAACAAGCCCATCATCCTGTGCCAGACCGGCAAATAAATACAAACACCTGCGTACTAAATCGAAATTGCGAAATGACACCGCGTTTGACATCATCATCAAACGCAAATCACCCAGCCACAATCGTCGGTCGCGTTTAGGACCATCTTCATATACTGTTTGCATACAATCCCGCAAGGTTCGTAAACTTACTTGATCAATTAGCAATAAATCTGCCGGAATATCTGTATCAACCGGCAAATCAAACGAGCCGGAAGTAACGGCATCGCAAATAATATCCGCAAAACCAATCCTATAATTACTCGATGTATCAATTAACTCGATTTTCAGATATCGAAATGCATAGCGTCTTGGCAAGTTTATTTCAATTGGTGTTTCATCTATATTGATAATTTCATCCTGCAGCCATGACCTGCTTAAACCGGCAGTCTTTGGGTCAAACGGTTCAGAAACTTCCGCCGGAACTTCACCAAAAATAAATTTAAGCCGCAATGGCGCGTCATGCTGTCCAAATTTATTTATCTTAAATTTCAAATATCCAGTAATATGTTCACCGAAATCAAGAATAAATGAATCATTCCCGCCATAAGTTTTCTGATATATCTCTTCAACAGTTCCAATTATATTAACCCGCCATCCTTGAAAAGATTCAGTATCAGAAATTGTATTCACCACATGCAAAGGTTTAAAAATTTCATGTTGCAATATTGGCAATAATTCATTTGCTTTCTCTAACCAGAGATTCTGTTTATCAAAATATGTCATTTTTACCTCACGTTTTTTCGAGAATACCAAATCCATCAAATGAAATCAATAAAAAAATCTCCCCGATTGAAAAACGAGGAGATTTAATGGTTTATATATTCTGTTGCTTTATTTTATTTTGCTGTCTTCTACTCTATAAACAACAGCTCTTACTACATCAACCACTGCGCCGGTACCAACAGTTGTCGCTACGATATCAAGAGTAAACTGGTCAGGTGTTGCTCCTGATTTCAGATTAGTTGAATACGGGCTTGCTTCCAATCTTAGTTGAATAGTATCGCCAGTTTTTACCACTGTAGTCGGTTTAACATTTTCCAGCAAATACCCGCCATTAGTGGCGCGGGTAGTTAGATCATAATTATTCAACATCAATCGGAATTTCCAGTTATTATAATTCCCCACAGGATTTAATTGTATCAAGTAATTTTCAGTCGAATTGCCGTCATTTCGCAAGTTAATTATGAAAGTGGCAATTTTTCGATATGGTACAGATGACATTGATACCTGTGCGTTGGCAGTATTAGCATTATACGCACCGGTATAATATACTTTCTCACCCTGGAAAACGATATCATTCAAGGCTTTAATCATCATATCCGGTCGATGCTGAACCACTGTGGTGTTAACTCTGAATGTTCGATAAGTCGTCCAATCGGATGTGCTGATGCCATTGGTAGCCTGTACGCGCCAATAATAATTACCGGCTGTCAGGATAATGTTTGGCAATGAATTAGTTGTTGTTGTATAGCGCACAACATTTGTAAATGCGTTAGTTGTGGAAATGTTAACGATAAATTGTGTCGCTAACGGATATGCTGCCCATGTGAAAGTAACAGGACTATTTACTGTTCCATTATCTGCCGGTGTTAACAATGTCGGTGGTCCCAAAACAGTGGTGAATACACCAGTTTTCGACCAGCTTCCCAGCGCATTACTCGGTCCAACTCCGCGTACCCGCCAATAGTATGTGGTAGTACGTGCAAGAGCATTGGTCGTAAATGTTGCTGATGTGCTGTTTGAAACACCTGCTACCGGATTCCCGGACAAATCACTGGTGGTATATAACTGGTACTGATAACTGGTTGCATTCGTTACGGCAGTCCAGGTTAATTTTGGAGTTATTGAAACAGCCTGCTGATTAGTTACTGGAGATACTAATGTCGGAGCACCTAAGGATACAGCACCGGTATTAAAGTATATTGCTGCACTATAAGCAGATTGTGCATTCGCATTCGTTGCCCTGACACGCCAATAATATCGTGTGTTATTTAAAAGATTCGGAACATATACATTTAATGATGTATTGCCAGTACGATCAAAAACAAGAGATGTTGTTGTAAATTGATTATCAGTAGCAACCTGGGTGTCATACATTGTAGCAAGACTTACAGCGTTCCATGCTAACTGCGGAGGCAATGATATAGCGGTTGCCGCATTAACAGGCGACGCCAATACTGGTACCGCCAAATCAGGAGCTTTTGTCGCAAATGACCATATCGATGAATATGAACCCCAGCGATACTGGTCGCCAGCCTGTACCCGCCAATAATATGTAGTACCGGGTTGCAGTCCGGTGACATTTGCCGTGGTCAAGGTGAAAGGTTGAGTTGTCTGATAAACGATATTTACAAATTGATTATCAGATGAAACCTGCATATTATATCGAGTTGCAATGGCAACTGTATTCCATTGGAAAGTCAGATTGAAACTGGTATTTGTTGCTCCATTTGCTGGTAAAACCTGTAAAGGAGCATCAATTTTTGCAGGCGTCGGCGGTCGTGTTCCCGGCAGCATAGTCGGGTCGCGATTATCCACACCTGCATCAGTATTGGTAACGCGGGTTACGGTTGCAGTATCTAATTTAGTCAAATCGCTAATATCAACCAGGCATATTTCGTTATGGTTGCCAAACCTTGAACTTGAAAAAGCAATTGATTTTCCATCAACGTTAAATGTTGGATACAGATTATTTCCGGTATTAGTCACTTGATATTCTTTCTTATTCGCAATATCATAAAGATAAATATCATTTCCATTTGTTCGGGTAGAATAATAAACTATAAACTTGCCATCTGGACTGATGTCAGGGTGCTTATCCGGGAAATTATTATTGGTAATCTGTGTTTTATTGTTGCCGTTCAGATCCATTGTCCATATTTCCATCTGTGCCGCAACACCAGATGGTGAGGATACATAAACGATAGATTGTCCATCACGACTGATGGCTGGCGAATCTTCTACTGTTGTAGTGGAATTTGAAATATCTATAGGTGCTGACCAATTTGTAGCACTAAAAGGATCTAATCCAAGGTATCTCTTTTTATATAACTGGTTTCTACCGCCACTGCTGTGAACATATATGATTGTAGCCAAATCGCCGCTGATGGTGGGATCCATATCTGATCCGGCATCAGTTGTAATACGAACTTCTTTATCGCCATTATCAGACATAAGGTAAATTTCATAATTACCATCACGGTCGCTATCATACGCTATCAGATTTCCAGTTGCATTCTTGCTGATATATGGCCGTAAATTATTAGCATCTACCATGGTAATCTGTTCATTATTCGACCCGTCATCATTCATCATGTATACCTGACCGGGTGTACCTGTCACGGTAGATGTATAAACAATCCAGTTGCCAACTGCTGATGCCCAAATAATTGACATCGCGAACAATACAATCAGAGTTAATTTTCGCATTATAAAACTCCCTTATTTATTTCCACGCGCAGTTTTTACCGTTACTGCTTTCACGCTGTCCCGGGCTTCAGGAATATAATTGCCATCGCTTCCTAAAGCTTTAACATTAACCAGCATTGAAATTGCATCATTATTTATAACTCCGCTGCTTGGTGATACTTCCAAACGATAAACCTGCGAAGTACCTGGAATCATTTTTTCAATCCGATAAGCATTGCCATTTGCAACACTTGTAGATAAATCTTTCCCAGTTGAATTAGTGAACTTCACTATCCATTTTGACAATTTTGCTTGTGAAGCGTTATCAAATGCTGCTACAAATATATCAATATTTCCAGCCACATTCCCGGCATTCTTTAAAGTAATATAGAAAACTGCTTTCTTAAGAGAATTAGCTTCTAAAACTGCAAAATATGTTCCGGAATTAGATATATCTTGTTGATCCATACCGATATTTCCGTCATATCCATTCGCCTTTATCATTAAATCAGGGAAATATAATGCTGCTGGTGCGCCAGTAGTAAACGACCATGTTTCTGACCATAATCCGGTAGATAAGTCGCTTTCGGCCCGCGCACGCCAATAATAGGTTATTGAATAATCAAGATTTGCTAATGAAACACTACCAGATGACTTAGTAAATGTGCCAACATTTGATGTGAAAGTCTTATCTTTTGAAAAATCTACTCTGTATGTCTGCCCATTTAAAACTTTATAAGTTAATGTTGGGGTAATTGACTGGCTGGTTGCGCCATTTATTGGTGTTAATAATGTTGGTGCAGCCAGCGATTCACCGGTAGTGAATGTTATAGCGTCCGTCCATGCCCCCCAATTACTATTTACCATACAGCGAACACGCCATGAAAAATTAGTGAGTGCAGACAAGTTAGTGACTGTATATATTACATTCTGTGGATCTCCATTATTATCGAGAATGTTCTGATCATTGACGATCGTTTTATTAGTTGAAAGGTCAGTTATTTGCAAGTTATATTTAGTTGCATTGGGAACTTTCATAAATGTCATGGGTACTGGAATATCTACCATTGTTGCGCCATCATCTGGAGATACCTGATAAGGTTTGTCAACAACACTTGTAGTGGTAAAGTTCCAAATATCCGACCAGGGACCTAACTCAGTTCCAATTTTCACTAAAACGTGCCAATAATATTTTGTATTGGGATGTAAACCTGCACGAATCTGCCAGAAATTATTAGTTTTCATATCAAATTTATGGTTGCGTGTTTTCGATGTGAATTCACCGGTATTTGCGTCAACTGTTGTTGACGTTGATACTTCAAACCAGTATGAAGTAGCTGAAGGCACTGACTGCCAAACGCAATTCGGATTCATTTGAATATCAGTAGAATTATTCACAGGTACATTCAATGAAATTTTGGGCACAGCAGCGTTAATTGCCAATGATGCAAATAACGCGCAGGATATTGTTAACAACGTTAAAATTTTCATATTTTCACCTCACGGGTATTTTGTATATAATACCCCAGGACATGTTATTTAGTTGCATTTTTTTTAATTGTATTCTAATCATAAGGTTTAATCAATATCTAAAAGGGTAATTTGTGATAAAAGAGTAATATTATGACCAATTTAAATCAAACACCTGCAGGTTCGCGCCTGCATATATCTATATTTGGACGTAGGAATGCCGGTAAATCCAGCCTGATAAACAGCCTGACAAACCAGCAGGCGGCTATCGTGTCTGAAGTCGCCGGAACTACTACCGATCCGGTGATAAAATCGATGGAACTGCTGCCATTAGGGCCGGTGGTAATGACCGATACCGCTGGAATTGACGACACCGGCGAACTTGGCGATATGCGTGTAAAAAAAACCTTGCGGGTAATAGACCGGACTGACCTGGCTATTATTGTAATTCCTGCTGATGGCGGCATGACAATCCATGAAGATGAATTGCTGGAAAAGCTGAAAATTCGCAATTGCCCGGTGATAATTGCAGTAAATAAAGCTGATATTTGTTCTCCAACAAAGGATATTACCGATTGGATTGAAGCAAAAAAACTGCCAAATGCTGTGGTTTCATCAGTAAATAATACTGGAATTGATTCACTTAAAAAGCTGATTATTAAAAATGCACCGTCTGGAGCAATGAATAATTCTGTACTGGATGGTCTGGTACGTCCAGGTGATTGCGTCGTATTGGTTGTGCCGATAGACAAAGCGGCACCCGCTGGACGGTTGATTTTACCGCAGGTAATGACTATCCGCGACTCGCTTGACCATGATGCCTGGAGCGTGGTGGTAAAAGAACGCGAACTAAAAATGGCTCTGGCTAATCTGAAGAAAAAGCCGGCGCTGGTAGTTACTGACTCGCAGGCGGTATTGAAAGCGTCTGCCGACACTCCAGATGATATCCCATTTACCACCTTCAGCATCCTGATGGCGCGGTTAAAAGGCGATCTGGAAAGCCTTGTCCGCGGCGTTAAGGCTATGGAAACAATGAAACCCGGCGCGAAAGTGTTGATAGCGGAAGCGTGTACACACCATAAACAGGCTGATGATATTGGCAGCGTTCAAATACCGCGCTGGCTGCGCCAGCATGTCGGCGGCGATATAGATTTCCATCATTCCAGCGGTGCGGAATTCCCGGCGGATTTGGATACCTACGATCTTGTAATCCATTGCGGCGGCTGCATGATTAACCGTCAGGAAATGCTTAGCCGCAGCATAAAAGCAGACGAAGCCGGTGTCCCCATGATAAACTTCGGAGTGTTCCTGAGTTTTATCCACGGCGAATTGGAAAGAGCACTCCGCCCCTTCCCACTTGCACACATGACATATTTGGAATAACTTTTAGCTGCAAAACCTTAACAATACCGGATAATCTTTAAGCAATATTCCATCCAGTATTGTCTCGCCATTCATGGTTGAAAATGCCAGTTCCTGTTCTACCCCATTCATACTATCAAAACCTATTACAGATTTGAAAATGCCCTGGATTACAACTTGTACCGGCAATCCTTCACATTCATCCTGTGCTTTTCCGGTTAGCCATATAGCCGCTACTTTTTCACCGGGCCGCGACATAGTGCATATTTCCAGGTTTTCCGGCGCACCAATTACCTGTATCATGAAATTATCAGGATTCAGACCATCAAATGCTGTCGATAGATTGCGCATGGCATAATAAGCCGGTTGCGGCTGCAGCGGCGATATCGGGTCGGCAGCGAAGGAGCGGCGCATCAGTCCCAGATCAAGCGGGTAGTTAGTATTTGCCCATACCTCGCAGAAAAAAGAGCTTATTCCCAGTGATGTATGCAATGTGGTGTGACGCGCGACATATTTGGCTTTTTCTATTTCCGAACATTCAAAGTTTCCCCACCAGAATGGTGTCGAAGGTGACGGACAACTGGCGCCAATATTATATTCGGTACATGCCTGCACGCCTTTGAAACCTTGCTTCGCCGCCCATTTATCAAATACTGATATAGCCTCGCGATGCCTGGTAACCACCGCAGTATCAGGATCTGGCTGATAATACGGATGCCAACCTATGATATCAACATCTTTTGCCAATTCGCGGACAGCAGATAAAAATATATTATTCCCGGCAGACTCCGCATCAAATTGTTCCGGCGTCCAATCAACATTGAATAAATGAGAGAATCCTGCGACTGAACCCATCATCACCTTTGCGTCCGGGCATTCTTCACGAATAATCGGGATGGCAACCCGTGCCACCGCCAGGTAATTTTGCAGGCTTTCTTTTTCTCCCCAATACAAATCGCAATTCCATTCGTTCCATACCTCGAAAACTTTCACCCGGTCCTTAAAATGCCGGCACATGAAACGAATGTAATTCCCCCACCCAATCAACGCTTCAGGAGTCGTGGGTGGACGTGGATTTTCGTAATACCATTCCCACAGTTGCGGCAGCTTTCGCGTCGGATCTTCATTTGAATACAGGCGATTGCCGAAGTTCAGCGACATTACAATATCAATGCCATTGTTTACCGCATGGGTAACCGCCGCATCAGTTTCATGGTCTATCTCCAGCTTGCCTTTTTCTTTCTCCACCCAGTGCCAATTTATCGGGTCATCGTGATAGCCAACCCTTATCCATTTCAGTCCAAGGTCGGCGAAAACAGGCCATAACCGGTGATGCTCTTCGCGAGTTTGTCCCATAGTGTGCTGTGTCGAACTAACCGTTGCGCCGGCACCGCGGCTTGCCAACGCAAGATTGCGTCCTTTCAAGTCATATACATCAACAGATGCTATTGAAAATGAGAAGTGCCAATTTTCCACCCGCTTTAATTGCTTGCCAATAATCCAAATCTGTTTTGCCTTGCGGGGAATAAACTCGCAGCTAAACTCTCTTTTTTCCGGGGTGTCTTCACTGCTGCCAATAAATACAGTTTCCCAATTCATCGCGTCACAGGAAACTTTTATTTCCAGATAATCCGGTATCGCCATCCCGACTTCAACTGCACCTTCGTCCATCCGCATAGAACCGACCTGGTTTCTGACAGCTCCGGGAATTCGTTTACGCAATACTATCTTTTCAATTGCTTTTTCACCAGCAAGGTCAATGCGTATCCACGCCGGTTCTGCGTTGGATTGCGGTATAGTGCGACTGCACCAGCAAGTCGTCGGATCGCCATCTATCAGATGAATTGGCTCTACCGGCAAATAATCATTCTCTGGTGTTCGCGGCATTCGCGGAGTGGTGCCGCCCAATAAGTTGTAACCGATTTCAGAACTTTTCTTCAACCGAATTTTCTGTAATGGCGCATCATTTCCCATCTGCATACTGGCAACATCAATCAGGTCAGGTCCCTGACCCAAAATATGGGTATACCCGTAAGAATATATCGGCACCCCGTCGCAATATACGCCGATGGTAGGTTGCGGGAAAAGAATATTTTCTAAATTATTGTTCACAGTTTTTCTCCTTGAAAATTGACAACATTTGCAATCATATTTATAAGCAATTGATCCGCGGCAGGATGTTTGCCGATAAAATCAAGCACTTGCAGCGAATTAAACAACACAGAACCTTTCCCGCATTGCTGCCTGCCGATTAATATCCCGCTATTGAAACCGCCGGGACAGCAATAACCGACACCAAAACCAGCGGCTATTACTTGGCAAGATGAATCCGGCATATCAAACCAGGCATGACCGACAACTGCTCCCCAGTAATTCCAGTCGAGAATTCCACCGCTTTGAAGTGATTTAAATATTTGGTGACGTTTTCCCACACAATCATGATGGTAAAGCCAATCGTGAACTCCGTGAGCTATCAATAAACCACCCCATGGCAATTCTGCACCTTCCGATAATGCTTCTCTGGGTGTTTCGCCAGGCATTGCCCCATCTTTTCTAAACGGATTTGCGCTGAGTATTACCGCACATGCACCTGCTTCAATCTCTCGGAGAAGTGCTTTCCAACTTTCCTGATTAACCTCAGAATATGGTATATCTCCAATCAAAATTACTTTTTGGGCACCACCAGCAGCATTTGAAATATATGGTATACAGGTGCAGCCTTGTTTAGTTAAAAATGTGAGAGCATTTTCATCTAATCCCCAGCAATATACAGTTCGTTTCTCTTGGGAAATATCAGAAGGTTTTGTTACGCGGAATTGCAATCGGTCACCAGTTGGCGCGCCGCCATTTTCAATGTCAGCAGAAAATATATACTCACCAGTTGGCAAATCCAACTGTACTTGTTCTTTTATCACCGGCAAAGCAAAATCGCCCGTATCAGGTACATTAATTATAGTGCACTTTTCCCATACCATACTGCTATTTGCACCCCAGATACGGAAAGTTACCGGGTAATTTCCTGGCTTCAACACTCCTTCATTTGCCAGCACCGCCTCAATTTCAATCGGGTTTTCCGCATAGCCATGCTTGGGAGAGACAAATAGGCACCAGCGCAACGACGACCAGCCATCTTCCAGAACTTCTGCGATATCATTTTTCCAACGCCTCCAAAACGACCATAAACCCTCGCCTGTCAATGCGTGATCCAGTAAACCAGTCAGGTTATAACCGCAATATTGCGGGTTTGCGCGGATCATATCAAACAACAAACGTCGCTGTTCTGAATGACGTTTATAGCTGTCACGGAAAAAATCTACCGGGAATGGATATACTTCATCCATGTTGAAGCGTTTCCAGTCAGCATTAAACTTATCCGCCATACCGCGAATGTAGTTGCGGTCAAACAAATCATCAGGGACACCCTGGCGGTCAAATCCGCGCAATTCTTCGATAGCGTTAAATTGACTGCCTATTCCACATTCAGACAAAAACACCGGCCTCGTTCCCTCGCCAAGGGTACGCAATTGATGCTTGTATTTTTCTGACATCGGGAAAGATGAGTAAAAATGCGCGTCGCCAGCCCGGTCAAGGTAGCCACCAGGTTCCCAATTCAGCGTTTTATCCACTTCCGGCGCGTCTGGCCCTTCAACTCCCCAAACAGGTTCCCATTCACCACTGCCGGGATTGCTGACCGAACCTATTTTCGGGTCACCGTCCCAGCGACCGCTATGCTGCAGCACTAACCGTGTCGGGTCCAACTTGCGCAATTTCGGCAGATAAGCAACAGAGCAGCGAGTTGTCGCTCCTTCCGGCATTTCATTAATCATTCCCCAGATAGTGATACTCGGATGATTGCGGTCGCGAAGTATCATCTCGTTATAACTGCGCTCATAACGTTCAATTAAATTTGGACAATCATATAACGCCCAGGACGCATAATTTTCTTCATATACCATCAACCCGATTTCATCGCAAAAATCCAGTTGTTCAGGAAGCGCAACACCGGCAATCCAGCGAATGCAGTTAAATCCTGCTGTTTTTGCCATCAGCAGGTCGCGGCGCATGTGATCCGGATCAACCGGAACGATAGTACCAATGGGAAAATGATTGCCGGTGTGGGAAGATTTTAAAAATATCTTTTTACCATTTAAATAGAAAAAGCCGTCTTTAACCCTGAAATCGCGAAAACCACAGCGAATCGACAACTCATGATTATTAAGATGTACTGTGATGCGGTAAAGATAAGGGTTATCCAGGTTCCACAGATGCGGTTGATTAATTTTTACAGTAAATTCATAAGTAGAAATTCCTTGATTAATTTCAGCAATTTGACTCACATGTTTCAGAATATGCCCACCTTCAGTTGGACTTGCTGCACCTGCTGTCAATTTTATATCTCCAGTAATTTTTTCACAGCTGTCATTCTTTACAGTAACAGTGACATTAATCTCCCCGGTTTTACAATCTGGACGTGCAAATACATCAATAATTCGCACATCAGGAACAATTAAAAGTTCAACCTTACCGATAATGCCTGCAATATTCATACTCATTCCAGGTTGAAACTTGGAGTTGACATATTGATTGCGGTGCGGAATCTCTTCCAATATAAATCCATCGATAGGTTCCTCGCCCGGTTTCAATACCCGCACCGCCAACAAATTTTCACCGGCTTGCAATACATCAGTGACATCCATCTCAAATGGCGTTTCCGACCCTTCGTGGCCACCTACGGAAATACCATTCAGCCAAACAGTAGCGTGGTACTCAACTGCGCCAAATCGCAGAATAGCACGTTCATTTTTTGACGGCAAAACATTTTGAGTAAATGTCCGCCAATACCACGATACCCCCTGATGGTTCGGAAATGCCTGCTGCACTATTCCGGGTACCGGGACAGTTTTAGTATCGTCAGGTATAGACGCGACCCATCCCAATTCTTGCCCGCAATTATTAATATCACAGGCTATACGCCATTTTCCATTCAATAAATTATGCATTTATTTTCCCTTAAATTTTCTTGTAAAACCATACAGCACCGCTGCGTGGCGGCAGCGAGAAAGTGAACCTATTATTAATCAATTCAGTTCCCGATATTTGCAAGGTTTCATCTGTCTCCATATTCTCGAGCAGGTACTCATATCCTGCATCAATTCCCTGCAAATTAACAATACATTTATCTTCCGGGCAAAATACATGTCGTATTCCCTGAATTATGCCATTGCCAGTTTCCGGCATATCAAATTGCACAACATTCCATTCTTTATCTGTCCTGGTAAATGAAGTTAATGAATAGTAATCGCCATTCAATAAAAATTCTGCTGCCCGTCGCCAGATGGGAACCATTTTTTTGCATAGTTCAATATCATAATCATCGCGTCGGATATCTATGGTGACAAACAGCATACCCGCCATCGCGCAGTGAAATGTGAAGCTATCCAACGATTCATCATACCTGATATATTCATATCTATCAGGATGCCATGAAGATGTCGATTCTTTGAAATATGGTATCCATGAATACATGGTATTATGAAATGCCAGTTTCACAGGGTGATTGCCATAACCATAATCGGTGTAATGCAAAGGAACCGACCGGCGCATGGTCTCCAAGTCATTGCGGCGACCACCGGATGCGCAGGAGTCTATCCATAGATTCGGGTTGCGCACCAGCAAATCATCCCAATATTGCAGGTATCCCTGTATATGCAGGTTTTCATTCATACCCTGGCGGTTTTCCGGTTCATTCAGACGCCAGAAATCAAGGGGTTCAAAGTTGAAGTCTTGCCGGTAAATACCAATACCGTTTTTCTTTATTAAATCGCATACATAATTAGTCAGCCATTGTCTACAATCAGAGTTACCCATATTTAACAATGAATTGAAATCATTTTCTTTCTTCAGCAACCATTCTGGATGTCCATTGAAAAGTTTGCTCCCGGTGGTCACCCTTTCTGGTTCAAACCATACCAGTAAACGCGCACCATACTTGCTTGCATTTTCGGATACTTTCTTCATGCCATTTGGGAACCTGTCCGGGTCTGGCAGCCATGAACCTGTATGCCACCATTTTTTATCGCCATTCTCGTCTTTACACGGGTACCATCCGGCATCTATCCACCAGACATCAAAATCAATTCCCAATGCCGCAAATTTATTCTGATATTGCAACTGGTTTTCCGTTGTTGCACCGGTAAATTCTTCGCCTTCACCGGTACCGCAAACCGCCATAAGCGGCTGCAATGGCTTACCGTCTGTTCTTGGAATGATATGTGCCATGTACCAGCGCCGCCAAATATTAATAGCCCGGGTAGAATCGCCAACCCATGACATCATGGTTATTCGCGGAGAACGTATCTTTTCACCAGGACTAAGGCTAATATTTGTTAATTGCTGCCCCGCCTTTATATCAACACCATCACCAGTACCATCAAATACAGCAGACCATTGCCCGGGCCAGCCAATCGCCAGCGTCAACCCGCTATCTGCAAACTGAACACGATAATACGGAAATGCTCCATCACAAGAACGACCGCCATTAGGCGCAAAGGTCAGAGATTTTCCGTCAATCAACGGTGTTTCAAGTGTGGTATAACCGGTTTCATTACAAAAATCTCCATTGCAGTGCAGCAATACTGGTGCAGATCCTACAAAACTGGCATCAATCCCCTGCAAATCATAAATAATAGTGCTGTCCATCTCACTATTATTTATCAGCCAAACTGTCCACTCAACTACTGGAAAGTCGCTATATTCCAGCATTTCCACCTGTACCATCAAACCGGCACTGTCAATGCCTTCAAACACCGTTTCCACAATATTGGCATCAATTCGCTTTTTTACAATTGTCGGATACCAATCGTCAGGAATACCGTAAATCTTCTTGCCGTCTTTATAAAATGAAAACGGCAATTTCGACGGTGAAGAGAAATACCTTCCCGTCCAGTTACGGCTTTTCACCATATCTGCCGGTGATGTTGCCGGGGATGCAGATGGTTTATTCATATTTTATTACACCTTTACTCAGAATAAAGCGTCCGAAATCGCGTAATTACTTCTTATTCAAGTAATTATATTGTAGTTTTTCCGCATAAAACAGTCAAAGTCATTCCTACTAACGCAATAAACAAACCAACTAATTGTAATATAGATAACCGGGAGTTAAAGAAAATCATCATTTTAAGTTGTACCAGAATGAATGTGCCAATTCCAGTACAAATCAAGACTACATTGGGATTTAGATATGTAAATATCTTCATGGAAAACCAGATGCTTGACGCACCAAAAATATTGCCAATTATGAAACATACCATCCACAACGATTTATGGTCGGCACCATATTTGAAAAAAAATAATTTGCCAGCATTTGCAAAGACCAGAAAGGTAGCAGCATCTACAAAACAATTATCGGCACAATTTCTCCTTTTAATTATCCCCAAAGTTCGAGTATTTGGGATAGGTTCTATTTCTAAGACTATATAATTATCATATCGAACCACTTCTCATCGAGTCCTTTGTTGGCGAGTCGGCAGCGATCTGCCAGTCTGGCCCGTCGATGGTGTTCGTTTGCGAAGGTGTGGTGGTGTTTGGGTTCATGGTTATTTTTCCTTTAAGGGAATGCATATTTGTTTCAGTAATTTCGATTTCATGTGTTTGGTATCCTTTAATTATCATTAAAATGAAGCCACAGAAAGAACGTCGCGGCTACTCACCTCCGAGTCCTCCGGTACCGGCGTGGCCGTCCGTATGGTGCGGCGTTATACGGTAGAACGCCACTCCCGGCGTCGCTGTTCTTTTCCACGCCGTTCACATAGCAGACGAACTTGCCGGCGCCACCGCTCACAGGCTGCAGTACTCCATGATCACGGAGCCCTGGCGATCGTCGATCACGACCTTGAACTTCTGAAGTTCGGCACCTTTCATCACCAGCGGCGCTTCTGGCTCGTACGCGCGGTAGATCGTCACGCGGTAGCTCGCTGCGGGGTTGATCTCGCGCAGTTCGCAGACGCGGGTGTTGTCCGGCGCCTGCTCCCGACGAAACGCCATGACCATGCCGTCGCCCTGCGCCGGCCGATGATATTGCAGCACACACCAGCCGCTCGCATCGTGCCCGGACTCGACCAGGGGATAGAAGTTGCCGAAGAAGTACTTGCGAATACGCTTGCCTTCGGCGATCCCCTGCTTCAGGAGATCCCGCGGGTAGTCCTTGGGCCGCACATCCTCGCCAAAGGCGATGCCGGCATTGAAGCCGCTGCGGAACAGGTACTGCGTGGCCCCCATCTGACCCACGGTGCTGAACGGCACATATCGGTTCAGGCCACCGCTCATCAACTGATTCTTGATTGCAGCCAGAGCGACAGTCTTAGCCTGATGGTCCAGCATGTCGCAGGTATTGTCGCTCCGCCAGAGCGGGATGGAGCGCGACATCGTCTCCAGATCAATCCGGCGGCCACCGCTGGCGCAGTTGTCGATGAACAGCTTCGGGTTGGCCCGCAGAATGTCATCCCACATCTGGTAGAGTCCTTCGACATAACGCATCTCGGTCATGCCGGTCCGGCTGGGATCCTTGGCATCCATTGCCTGCCAGGGACCCAGCGGATCGATGTTGTAGTCGATGCGCAGACAGCTCACTTTATATGCCTTGATGGCCGCGTTGAGATAGTCGGTCATAAAACGGCGGGCCTCGGGAATCCCCAGATTGAACAGGCTGTTGATCACCCATTCCGGGTGCTCCTTGGCGATGAAGGTGCCAGACGCCACACGTTCCGGTTCGAACCAGAGCACAAAGCCAAGGCCTTCGGCCTCGACCGCGTCGCCGATTACCTTCAGGCCGTTCGGGAAGCGGTCCTTCGGCTCCACACGCTCAATGGGAAATCCGTAGTTGCCCATGCTGTTGGGAAACCCGTTCGGACCAGTCCAGTAGGCATCCAGCCAGAACATCTCGAATCCCAACCCCTTGATAGACTCCAAATGCGACAGCACATTCTTTTCGTTGGAATCGTTCAGTTCGTAGAAAGAGGTGCTGAGGTGGACAATCGGCGGTACGACAAGCTGCCCGTTGATACGCGGCATGATATGCGCCAGCATCGCCTGGCGAAACAGGTTGTAGCCGCGGAACTGATCGCCACCTTGCCAGTGGAGCTGCAGAATGCGCGCGCTCCGAACACTTTCGCCCGGGTGCAGCACCGTGCGCAGGTTCTGCATGCCGGCACGCGTACGGATCTGGCCATCCTTGAATTCCACCGACGCACACCACTGCCCAGACCAGCCAATGGCCGTGATGGTCCCGCCGTTACCCCAATCGACGTTGAACCAGGGCGACACATTGGACGACCGACCAGCCGTCGCCGCGAAATCGATGCGCTTCCCGGCTGCCAACGGCTGATCGAAAGGCATCCAGTCGTCAACCCCGGATGGTGCTCCGTTCAGCCGATGCAGCACGACCTGACCAACGGCCTCCGGCGCGACGGCCGCATCCAACCCCATCACCTGCTCCAGAACCGGGCTATCCTTGTCGCCCGTGTTTGTGAAATGGACGGTCCACTCGACCACCGGGTAGTCCTGATAGACGATGGCGACACAGCACACCCCCAGCCCGGTCTTCGGATCTGTCCACGTCATGGTGTGCTGCGTGCGGTTGGCGTCGAGTTTCTTCGCCTCTACATTCTTCGGCCACTCCGCCAGCAGTGCCTCCGACGCCTTCCCGTCATAGACAAACGAGAACGGCGGCTTCGCCTTGGCATCCGTCAAATGTTCTTGCACCCATTGATTCTTCATCTTCATCTCCTCGTTCTTTGGCGACTCCGCAGTCGCTGCTTTCTCGGCTCCTGTGACGCTGTTGATTGCGACCAACATCAGTCCCGCGAGAACCACCGCCATTCGTGACACTCCGTATTTACCGCTCTGTGTGTGTTTCATACTGCCTACCTTTCACTGTTTATCGTATAGTATGACCGCCTGCACCTACTAATTGGCGGGTCCTCGTTCTCGCGGCTAATCACCACTGAATGCTCCGGCTCCGGCGTGACCATCCG
>Ga0194053_10000220_pt1 | contig 44532 bp, 35 predicted proteins | sample SepL228m_MetaG_FD_161684 | JGI IMG/M metagenome (GOLD analysis project Ga0194053, IMG submission 161684) | Anoxic zone freshwater microbial communities from boreal shield lake in IISD Experimental Lakes Area, Ontario, Canada - Sep2016-L227-8m | ecosystem: Environmental > Aquatic > Freshwater >... | reverse complement strand
TGGGGTCTCCTCTTTCGATATCACCACTTACTAACATATAGAATTATTTGAGGTTTTCACCTAAATAGAGTATTTTGGAGTAAATTAACAAAAGGAATTAGATGAATCCAACTATTTTCAAAGCTTATGACATTCGCGGTGTGTACCCAGAAGATATTGATGAGAGTATTGCTTACAAGATCGGACAAGCCTATGTGCAAACAATAAAACCAGAGGGAAAAGTTGCTGTCGGCATGGATGTGCGACTGTCTTCTCCAGTGCTTAAAAAAGCAGTTATCGAGGGATTAGTGGACGCCGGCATTGATGTGATGGACATCGGGCTGATCTCGACAGAGATGCTGTACTTTGCTGTCGGCAGCTACAATCTCGCTGGTGGCATCGTCGTCACGGCCTCTCACAATCCAGCTGAGTTTAACGGTATGAAGATGGTAAAGACAGGAGCGGCGCCGATCTCATCTGATAATGGGATTTTTGAAATTCGAGATTTAGTCATGGCAGATACGAAAATCTCAGCGCCAACAAAGGGCAAGATTGAGACAAAAGATATCATGAGCGATTTTGCAAATTATATGCTGAAATACGTCGATAAGGACAAGATCAAGCCGACAAAGATTGTTGCAAACGCAAACTTTGGTTACGAAGCAGTAGTGCTGCGCGAAGTAATCAAGGCCGGTGATCTGCCTATTACAATTGTGGGCCTAAACGATGTTCCTGATGGTAGATTCCCAAAAGGTCGCCCGGATCCTTTTCTGCCTGAAAACAGACCTGAGTTTGTCGAGCTAGTGAAAAGCTCTGGCTCAGACTTCGGTGCAGCCTGGGATGCAGACGCCGACCGTGTATTTTTCTGCACTGGGAGTGGTAAATTTGTCGATTCCTACTTCATGAGTGCTGCTATGATCGCCTACATTTTACAAAAAAGTCCTGGAGAAACTATTATTCATGATCCGAGATACACATGGGCACTTATCGACAGTGCCAACGAAAATGGCGGCAAAGCTCTGCTTGAGAGAGTTGGACATTCGTTTATCAAGGCTCGTATGCGCAAGGACAATGCGATCTTCTCTGGTGAATCTAGCGGCCACACCTATTTCCGAGATTTCTGGTATGCAGATTCGGGCATAATCCCCCTCCTACTCGTCCTAGAGATGATCTCGAGCAAAGGAGAGACACTGGATGAAATCCTAGAGCCATATTTCAAGAGATACTTTATCTCCGGAGAGTTCAACAACAAAGTTGCAGACAGCGCGGCCACAATGGCAAAGATTGAAGCTAATTTCTCTGACGCTGAAATCACAAAGATGGACGGTCTAAGCATCGAATATCCAGAATGGCGTGCTAGCATCCGTTCTTCCAACACAGAGCCGCTTCTTCGCCTAAATGTTGAAGCAAAATCAGAAAAACTTATGGAAGAAAAACGCGACTTGCTGCTTCAGATGATCCAATAAGCCTAAAGCTATACTACTAAAAGAAGTGATTTCTGATATAATTTTCTAATGCTCTACCACCTTCTAATTTGGTTTTTTTCATGAATATACCACTTAGCGACATCTCTGGCTGGCTCGTTCAGTACGGCTACTTAGCCATAATCCCCTTCATTATGATCGAGGGGCCCATAGTCACAGTGATCGCCGGATCGCTCTGCTCTTTTGGCAATTTCAACATATTTTACCTGTTTCCCGTAATTGTTTTTGCAGATCTCTTCGCTGACTGTCTCTACTATGCAGTCGGACGTCTCGGCCACGGCAAATTTCTTGATAAATACGGCCGCTATATTGGGATAAACACCAAGCAAGCCGAAAAGCTAGCAAACCATTTCAATAAAAATGGTGGGAAGACACTTTTTCTTGGTAAAATTTCTCACGGGATTGGTGGTGCATTTCTAATAGCTGCAGGCCTCGCGAAGATGCCTTTTTCCAAATTTCTATTGTTTAATACTTATGCAACGTTAATAAAGTCGCTTGCACTTTTGCTTGTCGGCTATTTCTTCGGACAAGCAATTTCAAAGATTAATTCATTTTTAGAATTCCTTACCTTTTTCACAATTTTTCTTCTGATAGCTGCCGCCGTGATTTATTTCTATTTTATTTTGAATAAGAAAAACAACAAAGATGCCATCTAATCAACAAGAAAAATTTATCGAGACTGCAAATGGTAAACTTTTCTACTACCTCTCGCCAAAAAAGTCAGCTAAGCCAACGATCGTTTTTCTGCATGGCCTCACCGCTAACCATACTCAGTGCCCAAAGATAATTAGCCTTTTAGAAACACAGGGCTACAGCTGCCTCACTCCAGACTTGCGCGGTCATGGAAATTCGGATAAAACAAAAAAGCGTGCGCTATACAAGATTCCTGTTTTTGTCGAAGACTTGGCAGAAATTATCCAGAAAGAAAAGCTGGAAAAGATAATTCTGGTTGGGTACTCTTTCGGCGGAATGGTCGCCCTTAGCTTTGCCGCTAAATACCCGAAAATCGTTGATAAACTTGTCCTGATCAGTACGAACTACATAGGCCCTCTTAGAAATTGGGGTATCGGTTTTTCTTTACCCATGTGGAGAAGCCTCTTGGGCTTCGCCGCCACAGCACTTTTATGGCAGAGAAGAAAAGAGTATTATTACTACAGGCACGACGAATCTTTGACTTATTGGCGTGCGACGATGCTTGGGTTCATGACTATGCCTATCTCTCTTGATCTTTGGATGCTACGACAGGTAATCTCGATCGACGACGAAGCAAAGCTACCAAAGATAATCTGTGAGACCTTACTGATCCAATCCAAGAAAGAGCCATTTATATCAAAAGACGAAATCGAGTTTATGCTTAAGCATATTCGTAAATCCGAAGTTGTGATCGCGAAGAAAGAAAGTCATTTTATCGCCACAGAGGCACAGGAAGAAACTGCAGAATTTATTCTCAATTTTCTAAAAAAATATGAAAATAGCAATCTTTAGCGACACATTTCCGCCGCAAATAAACGGCGTTGCAAATGTTGTTTACAAATCAGCCATAAGCCTAACCAAAATGGGACATCAAGTCGCAGTTTTTACTATTTCAAATGGCAAGGATGACAAGGCTAACGATATCATTTCCTTTGAACACGATGGCATCGAACTTATCAGATTTCCATCCATGCCGGCTCCGGTCTACCCCGGCTATCGGCTAGCCCTTCCTGTGGGAATCGCTATCGAGAAATTAAGACGTTTTCGTCCAGATGTCATACATACTCATACTCCATTTTCTATCGGTTGGTCGCTGATTGGCCCAGCTAAGCTGATGCACATTCCGATCGTTGGTACTCATCATACTTTCTATGATCATTATCTGAAACATGCGCACCTTGACTACGATTGGGCCAAGAGACTGACCTGGAACTTCACCCTTGATTACTATAATCGTTGTGACTTAGTCTTGAGCCCAAGCCAGTCACTTGCTGATCAGCTCCAGAGCCATGGTCTGAAAAAACCTTTCGAAATACTTTCAAACAGCGTAGACACCGACTTGTTCTGCCCAGCTGTAGACAAAAAAACAAAAGAACTACTGAAAAAATCATACGACATTACCAGCAAATCCTTAGTTTATATGGGTAGGCTCAGCTACGAAAAAAGTGTAGACACCGTGATAAGAGCAACAGCTGAGGTTGTGAAAAGAATTCCAACAATCAAGCTCATGATTATTGGCGACGGTCCAGAACGAGAAAATCTGAAAAAATTAGCCCAGAAACTGAAGGTCAAGGATAATGTGTTGTTTGTTGGCTTCAAGCAAAATCAGGAATTGGTAGAGGCACTTCAGGCAAATGATATTTTCCTAACCGCAAGTAAGACCGAAAATATGCCCCTGTCAGTCATCGAAGCGATGGCTGTTGGCCTCCCTGTGGTTGCTGCGGACGCTCTCGGCATGCCAGAGATTGCCGAGGATGGCATAAATGGATACCTTTTCGCACCGGATGACTACAAGCAAATGTCTGATAAAATCCTGTCTATCCTTGAAGATGGGAAATTGCTAAAAGAATTTAGCACTGCATCTCGCGAAGCTTCTCTTTTACACTCCGAAGACTGTCTAACAAAAAAGCTTGAATCAATCTACAAAAAATTGATTATGAAGTCGACCAAAAAAACATTTCTAAGTAAAATATCAGATAAATTAAAGAAATTATGAAAATTTGTCTTTATCTAGAATACTATCACTTCCTCGGTGGCCGAATATACAAAAAAATTGGGACTGGCCTGCTTTCTTCGTATAGAAACCAGAAGATTATTTTGTCGAACCTTGGTATTCCATTTACCGAAACATGGGATGACTCCTGCGACATTTTGCAAATCAATACCCCTTGGCTGAAATCAATTTATCTAATAAAAAAAGCTCGCAAACAGGGTAAAAAAATTATTATTTGGTCTCATGTGACAGTCGAAGATTCAATGCAAGTCTTCCGCTTTATGCCACTAATTGCACCGCTTGTTAAGAAATATCTGACTTATGCATATGGCTTAGCTGATATTATCTTTGCGCCGACAGAATATACAAAAAGCTTGCTCGTCGCTTATGGCATACCAACAGATAAAATAATTGCACAGTCTAACGCTGTAAATCTTGAAAAATACTTTAAAGACGAAAAGATCAGGACAGAAAATAGGAAAAAGTATGATCTGAACACAGTTACAGTCGGTAGCATGGCTTTGGTTATTCCTCGCAAAGGGCTAGACACTTTCATCAACTTGGCAAAAATTTATAAAAATAATCAGTTTATCTGGTTTGGCAAAATATATTCAAGTTTGATCGTCAAACCATTGCCAAAGGAGCTGCCAGAAAACGTCAGTTTCAAGGGCCACACTGACGCCGTCAATGAAGCCTACAACTCGATGGATATCTTCATCTTTCCATCATATGAAGAAAATGAGGGTATGGCGATTCTAGAAGCAGCAGCAGCTTCTCTGCCAATACTTGTTCGAGATATCCCAGTCTATGAGGGATGGCTGATTCATGGAGAAAACTGCCTGAAAGCAAAAAACGAAAAAGACTTTGAAATAATGCTTAGGAAACTTATTGAGAATCCAGAGCTTCGGTCAAAGCTCGGAAAAGCCGCCAGAAAACTAGCAGAGGAAAAAAGTATTCCGACTGTTTCAAAAAAAGCATTAGCCGTTTATAAGAAACTACTCGCAGACTAGCGGTTGTTTCAAACCAAGCCATTTTGTGCTATGTTTTATCAATATTAATTGATGGAGAATTATTATGTACGCAGTCATCATGGCGAGCGGCCAAGGTACTCGACTCTGGCCAATGTCACGCCAAGCTAAGCCAAAACAATTTCATTCGCTGATAGGCAAGAACACGCTTATCCAGGACACTTATAATCGACTTTTACCAAAGTACAAGCCAACCAAGATTTTTGTAACCGTTGCCAAAAATTATCTCGATGAAGCTATCAAGCAATTGCCTGATCTGCCGATAGAGAATTTCATTATCGAGCCATATGCCACAGGAACTCTTGGAACTTGCGCTCTCGCAACGGCGACCATCAATAAGCTAGACCCAAACTCTTCCATCGCTTTCTTGCCATCTGACCACATGATTACCGAGCCAAAAAGCTTCTTGGATATACTTGGCTTTGCAAATGATCTAGTCGACAAAAAACCAAATCATCTTGTCCTGATTGGCATCAACCCGACGCAACCAGACACTGGCATGGGCTATATTCAGATGGATTCTCAGATCGAGGTAAAAAATGGATTAAAAGCATTTTCAGTTAAGAGATTCGTCGAGAAACCAGACAGAAAAACTGCTGAAAAATATGTTGCTGCTTGGGAATATCTCTGGAATGGTGGCATGTTTGTCTGGAAGACAAAGCATGCAGTCGAACTTTACCGAAAATACGCTGCAAAAACATATCGTGCCGCTGAAAATATTGCTGAGCACCTTGGCGCTGACGATTATCAAAAGATTGCCGAAAAAGAATATCGGAATATCGACAAAACGTCAGTCGACTATGCAATTTGTGAAAAAGAAAGAGATATTTTGGTCTTGCCAGGAGATTTCGGTTGGAGCGACGTTGGCTCTTGGGGCACAATTTCAGAAGTTCTGCGCGAACACTTTGGTTCAAGTCTAGTCACAAAAGGTAATCACATTGGTGTCGACGATAAAAACTGTATGGTTATCGCTGATCACAAGCTTGTGGCTACAGTTGGTCTCGAAGATATAGTCGTTATCGATACAGAGGATGCAATCCTCATTTGCAAAGGCGATCAATCACAAAAAGTTAAGGAGCTCATCGAGAAGCTAAAAGCTGATGGCAAGAACCTATATCTTTAGGTATCCCCGTATTTACTTTTCCTTTTCTTTGTGGTAAAGTAACACTTGTAATTTTCGAAATACATATTAAATATAAATTAGGATTTAGTTACCTATGCCAATCATCAAATCTGCCAAGAAGGCACTCAAAATCAGCATTCGTCGAAAAGCCGAAAACGATCTTACCCGTGCTAAAGTAAAAAGCGCTGTCAAAGGCGTTAGAATTAGCATCAAAGACAAAGCAAAAGATGCAGAAACTCTCTTAAGCGCTGCTTTTCGCGAGCTTGATATAGCTGCTAAGAAAAATATCATTCACAAGAACAAAGCTGCACGTTTGAAGTCACGCCTTGCTAAAGCCGTCGACAAGAAATAGTTTAGCTCTCTAAATACAAAAAATCACCTCTAGAGGTGATTTTTTGTATTATTTGTCTTTTATAAAGATGAATCTGCAGATTCGGCTGGTGATGGTGAAATAAAGGAATTTTTCTGGCCAAATTTATCAAAATTCATTACAAGCTCTCCCTGTTTTATCGGCTCGCTATCTACAAAATAGATATTCAAACTAACTTTTCGAATGAGCTTATCACTAATGCCAATCCAAATCTCACCCGACGCATTCTTAATTGTACTTTCCTTCAAACCAAAACGATCAGCTAGCGAGGGGGCATCTATTGATGAAAGATTGTAATGGTAACAACGTGTTTCAGCGCACTTTTCATTCCCAACCCGCTTCCCTGTTGCAAACTCAAAAGTAGTTGCTTTTGATACTAAGGCAGAATCGAGATATTTCTTTTCGTCCTTGCCCGCGAAGGGATACTTTGTCCACTTTTCGAGACCTGCTACTTCGTCAAATTTTACTCTGTCGCTCTTAATCCATAAATTTCCAGCAGAGTTTTTGGCTTGCAATATAGATTCTTCGCCTATCTTATCGAGAACAGAGAAATCCACCGATGTTCCTGATTTGGTGGACATACCACTAAAAGTTGAAAATATTTGAAGATTATCTTCAGCAGCGACCAGCCCTCCTGGTGCGCCATTGACAGTAACTGATATCTCATTCGACTTAACTTTATTCGAGCCTGCAAAACAGTAGAGAAAATAATTGCCAGAAGTCTTTGGCGTTACGTTTTCTGATCCATAAGTGCTTGTCGCATCCGTCCATACAGCAGAGCAACGGTCTGCGTTTTCAGCTTTCCACGAGAGAGTGACCGCACCACCGAGAGAGATAGTGGTAGAGCTTCCCTGCAGAACAATTCTTGGAGGAGCGCTGCTGACAGTTGAACTACCGCTCTGGACGTGCCCACTAGCGGTTTTGGGTCCAACCATTATTTTGACAGAATTAGATGAAGAATTACCATCACTACTCTTACAGATTATAGAATATGTTTTTTCAGATACTAGACTTGAAATAGTTTCAGAGCCAGATTGTGCAGTCTTCTTTGTCCAAGCAGCGGTACATGAGCTTGCATTTTTCGAGCTCCAGGTCAGAACAGCAGATCCGCCATAGTCAACATATGTATTATCCGCCGAAAGTGTGACAGACGGATAAAGTGTTTGTACAATAGGTTGTGGCGTCGAATTACCTGGGGAAGTTACTGGTGGAGTAGTAGATACATTGTTGTTAACGATTATTGTAACCGTTTTGGAGAGACTGCCGCCTGCACCTGTGCAAACCATTGAATAAGCCGTGCCAACCTTTATTCCACTTATTGTTTGCGACCCAGCAGAGGAATTGCTTGCAGTCCAGCTAGCAGCACAGCCAGTAGTATTTGTTGAGCTCCAGGTCAGCGTAACAGCTCCTCCTGCTGTTATGACCATTTGGTCAGCAGCTAAGGTCATACTAGGGGTTGGAGCCGGCGCATCCCCCTTTACGGCAACAATCAGAAGAGACGACCTAACCTTGTTGTCACTGTACGGAACCACTGGATCGAAAAGAGTATCATCACCATTAACACAGGTTATCTCGAAGCCGCGATTATAGACAATATTTGTAATAGTAACCTGCCCAGATGTTGCGACCATTGCACCGTCCCAATCAGTTCGGCACTTGGTAGTATCTGAAGAGGTCCAGCTGATGACCGCACTGCCTCCAGAATCTACCTCCGAGACATCTGATGAGATAGAGACTGCAGCAGCGGTTGAAGCTGTCAGAATTGCATTGCTTGAAAATCCGATAGAAACATCTTGCAATGGGATAATCTGACCAAATTCAGACAAAAGAGGAGAGATTATCTTGGATTGAGTCGAGTTGCTTGCGACTAGATTAAAAGTTCCAGAAATTTGATAGTCGGTCTGTTTTGACATAGCTAAAAATGATCTCGAAATTGCCTTGCTCGGCGTTTCCGAAAGACCTCCCCAAACTTGCTCGAGGCCAATTTTATTATAAATTTTCTCAAAGCCAAAGGAGACAATTCCACTTTCGGTCAAAATAATGCTTATTATAATCAAAAACAGTAGACTCGCACCAATAATAATCGATAATAACTTTGAGATGGGGCGACTCTTCGGTAGTGGGGAAATCTCGGGATTAGTAAGTGGCGCTTCAGACCCTTCGGCTACTGCTGGACCACCAAGATCTGGCACAACAAAAGGTGCTGCTTCCACAGAATCCACCGACAAATAATCTTTTGTGGAAATTTCTGTATTCAAAACATCACTTGTGTCGTTCTCTTCAAACATTTATATATCCTTAATTAAGCGAAAACGTGGGAATATGATAGCGATTCCTTTGCCAAGAACAAAACGTCTCTCAACTGGTCCGAAAGCTCTTGAATCATTTGAGTTTGGCCTATTGTCGCCCATTACGAAGTACTGATCATCGGTCAGATTCCATGAACCATCGAAGGGAGTCTCGAGCCCCTCTGGAAGATACTCTTCATCTAGTTGCTTGGAATTCAGGTAGACCTTTCCACCTTTAACTTCGATAAAATCTCCAGGCAAACCGATCACTCTTTTAACATATTTCTTCTTAGTTGGATCACTCGGAGCATTCACCGCTACTACATCAAACCTTCTAGGCGTCTGAATATGATATGCATTTTTGTCCCATAGAATTGCCTCTTTATTGTGCAGATTTGGCTCCATAGACAAACCATCGACGAAAAAAAGAGAGATGAAGAATGTATTTATTATGAGTACAAATACAAAAAAGACGATAAGCCATTTTGCCAAATCGAAAACAACCCCGCCACCATAGATTATTTTATCAATAATATATTTAAGCAATTCCATTTAGCCTTTTATGATCGTTATTTAAAGCCAGGCTCCCTGATCGCGGCCATACTTCTTCCGACATATGAAACAATCGGATAAAGTGATAGGCAAAATTCTTGCAAGCCCATGCCCGATTCGCTAGTCATATACCATTGCGGGACTTCAAAATCATGTTCCGAAAAACGACGAGCCCAGGACACTTCGCAATCAAGAACGATGGAATATGCAAGATACTTTTGGAACGTCTCTTGACCAGAAAAAGAGAATGGTATTTTTTCCGAGCTAGACAAAAAATTTCTAAAGGCCAACCAGTCTCCGAGTGCTTGTTGCCCAAGCTCGGTTCTGATCGGAATTCGTCTTGCAACAATCATGATTACAATACAGGAAGCTGCCATGCCTAGCCAAAAAAATGAAAGATAGGCTGGATCAGGCAATAACCGAAGGGTTACGACAAAGCCAGCGACGCCAACAAAGAAGCCAAATACTCCGACTACCCAATATTTTAGATGGCTTTTTTGCGGATCAACTTTGAAATAGCCTAGACGAGAAGCGAGGCCATAGATTCCAGCCGAAACCAAAGAAATTTTTCTGCTATATAGATGATTATTTATCCTTCTCTCGATTTCTTCTCTGTTTGAGAAAATGTTGTCCTTGAATATCTTGGATAGCAAAATCTTTTCAAACGAAAGTAACCGCGAATCAAAGCGATTCTTCACAAATGCAAAGTCTCTTTCTCTATCCATGATGTATATGTTTTTTCGGAGAGCAAGATCTATCAGAGTCGCAGCGATCTCTCTTGCGCGAACATTTTGATGATATAGGGCGCCGACTAGGGCTGGCGGCAATGCAAGTGGCGGTGCGGTCAACTCGTTAGCAGGCACGACAACGCGCTGTCTTTTCATCTGGAATGACAGAAGGAAGAACATAAATATAAGCGATAATGTCGGTAGAGACACTCCAACGGCGACCCAGACAGAACCCTTGAATTCTTGAAGATAATTCAAGATTTTAACAATTAATGGAGGATTTATGGTGCCTTTTGGCATTGTGATTACTGGGGTAATTGTAGCCATTGGAGCGATGTCGGTGGCGACAAAGACAACATGACTTTTGTCTACTACTCGATAGGTCATAGGGGAACCAACGCTATGCATCAAAATTTGCTCATGCCCAACAGAGTATGCAATCTCTTTTGGCAGCTCAACGTTTATTGTCACGCTCTTTAGGTAATAATCGATATTGTCGATGACAGGAATACGGATTTCCTCTACATCCCCGACGGGGACAACTCTGTCTTTTGATTTTTTACCATCAATGTAAATAGTACCGTTGAGATTGATCTTCATATCAACTATTTTGACAGATAAATCTGAATTGCCACCAGTGCCGCTGCTGCCAAGGTCGTTGCTGATAGTATCCGCCTTGAAATATTGAACACTTGTGAGGCCAAAAAAGACGAGAGCAAAAAGTCCGCCCATAAAAATGAGCTTACGCCAGTACACTCCCACTGTCGTTCTTTTATAAATGTCTCTCCGTGTCGCAGCCAATTCGCCCTCCCTAACTTTCCTCACCAGATATGACTAATATATATAATTATATCAACTTCTTTGGAAATCTACTAGCAATAGATCGAGCGCTGTGCCAATCTCAAGAAGACCGGTTTTAATCTTCCAATCGACCTCTGACAATCTTTTATAAAGCTGGTGCAGCTTGGAGCCCTCAAACTTTCGTAGAGAAATCATAATCTTTTTTACAACATATGGGTGAAGAGATGTAGCTTTAGCAATCTCATATTCACTATTTTCATAAATGCTATTTACCAAAATCATATTGCGGATATGGTAAATGATCATGTTGAAAACTTTGATCTCATCCTCACCACTCTCTAGCATCGAATAATATATTTTGATCGCCTTTTTTACATTTCTGTCGGCAAGCGCATCGGTCAGATCAAATATCATAAAATTATTAATCGGATCGACTAGCCGAGTGACATCGGCTTCAACGATTGCGTCCTTTTTTTGATACTTTGCATAAGAAATCAATTTCAGCAGTTCATTTTCAATTCGCCAGTAGTCTCGTCCACAATATAACCCGAGCTGGAAACTTGCAGCTGATGTAATTTTGAAATTGCTCTCTAGGACTGTCATTTCGATGAACCTCTTTATATCGAGATCAGATGGCTGTTCATAAGATTTCACTATAGCCAATTTTGTCAGATTCTTAAACAAACTTTCGCGCTTATCTGGCTTCCCCTCTTCAACAAATATTACAATCGATGTTTTTGGCACTTTATCAAGATTTGTGGAAATCGCTTTTTTGGTATCAAGGTCGCCACACTCAAGAAGAATATTTTTGATGATAATCAGACGCTTGCTACCGAGAAATGGCGCAGTAAATACATTTTTTTCGAACTCTTGAACTGATACTTTGCTACCGATGAGAGTCGATATATTAAAATCGCTACCTTCGATTTTCACAAAGGAGTCAATAATTTCGTTGATCTTCTTCTTTAGACTGTAAGTATCTTCACCGTAATAAAAATATAGCATTGCGCTTAATGTTGGTTAAATAGTTATGATATGGACCATAATCTCAAAAAGATCAATAATTTCATTTGGCCTCATCCCAAGTGTCACCTATTCCGATGCTTACTTCGATAGGAACGCAAATTTTGATCACATTTTCCATCGTATCTTTTGTGGCAGTAGCAACTTCTTGAGCAATTTCGCTCGAAGCTTCAATCACAAGCTCGTCGTGTACAGTCAAGAGCATCCGCGCTGTTTTCCCGGATTTTTTAGAGATCTCATCCAGCTGTTTATCCAACTCTATCATCGCGAGTTTCAATATTTCAGAGGCTGTCCCTTGCACTGGCGTATTGATCGCCATTCGCTCTTCACTTTCTGCGATGTAATGTTTGCTCGAATTGATCTCGGGAAGATAGCGTTTCATGCCAAAAAGTGTTTCGACATATCCGTCCTTACGAGCAGAATCAATCATATAATTAATATATTTCGTTATTCCTGAATAGCTTTCAAAATATTCTTTGATATATTTACTGGCTTCAGCTGGAGAGATATCAAGTGCTTGAGAGAGGCCATAGGAGGTCTGGCCGTAAACGATACCGAAGTTTACAGCCTTTGCCACTCGGCGTTGCTCCTTAGTCACTTCTTCCAATGGGATATGAAAAATTTGTGCAGCAGTTTTAGCATGAATGTCATCACCACGCTGAAACGACTCAATCATAAGCTTATCTGGAGCCAAACAAGCCACGATACGGAGCTCAATCTGAGAATAGTCGGCGGCAATAATTTTCATACCAGGATTGGCGATGAAAGAATTACGGATTTCCGCACCATAAGTGCCTCGAATAGGAATATTTTGAAGATTTGGCTCTGAAGAAGTTAGTCGTCCAGTCGAAGTCTCCATACCATAAGTTGTGTGAAGTCGATCATCTTCATCAACAAGAAGTGGCAAGGGTCGAAGATATGTTGAAATTAATTTCGAGAGTTCACGATGCTCCAAAATCAATTTAATTGCTGGGTGTGTATCTTCAATTTTCTTTAGCTCGCTCGCGGCCGTTGAAATGCCTGACTTAGTTTTCTTCAATCCCTCAGTGGATAATTTCAATTTATCGAATAAAATATCTGCCATTTGGATTGGCGAACCGATATTAAACTCTGTTCCTGTGGACTTATGAATTTCGGTCTCCAGCTCCTTGAGACGCGAGGACAGCTTTTGGTCAAGCTCGTTGATATAGCTAACGTTGATCCGGATTCCAGCCTGTTCCATTTTTCTCAAAACTGGTTTGATCTGTTCGTTAATCTCTTCGAAGGTAATCTCCGGAATTTTAATACCCATTTTTTCTGCTTTGTCTTGTAAATCAGTCATGATATTTATAATAAGCTTAGCTGGTTGTCTTCTATTTGTTGCTCTTTTGCAGTTTCGCTTTTGGGATCTACTGCTCGTTCTGCACCAAAACGACGAAGCAAAGAGTGAAATTGCATTCGTTCAAAAAAATTCTTCAGCGCTTCTTTATCGTACTCGCCCCATTTACACTTTTCTAGATCAAAATCTAGTGGGACATCGCGACGAATCGTTGCCAAGTTCTGAGACATCTCTGCTTGATCTTCATAATCGATCAAAAGCTGCAGAGTCCGAGGCTTGATTCCAAGATCAGCAGCAATCTTTTTTAGCTCTTGCTCTTCTAGCCCCTTATTGTGCGTAAGAGCTTTAATTTTGTCATATAACTTATTCAGTGAGTCAAACTTTTGCAAAAGATCGATAGCTGTCTTTGGACCAACACCTGGTACGCCTGGAATGTTATCAGATGGATCGCCGGCGAGAGCTTTCAGGTCGACAAAGTCTTCCGGATGCAACCCCCAATCTTTCATAATCGCCTCACGATCAGTAATCTGGATATTTGACAGACCGCCCTTTAGATTATAAATAAAAATATTGTCGTCGACGAGCTGAAAAGTATCCTTATCCCCTGTAACAATATAAACTTTGCAATTTTTGTATATTTGCTTTGGATTATTGTTTTCGAACTTATCAGAAATTGTGCCGATGCAATCGTCCGCTTCAAAACCTTCAAGCTCATAAATCGGAATATTGAGGACAGATAGGAGCTCACGAACTTTTGGGATTTGGTCGTACAGCTCTTGATCGGCCTTGATACGTGTTGCTTTGTACTCGGAATATTCTGCCATTCTAAAGGTTGCACGAGAAATATCAAAAGAAGCTGCTATGTAATCTGGCTTCAGATCTTCGAGAACCTTTAGAAGAGTGGTGGTATATCCATACACAACGTTTGTCAGTTCACCCTTCGAAGTTGACATCGTTTTTGGCAGTGCATGATAAGAACGATGTATGATCGCATTTGAATCTATCAGCACCATTACTTTTGAATCTTTTTCCATAAGATCATGATAGCGCAATCATAAATTTTTGTCCAAGGAGTAGCGAGCAAAAATCAAAAAAGACTTGGTTGCCCAAGTCTTTTTTGTAAGAAATTTATCTTATTTTGTGCTCTCAAGAAGATAAAATGATGTTCCGTTTACAGTCGTAAGTGTCGGGTCAACCAGGTTCTCAAGCTTCGTGCTCAGGGTAAAAGTTGTGCCATTTGCAGATTTGTATGCATAGTACCAGCCCGATGACGCCTTAGGATCAACAGGGAGTGCTGCAAGATGCTTTGGCACAAGTGCTTTTGCGACAACGTTTGTAGTAGTGTTAAGTGCAACATAGCTTGCAGAGACAGGATATTTACCGCCTATCGACTTATAGTCTTCTAGTGCAGTTTTGATCGAAGCCAAATCTATCTTTCTTTGGGCATCATTTACTTGAACTGATGTTTGAGGGACTACCGTCGTACCACCTGTTGTTACCGTAGATCCGGTCGTCACGGTCGTGCCAGTAGTAGTGGAGCCGGTAGTTACTGTCGTACCGGTCGTAGTCGATCCAGAGGTAGCTGTACTGCCACTAACAGCCGAACCGGTGCTAACTGCTTTAAACATTTCGCCTGTTGCCTTGATAGTATCAGTTACACTTGGTTGGCTGATATCGTTTTTCTTGCCAAATTCGCTAAATGCAAGAGAAACTGAAACATCAGTAGCAGAGGATGAGAGTGAAGGTGAAATTGCAAGCTCGATCTTTCTGATCTGTTTGTCCTTGATTCCTATCCAGACATTTCCCTTGACCATCTTGGCAGCGTCTGACTTGATGCCGAGGACTGATAAGGAATTGCCAATATTTAAGGAATCTATCGTATAGTGATAGCATCTAACTCCATCAATGCTTTCATTGCCAACTCTAGCTCCCTTGACTGTGGGACGCGCGCTTGCATCGGAGAAGAAAATCATCTTAGCTAACGAAGTATTGGTAAGCGAAGAGATATTGTATTCTAGCCAACCGTCTGAGGTTGCAGCTTGGTCAAACTTGAAGGCATCGCTCTTTATCCAAACTTTGCTGCCGATATTCTTTACCTCAACAAGAGATTTGATACCGGATTGACTAGCAACAGTCTTGTTTTCGACAGACATATTTACGCTTATTCCGTTATCACTTGAGCTCCCAGTGATATCCGCTGAGATTTGTTGACTTCGGACGGTCGGCTCGACTGGCGTTGGCTCGACTGGTGCGTTGAAGGCAACAAGAACTTCGTTCGAAGTCACACTACCGCCCTTACCAGTACAGCTAATAGAATATGTGGCATCTGTCCCGTATGTGATAACTGTTTCTGAGCCTTTAGTCGCGGTAGAGAGTGTCCAGCTGGCAGCGCAAGTAGTTGCGTCTGTTGACGACCAAGTCAATGTAACGCTGTCATAGTATCCTGCTGTGGTCTTGTCCGAGCTCAAAGTCGCCGTAGGCTTCGTAGGAACAACAACAGCTGGCGGTGCTGCAGCGACTGTAATTGTGACAGAGTTTGAAGTTTTACTGCCACCGTTGCCTGTACATGTAATAGTATAATTTGCTGTTGATGTGAGATTACTCAGAAGCTGAGTGCCACTAGTAGTGACAAGCTTCGTCCAGCTTGTGGCACACTTCGTAGAATTTGTTGAACTCCACGAAAGAGTTGCACTACCGTTATATTCAACACTTGTCTTGTCGACAGATAGCGTAACAGCAGGACCAGGCACAACTGGTGGCTTCTCGCCGACTGTAATAGTAACGTTTTTCTCCGCACTTCCACCATCACCGACGCATTTGACAGAGTATGTTTTGTTCGATGTTAAGCTTGAAACAGTTTGGGAGCCACTTACAGCGGTGCTTGTACCCCAGTTCAAAGAACAGCTGCCAGCATTTGTCGAGCCCCAAGTAAGCTTTACACTTCCGCCATAGGCAACAGATGTTTTATCAGCGGAAAGAGTAACTGTAGGTGCAACTGGAGTTGGAGCAGGCGGTGGAGGAGCGTCAGTAACCGTAACCGTTGCAGAAGCAACAGGAGAAGTACCACCAGAACCAGTACAAGTAATTTTATATAGATATACGCCGGCTTTATCAGGCTTAATTGTCTCTGGTCCGGCTATTCCTTTTGCGCCAGTCCAGCTACCGGTTGCCGCACACGACGTTGAGGCAGTTGAGCTCCAATCAAGTGTGAAACTAGCACCAGTTTGAATTGCAATAGGGTTAGCAGTTAGAGTGGCCGTCGGGACTAACGGAGCAGCAGTGACTGCAATAGAGAGAGCCCCGGCAGCAGTATCACCGACATCGTTTTGACATGTCAGGTTATAGTTAGTATTCGTAGTCGGTGATACGACCTCTCCAGCAGGATCAACAGGATTTTTGGCAGCAGTTCCCCAGTCGCCAGAGCATGAGACAGCATTGGTCGTCACCCAGTGAAGGGTTGTACTCTCACCTGCTGTGATTGTCGTAGCAGGAATAGCATATAGAGTGATAGTTGGTGCTGGATGAGCTTCGCAGCCGATACAGTCGTATGCAAGAAGAGCTCTGATCAAACCCTTGCTAAGGTCTTCGTCCATCATCGCATAATTTTGCTTATCGCTCATCGAAACAAGTGGCGTGGTAATCTCAGACTCTACGGAGCTGTCTATAGTCATCGACAAACTCCCCTTCATCTTATAGGAAGGTTGCTTTGACATTGCTACAAATGATTTTGCAAGTGCAGTGTTTGCATCTTGAGGCAGACCTCCCCAAAGCTTTTCCATACCTATTTTGCCATATGTGTTTTCAAAACCGATAGATATAACGCCATTTTCTGTAAGAATTATTCCAAAAGCAAATAATATTATAAGAAGAGCGAGTGAACCAAAAACAATAAGCTTCTTCTTCATATTCATCGGTGCTTTCTTGGCAGGAGCGGGCGCGACGCCAGGAGCTACTGTCGGAGATGGCACGTTTGTAGCCACTGATTGAGGAGAAGCAAATTTATTTGGCATGGCGTCATCAAAAGAAGCAATCGGGGCCGCACTTGGTGCCGCAAATTTGCTAGTAACAGTTCCCGGAGTTGCAGCTTGAAGAGGAACTACAGGTGCAGCCGCTACTGGCGCTACAGGAGCTGGTGTGGCAGCTTGAGGAGCAGCAACAGCTGGAGCCACAGGTTGTACTGGTGTAACAGGCTGTGCGACTGGAGCCGTCTGAGCAGGTGCAGCAACAGGATTTACTGGAGTAGCTACCGCTGGCTGAGCTGCAGGTACCTGACTAGGAACTGCAAATGCACCGGCGACTGGCTGCTGCTGATCAGCAGGACCAGCATGCAAGGTTCCCACTTGGGGAGCCGGAGGAGGAGTCTCCTCCGGCAAGTCCTCATCCCACGGACTTAGATTATTTGTATTTTGATTTTGCATTTTATCTTTGTCTCAGTTTAAGGCTAGCTATTTGGTCTGAACCACTATGACACCACCGCCACCAGTAGTAGCAATATCTCCATATCCGAGATCAGGATTTGAGCTTCCGCCTTTGGCCGTTATGTTTACGCTGCTTGTGCCATCTTCGTGTCCAGGCATACCAGCTGAAAGTTTGCTGGTATTTGTTGTCGATCCAGCTAACACTCCAATGCCGTTTGAGGCGCTAGTCCCAAGATTATAGCTAGCAGCTTTGAGCAATATAGTACCACCTGCTCCTGCGCCGCCCATCATATTGGATCCAGTATTTGGTTTTTCAGCAACTGATGACCCGCCATTTGCAGAGATTGCGCTGCCATTTGCAACAGTAATTGTTCCACCCGCATCGATTCGGACACGACCGCCACCAGCACCACCAGCATAACAATTGTTTGTATTACCGTTGTTTGTGGCATAGCTAGCACCGCCGCCTGCGCCGTATTCGAACATAGATAGTGCGAGAGCGCTTGAAGTCTGATAAGCTGGTCCACCTGCCCAATGAATTACGCCGTTAACGCTCCATTGACCGCCTCTACCGCCGTTGCCGCCAGAACCAGCAAGATCATCTTTGGTAGCTGTTGTTGGGGTCCACATCGATGCCTTACCACCGCCTATTCCTGCAGGACCTTCACCGTCGAGTGGGACGCCTTTACCCAAGGTTGGGCAGACACCACCTATGGCGACTGTTCCGCCTTTATAGCCTTTACTGTCGACATTTATTTGCGCTCCACCGTTCACAGTTAGGTCTCCAGCGATGATCCAGTCAATCTTCTTCTCACTAGTTGAGTTTTCGCCTGCTGCAAGAGCCGAATAGGTCACTTTTGCCTTGCTCGTAAGGGCAACATTGCTAAAGTGTCGTTGAGAGTAGCCGTTGATAAGCACCGCACCTGCATCAACCTCTACACCAGCTATCACTAGAGATTTGTATTCGCACGTATCTGGGATAACATATTTACCATCGACTTTTGCACTCTTGTCGTTGATATAGCATCTTGTATCAGAAGCCAAAGGGTTTGATGTATAGAGATATTTTTGTTGGATAATCTCTTTACTTACGTTAGTGCTAGACCACGATAGATTCATATTTCCAGGGCCCTGTCCGTTATAGTAGTCTACTCGGAAAGTATGTGTCATGCCCTTGTCTAGATAAACATAATCAGTTGACCACTCACCTTCATTGCTTGAATCATGATCCCACCACGTAGCTGGGGAAACCACAACACCGTCGATTGTGATCCTGGCACGGTCATCAGCATTTGCTATATAGAACTTATAGTCGCCTGATGTTGGTGGTTTGATAAACCCTTCATATCTAAGAGACAAAGGCGCGTAGTTGATGTATGTATTCGAAGGCAAAGGATCAGACTGAGGAAGGTAGAAGTTGATAGTTTGAGGATTTGTGATCGAATTTGGCTGAGTAGTTGCTGCAGGATTGATAACCTCAGCTGCTGCACCTGTCTGCTCCCACGTATTGTAGAAACTTAGTGTAAGTCCATTTCCTGTATCCCCGACAGTCATAGGGTCTATACCTACGGTAACCGTTGCAGTGCTGGTTGTCGATCCACTTGTGTTTTGACATACAACTGAGAAATCATTTGTTGGAGCTGTAAGAGCTGCAGATGTCCAAGTACCAGTTTCGCCCTGGAACGTCTGTCCGCCAATTAGACAAGAGGTAGCGCCAGTAGCTGTCCAGGTTAGAGTCGCATGATCATTGTAAGCAAGAGGCGTTGTAGCACCAAGAACGCTTACAAGGCCAGGAGCAACAAAGACTGGTTTTGGTGCTTTTACATTTACTGTTGTATCAGCCTCTACTGGAGCTTCTGGATTTCCGCCAAGGCAAGTAAGTGTATAGGTAGTTGTCGCTGTTAGAGCTGGAGTTGTCCAAGAGCCGCTAGTTGCATTTGGAAGAGCTACACCGTTGATCTTACATGAATTTGCATTTTGAGCTGCATACTCAAGTACTGATGTTGCACCATTTTCAATATTGTTCTGGCCTAAAGCAACCTTGAAGTTTGTGATAACAGGTGAAGTATCTCCAGCACTTCGAGGATCACATGTTGTTGCACCATCGGGACATGCGCCTGGAGTAGTATTCACATAGAGCTGATCAGCATATGAGCCGTTGTAGTCAAAAGCAAAAGGTCCGTGCTGTTCGAAATTCTTTATCTTTGTTTGGGAGTAGTAAGCACTAACAGTTAGAGACTTTGAACGAGTAACACCACTGACTAACTGAGTGTCTGCAGTCTTGTCTGTTGGACAGCCAGTCTTACCAGCTGGGCCAAGATTCATCACAATTCCATCTTCCCAGCCAGTACCTGTAAGCTTCGCGATACCATTTGCCCCAGTTGTAAGAGTAAGAAGAGCTTTGTTGGTTAGATCATTATCACTATTATAAGCCACTTCCCCATCGGCATAGCATTTCATTGTCAGCTGAACTGTTGCCCCCTGCACTGGCTGATCTTTTAGATTTTTGACCAAGACTTCGATACCAGCTTCACCGCCAACCGCCCTCAAGGCCGAGTCAATAGTGACTGTCTTTACAGAGTTTGCTGTGTCGACTAATGTCTTAAGCTTTTGGCCATCTAATAGATTGAGGACTGACGTTTGGCCGTTGTACTTCACATAGATTTTCGCAACATACCAATTATTGTTATAAGCTCTATCCATTACGCCGTTTAAGTATTTCATCTTGAACTCAAGCTCACCATTTGCATCCGTGCCCTTATCTTCAACTGTGGTAAATCTGAGGACTGCAAGTGAGCTATTGAAACATGGATCGGCAACACAACCAGCTGAGCTGATGTGATGGTTGTACCAAGCGTAGCCATAATCCTCGAAAGTCTGTGACTCATCAAAAGGGTCAAGCATTTGATTATTTACATCAGGCTTAACAATTTCAAGCAGAGGATTTGTCTTGATTAGGCCTTTCTCGACTTCACTAAGACCACCTGTGACAAACTGCTGGGTAAGGTTTGTGCTGCCAGCAACTGGGTCTACAAGGTATTTCTTTGTATTTGCATCAGTTGGTGAGGCAAAAACGATCGCAACCTCAGCATTTGCAACTGGTTCATTGCCAGTGTTCACAACCTTGACTGTGAAAGATTTATCGCCAGTCCCCGTGCCACTTGCAAAGAAACGATCACGCAAAAAATAGGCCGATCCAGCGATAAGAACCAAAGCGACAACGCTTAGTAAAGTAACCAGCGACTTCCGATTGAGTTTCATTTATACCCTCCAAAATATTACAAAATTATATATATAATCATTGTATAGAAAAGCGATATTTGATGTCAAATATTTCTTTATTTGTCCTCAGTTTTTTCTCTTTTCGAGAGGAGATATGTCGCGCCAACAAGAATAAGAATGCCGGCGATGCCAATGATTAGCCACTTAGGCACTGTGGCGATGACATAGCGACTCTGATATAGGACGTTTACCACAAGTGCTGAGATGCCCCAGTTTCGGAGCAGTTTGTTGTTTGCACCAATGCCAAAGGCGATCAAGCCGATACTTTCGATCCCAAGAGCTAAGGCGTATACAAGGGTATTTGAGCTATCGAACGTTTGAAAGAGTAGAGGCACGGTGAGAAACGCAAGAGAGAGAACAGTGAATACTCTTTCCCCCACCTTGTCGTCCGCTTTGGCTTGCAAATATGCGAGAAGACCAAAGTAGGCCGCAGAGATAACCATATAGATCTGAAGCTCTTCGACCTTCATGTAGCTTATAAACCACTCAACAGACCAGGTGATTAGACCTCCGGCAATGTATTTCACAACTCGATTATTCTCCTGCATCCCTTTGATAAGAAGCATCACTCCAGATATAAGCAATGAAAATATCGGGGCAATTGTCTCTCGGTAGACAGATCCATAAATCGCTCCAGCTAGCGGACCAGCTATCGCGGCATAGGAGAGGATTTTCGATCGTTTCGCATCTGACAGCAAGTAGCTTCCGAGGAATTGAATAAGACCGGCAACAACTAGATACCAGATAATGTTTTCAGGTGCGACTTTGACATAAAGACCGAATTGAACGGCGAAAATGTAAAAGAAAAAAGCAGCGAAGCCGATAAGCGCACTCTGGTCTTCTAAATAATTTAGAACAAAGAAAACAATCGCATGAAGAAGGAATATTAGTGCTATTGCTAGTGGCTGACCGCTAGACAAGACTGCTACAAGCGAAATTACTAGAGCGATGATATAGCCAAAATAGCCGAGGATAGTAGACTTCTCCTGCCATTTTGAGACAAAATGTCTGACAACGAACAGAAGCACACCAAGAATCGCGTATGAGAGAGACAAAAGCCAAATTGTATCATTTTTCATCGCCCCAAGAATATTCGCAGGCAGGACGAGTGCAGCAACTAAAAGAAAAGCAAAGTTGAAATTGCTCTTGCTGCGCCAAAAAGCATGGGCATTTATCATGATTGCATATAAAAAGAAGAATATCGACATCTTCTGCCAATCGTCTAGGTATGTAAGGGCTGCGATGACCGCGATCAGACCACCGAAGATCAGCAAGGCTTTTGTACGGACAAGAGTGAGACCATTTTTGAACAATTCGAAAAGTATGACATAAAGCATAGCAAAGACAGCAAGGGCGACGGCAATGGCGCTGTTGGCCATATTCTTGTCAGCCATAAACAAGGAAGTGGCAAGAGGAAAGAGTGCTAAGGCTGCAATAAAGAAACCTTGTTGTAGATTTTCTTTCTCAGCCAAAAAGCTCGAAACAAGATAGAAAATTCCTGCTAATAATAGATTGACCGAGATAACAAGAAGAGTCTGATCAAGTGTAATCAGCGAAAAAATAATTGAAATCGGCAAGAAAATATTAGCTGAGATCTCAAAAGACTTAGAAAGCTCTTCTGATTTACCTTTAATCTTGGAAATGAGCAAGAAAATAAGCGAACCGATCGCCATGCCCCAAGCGAAGTAGTAGATTGGCGCATTGAAAAGAGAAACAAAAGATTCTAGAAGCGAAAGAGAAACAAAAGTTACAAAATATGAAATGTAGGCTGTTTTGAAGGTAAATAACGAATATAGATAGAGGGCAAGAGTAGCGGCGGAGGTAACGCACCAAATGATATTGCCATCAAGTCCACTTGCTACAAACCTATGGTAAGCAAGACCTACAAGTGGCGCAACTAGTAGGCCGATCGTGGCGAAGGTAAGACCAGCCGGCTTCATTTTTTCTGATTTTAGGTAAATGATCAAACCAGCGAGATAGAAAACGAGGGCAAAAGCAGCCAAAAAAATCGTTTTGAAGCTACCTGTTAGCGTTGCATAGTTGAACCCAACGAAGATCCCAGCAGAGATTACAACAAGAAATGCTCCTATATATAGTAGGATATTGATGTTGTCGATAGACTTGAAGCGCTCATGAGATCTCTCTGGTGCAAAAAATTCTTCGCGGTGAGTGGTGGCTTCAACATGTTCAGGTTGTGGAATCTCATGCGCGACAGCATGAGTTACAACACCAGCAGGGATGCTCCCCAGCTCAACACTCGGTGATTCTCCAGCCAAGTAATCCGCAGCCAAAATTAAGATTTTTTTTCTTTCTGGGTTCATCTCGCGGAGACTGCTGTTTCTGATGTTAAAAATCGTGCTTTTCAGGTCGTTCTGCTCATTTTTCTTTTTGTTAGCGATCAACTTCACTATATAGATGATACCCATAACCCAAGGGCCGATAACCAAAATGAACAAAATTTCCATAAATCTCCTTATTATTTATTTAATTGTATTACTGCAAACAGAATTTAGCAATCACTTTGGCATTCACAAACCTGAGTTTTTCTGATATATTCTCTATGAACGAAATGATAATAACCTGAACTAGATAAAGGACAAAATAATGAGTCTAAAGATTGGAATTGTTGGCTTACCAAATGTCGGCAAATCAACCCTTTTTAATGCCTTGGTCAAAGGTTCGCATGCAGAAGCAGCGAACTATCCTTTTTGTACTATCGAACCAAATGTCGGCATTGTAGAAGTTCCGGATCCTCGGCTTGCTCCACTTGCAGAGATGTCCAAGTCGAAGAAGATTGTCCCTGCAATTGTCGAATTTGTTGATATTGCTGGCTTAGTCCGCGGCGCTTCAAAAGGTGAGGGCCTAGGCAACAAATTTCTTGCTCATATCCGTGAATGTGATGCAATTGCGATGGTCGTCAGATTTTTTGTTGACGCAAATGTGACCCATGTCGAGGGTAAAATTGATCCGCTAGATGACATTGCCACGATCGAAACCGAGCTCCAGCTTGCAGATATCGCAACTGTAGATAAAAGATTATTCTCACTCGAGAAAGAGCTGAAAATGGGCTCAAAAGAATCCAAAATCATGCACAACGGTTTACAAAAGATCAAGGACAAACTCTACGCTGGCGAAAATGCGCGCGAGGCCGATCTCGACGCCTCAGAAAAAGAGTTGCTCAAAGGCTTGGGTCTCATGACACAGAAACCAATCATATATATAGCGAATGTTGGCGAGGATCAGGTTGCCGCTGAATTACCGGTGAAAACCACCAAGAAATTTATCCCGATATCTGCGAAGCTTGAAGCGGAGCTCTCTGAATTGACCGTAGAAGAGCAAAAAGAATACTTGGATTCGTTAGGCATTGAAGACTCTGGCCTAAACCAGCTAATCCACCGAGCATTCGAAATACTTGAGCTACAAACCTATATCACGACTGGTGAAATGGAAACAAAAGCTTGGACAATCCACAAGGGCGATACTGCCCCACAAGCAGCCGGCGTCATTCACACAGACTTTGAGAAAGGTTTTATCGCCGCTGAAGTTGTGCCTTGGCAAGACCTGTATGCGCAGGGCGGCTGGACACAGGCGAAGGCGCATGGCTTAGTCCGGACCGAAGGCAAAACCTATGTCATGAAGGATGGTGACGTAGTCGTTTTCAGGTTTAACGTATAATACTAAATTTACATATACATTATATAAGGAGATTTTTTTATGTTCAAAGGCGAAAAGTGGCAGAAAACAATTGATGTTCGAGATTTCATTATTAACAACATGACCGCGTACGACGGCGATGAAAAATTTCTTGTGGGCCCAACCAAAAATACGACGGCTCTCTGGACTGAATGCCTCGCTTTGATGAAAAAAGAGAGAGAATCTCTCGGCGGCGTGCTAGATATCGATACTGAAGTCATCTCAACAATCACAAGTCACAAACCTGGATACATTGATAAAAAAATTGAGGAAATCGTTGGTCTTCAGACAGATGCCCCGCTAAAGCGTGGGATTAAACCATTTGGTGGCATTCGTGTCGTTGAGAAAGCCTGTGAAGAGTATGGCCGAAAGGTCAAGCCAGAAATTGTCGAGATGTGCACGAAATATCGCAAAACTCACAACGATGGTGTTTTTGACGTTTACACTCCAGAAATTCGTGCGCTTCGATCCCAAGGTATCATCACCGGCCTTCCTGATAACTACGCTCGTGGCCGTATCATCGGCGACTACCGTCGCATCGCCCTCTATGGTGTCGACAAACTTATTGCCGAAAAAACTGCCGACAAGGCAAAATTCACAAATGAAATGACCGATGAAGTAATCCGACTTCGCGAAGAAATTACCGAGCAAATCAAAGCGCTTAATATGATGAAAGAAATGGCCGCTTCATACGGTTTCGATATTTCAAAACCAGCTGAAAGTGCCAAAGAAGCTGTCCAGTGGACCTACTTTGCGTATCTTTCTGCACTCAAGGAACATGATGGCGCAGCAATGAGCCTTGGCAATGTCTCTTCATTTCTTGATATATTCATCGAAAAAGATTTGAAAGCGGGGAAAATTGACGAGGCTACGGCACAAGAATACATCGATCAATTTATCATCAAGCTTCGTCTAGTTCGTCATCTTCGCGCTGGTGAGTACAACGATCTTTTTGCTGGCGATCCATCGTGGTTGACCGAATCACTCGGCGGTAGCTGGGACAATGGCATGCACAAAGTTACGAAGACTACCTTCCGTTTTCTCCACACACTGGATAATCTTGGTCCTTCACCAGAGCCAAATCTGACAGTTCTTTGGTCAAAGCACCTGCCAGAAAATTTCAAGAATTATTGTGCCAAAGTTTCAGTCAAAACTTCATCCATCCAGTTTGAAAATGATGACTTGATGAAAAAAACATATTGCTACGACGACTATGCCATCTCATGCTGCGTTTCGTTGCTCAAAACTGGCAAAATGATGCAGTTCTTTGGCGCTCGCTGCAATATTGCAAAAGTCTTGTTGATGGCAATAAATGGCGGTAGAGATGAAATCTCAGGCGTTCAAATCGTCCCAAATATTCCAAAGCTCTCGAGTGATACACTCGAATTTGACGAGGTTTACAAGAACTATCTTGCCGTCTCTGAGTACATTGCGAAGCAGTACGTCAGCGCGATGAACATCATACATTATATGCATGACAAATATTACTACGAGCGTGCCCAAATGGCACTTCTCGACTCAGAGCCAGATCGTGTCATGGCTTTTGGCGCCGCCGGTCTTTCTGTTGTTGCTGACTCATTCTCTGCAATCAAATTTGCCAAAGTGAAAGTTATTCGAAATGAGGAAGGCCTATCAACTGGCTTCGAAACTGAAGGTGAGTATCCAAAATACGGTAACGATGATGATAAAGTCGACGACATTGCGCAAGATTTGGTAGTTAAATTCAATAACGAGTTAAAGAAGCACCATATCTACAAAAATGCGAAGCCAACTCTCTCCATTCTCACTATCACTTCAAACGTAGTTTATGGCAAAAAGACTGGTTCGACTCCAGATGGCCGAAATTATGGTGACCCATTCGCACCTGGTGCTAATCCAATGCACGGACGAGATACACATGGCGCTATCGCTTCACTTAATTCTGTAGCCAAGCTTAGCTACGAATCGGCTCAAGATGGCATTTCTAACACAATTACCGTCATCCCAAACACACTTGGGCTTGATCTTAATGAGCAAATTGAAAATCTAGTTTCACTGATCAACGGCTACTTTACGAAAAACGCTCATCATCTAAATGTAAATGTTCTTGATAAGGCCACTCTCTTGGATGCAGTAGAAAATCCAGAGAAATATCCTCAGCTGACAATCAGAGTCTCTGGCTACGCCGTGAACTTCATCAAGCTCTCAAAGAAGCATCAGATGGAAGTAATCGCCCGTACCTTCCACTCAAAATTATAAATAATTGACCGAAACGAATAATATGTCTGATAATTTTCACTCGACCCCAGTACCCGATCTGTACGCTCACGCCGAAGGCCACGCTACTAAGAAAACTGGCCATCCCCTTCTGACTTTAATCCTTCTCTCTGTTCTTGGTGGTATCTTTATCGCATTTGGCGGCGCTTTCGCAACACTTATTGGTGCTGGTACATCGACGATTCCCGTTGGTATCGTCAAAACACTTATGGGCATCGCCTTCAGCCTTGGTCTCATTCTCGTCTTAGTCGGCGGAGCTGAGCTTTTTACTGGCTCAACGATCATCGTGATCGGTTGGCTTCAGAAAAAAGTTTCCTGCTTAGCATTTTTGAAGAATTTGGTAATTGTTTATCTTGGCAATTTTGTCGGCTCGCTCTTCATCGCAGGGCTAATCTTTCTTGGACGTGAATATTCAATGAATAATGGGACATTCGGCATCGCCGCTTTCTCTATCGCAAATGCGAAAATGAGCCATGGCTTTAGTGAAGCGATTGTCTTGGGCATTCTTGCCAATATGCTTGTTTGCCTTGGCATTTGGCTAAATTATAGCGCCAGAAATACTACCGATAAGATCATGGCGATACTTTTTCCCGTCACCGCTTTCGTCGCAATGGGCTTCGAACACTCTATCGCAAATATGTATCTAATCCCGATCGCACTATTTATCAAGAAATTTGATCCTGAATTTGTTATAACCAAGCATATTACTGACTCCTCGCTTACTTGGTCAAACTTCTTCGTTCACAATCTTATCCCTGTCACGATCGGTAATGTTATCGGTGGAATCTTGATCTGGTGGTTTGTCTGGATGATCTATGGTAGAAAAAAAGAAGATAAATCATAATTAGTATGAACATCCACTCAATAGAAACATTTGGCACACAAGAGGGACCGGGCATTCGCTATGTTCTTTTTGTGCAAGGTTGCAATTACAAATGCCTATACTGCCACAATCCTGACACACAGTGTCTCAACAAAAATATTGAGATGAGTACTGAGGAAATCATTGCTCAAGTCATGAAAAACGTTCCTTTCTTTGGTACCAAAGGCGGAATTACTGTCTCAGGCGGCGAGCCACTTCTTCAGGCAAAGGAGCTAACGGAATTGTTTACAGGACTGCAAAGGCTTGGGGTAAATACTTGTCTTGATACAAACGGCTCGATTCTTACTGAGAAGACAAAAGTATTACTAAATCATACTGATTTGGTAATTCTTGATATTAAAGAAGCTGACCCAAAGCTTCACAGCACGGTTACAGGAGTAGCCTCAGACGCAATCCCCTCTATCGATTTTGCCAAATACCTAAACAAGATAAATAAGCCATTTTGGGTTCGCTATGTTCTGGTCCCTGGCTATACTGACGATTCTGAATCACTAGAAAGATTGGCTTCAATCCTAAAAGATTTCAAAAGTTTGGAACGAATCGAAATCCTCCCTTACCACACTCTCGGCATTCACAAATACAAAGAATTGAAGATGAACTATAAACTTACAGACATTGAAACGCCAACTCTAGAACAAATAGAATCGGCCAAGAATATTTTGGCAAAAAGCGGCAAAAAGGTTTTTGTCAGATAAACAAATTTTTATTGACGCAAGTCACTTTTTCTGCTATTGTCAGAGCATATTAATTTAACTTTTTTCTCAACGTCGAAAGCGTTGAGAGCTAGCGCCTGAGCTCAATTAGGCAATTTGCACATCTAAGATTTGCAAACACAGCTAGCGCCGTGAAAGGAGCATTTTGAGAAAGTACGAACTTACGTACCTTATTTCTGATGAAATATCAGAATCTGACTTGAACAAAGTCACAGGAAAAGTTGCTGGTTACATCGCCGAACTTGGTGGTGAAATCAACAAAGAGGAAATTTGGGGACGACGCAAACTCGCTTATCCAATCCGAAAGCAGGATTTTGCGACCTATGTTACTATCTTTTTCGGTCTTCCAGCCGACAAAGTCAAAGAGTTTGATCGCGAAATGAGATTGACTCAATCAATTCTTCGACATCTTTTGATTGTCACAGAATTCAACGAAGAGAAATTAGCCTTGTCTGCTGAAGACATCGCTGCTGCTCAAGAGATTGCAGAAGTTGCTGGCGGAGAGAAATCTTTTGAAGCAATCGAAGGCGAAACTAAAGACAGCAAAAAGCTTATGTCTGTTCGCGAAGAGGCTCCAAAAGCTGAAGTCGTCGAAGAGGAAGCAGAAGTTGTAGAAGAGCCAAAAAAGGAAAAAGCTCCAAAGGCAGCCGCGAAGAAAGAAGTAAAAGAAGAAGTTGCAGAGCCTGAAGTTAAAGAAGAAGTAGTTGTAGAAAAAGCCGAGAAAGTTGCTAAAGCTCCAGTCAAAAAGGTTGCAAAGAAAGATCCAAACGACGAAGCAGAAAGACTTTCAAAGCTAAACGACGAGCTTGATGACATTCTAAAAGACGAATTATAATCGCCTAGATTTGCTATTAGCACTAGCGCAAAAGTCATTTTTGACATTTGAAAGTCAGTGCTTTAGTATCTAGATATGATCAAATAATAAGTCGTTCGCCAAATCGCGAACAAGAGAAAGGTTCATATGCTAAGTCTAAACAGAGCACAGATACTCGGTAATTTGACCAGAGACCCAGAGATGCGTTTCACTCCTAACGGTCAAGCAGTTGCAAACTTTTCAGTCGCAACAAATAGAAGGTGGAAAGGCCGAGACGGCGCCGCAGATGGTGAGGATACTCAGTACCATGACGTAGTCGTTTGGGGCAAACAAGCCGAAGCAATCGTGCCAATGCTCAAAAAAGGTGGCCCAGTATTCGTCGAAGGACGAATCGAAACAAGAAACTGGGAAGGCCAAGACGGGGCAAAAAGAAACAAAACAGAGATTATCGCAGACAACGTCATCGTTCTAGGTGGCAGAGGCAGCGATAGCAGCACTTATAGCAAACCTGATGCGAAGCCTGCAGTAAATGCAGCGCCAACTAAGGCACCTGCCAACAACGAAGAAATTGATATAGAAGAAATACCATTTTAAATTAAAGAAATAGGAAATATATGTCGAATAAAAGAAAATGTCTTCTTTGCAAGACAAAAAACCAAGAGGTTGACTACAAAGACGTAGCTACTCTTTCACGCTACATGGATCGCTGGAACAAAATTCAGCCTGCCAACCGTAGCTACAATTGCGCAAAACACCAGAGATTGGTACAAAACGCAATCAAGAGAGCAAGATTCCTCGCTCTTATGCCTTTTACTGTACGCTAAATCCATAAATTAAGAATGGAGCGAAATGCTTTCAATTACTGATTTAAAGACCGGTACTAAATTTTCGATGGACAACGATCCATACGCTGTTGTTAGCTACTACCATTCAAAAATGGGCCGTGGCGGTGCAGTCGTAAAGACCAAGATCAGAAACTTACGAACAGGCTCAATAATCGATAAAACTTTTCAGGGTGCTGATAAAGTCGACGAGGCCGATTTATCCAAAAAGACAGCAATGTACCTATATTCAGACGAAGAAGATGCTTACTTTATGGACAACGAATCGTATGAACAATTCACACTTCCAATCGAAAAGATTAGCGACCAAAAACAATATCTGATCGAAAATTCTAACGTAGATATCCTCTACTTCGGCGAAGAGCCTTTGGCAATTGAGCTACCGATAAAAATGAAATTCAAGGTCATCTCTGCTCCGCCTGCCGTCAAAGGTAATACTGCCGGAGCTGTTACGAAAAAAGTTACGCTTGAAACTGGTGCTATCAGTGATGTACCTGTCTTCATCAAAGAAGATGATATTATCATTGTTGACACAAGAGACGGTTCCTACGTAGAGCGAGCGTAACCCCCCCCAGATTATGATTCTTCGATATACACAAATTATCGGCTTGCCAATCTTTGAACTGAAAAATCAGAGTCTGGTTGGCTATTCCTATGAATGCGTTCTAGATAATGTAAAAAATTGCATTTTAGGAATAGTGCTAAAGCCAGGTCTGTTCTCACAACCAAAATTTATATTGCTCCAAATGGATGTACTAAAAATTTTGAAGAAGAATATTGTGATCAGAGATGAGAGTGCAATTTCCGAGATCAAGGATCTTGTAAGAGTCAAAACCTTGATCGATGATGGTTTCTTCGGGGTTGGCCAGAAGGTTCAAACAGAATCAGGCCAATATCTCGGGCGACTTTATGATTTTCTAGTTGACAGCGATAATCTTGTCATTACAAAATTGTACATAAAAGGTTTAGCGAATGAGCGAATCATCCCGGCTACGAGTATAGTAAGTATCGAACCAAAAATAATTACTGTCAAGGATCCTCTAGACGCTATTGAAGCTACAAGAGAAGCACTCTCCGAAACAATTGCCTAAATTGATACATCGTCATACAAAAAAAGACCTTCAGGCTAAGGTCTTTTTTTGTAGTTGTAGGCAGAGCTACATCCCCATACCACCATATGGATTTCCACCCATCGGCATATTCGTGGTCGAAGACTTTTCTTCCGGTTTATCTGCCACCAATGCCTCTGTTGTCAAAACTAATGCCGCGATCGATGCAGCATTTTGTAATGCGCTTCTGGCAACTTTGGCTGGGTCGATGATTCCCATCTTGATCATATCGCCGTATTCGCCAGTCGCGGCGTTATAACCTTCGCCCTTTTTCATCGATTTCACTTTATCTAAAACAACCGCGCCCTCAACTCCAGCGTTATGAGCAATTTGCTCTACTGGGATTTCTATCGCTTTCTTGACTATAATTAGGCCAAAATTTTCATCGCCGAGCGTTGTATCGCTAATCAATACGGCAGCAGCATTTAATAATGCAACGCCACCGCCGGCAACAATTCCCTCAGCAATCGCTGCTTTGGTTGCATTTACTGCATCTTCAACTTTATACTTAATTTCTTTCATCTCTGTCTCGGTTGCTGCCCCAACTTTGATAACACCAACGCCGCCAGATAGCTTTGCCATTCGCTCATTTAGCTTTTCCTTATCATAATCTGAAGTTGATGACTGAATCTGTTTTCTGATCTGGCTAACGCGAGATTTGATCGCCGTCGCAGTTCCTTTGCCCTCGACAATCACCGTAGTATCCTTGTCTGACTCAACTTTTCTAGCCTGACCAAGCTGCGAAAGCTCCGCATCTTCAACTTTTTTACCCAGATCTGAAGAAATCACTTCACCACCAGTTAGCACCGCAATGTCAGCAAGCATCTCCTTGCGACGGTCACCAAAACCAGGCGCCTTGATTGCAAGAACGTTCAAAACTCCACGAAGCTTATTTACGACAAGTGTGGCTAAAGCCTCTCCGTCAATATCCTCAGCGATGATAACAATATCTTTCTTCCCACTCTGAGCAATTTTTTCCAGCAATGGTAGAATCTCTTGAATCGAGGAAATTTTCTTGTCCGTAATCAGAATGTATGGATTTTCTAAAGTTGCTTTCATTGAGGCTGCCTCAGTAATCATATACTGACTAATGTAACCATTATCAAATTGCATACCTTCAACTACATCGGTTTCCATACCCATTGTGTTGGACTCTTCAACAGTTACAACACCATCTTTGCCTACCTTGTCCATCACTTCGGCAATCATGTTGCCAATATTTTCACTACCAGCCGAAACAGTCGCAACCTGTGCAATCTCTTCTTTCTTTGATATTTTTTTAGAATTTTTCTCAATTGTGGCAACGATAGCTGCGGTCGCCTTTTCGATCCCAAGACGGATCTGAATTGGGTTCGCCCCAGCAGCTACATACTTCACGCCTTCGTTGATCATTGCTTGGGCTAAAATAGTTGCAGTAGTTGTGCCGTCTCCTGCGACATCATTTGTCTTGCTCGCTACTTCCTTCACAAGCTGCGCACCCATATTTTCATATTTATCTTCGAGTTCAATCGCTTTTGCAATCGTCACACCGTCGTTTGTGATAGTCGGTGCACCAAAGCCTTTTTCCAAAACTACACTTCTGCCCTTCGGCCCGAGAGTCACTTTTACCGTGTCGGCTAGCTTGTTGACACCATCTCTAATTTTTCCCCTTGCTTCATCTGAAAAAACTATCATCTTAGACATAAAATTCCTTCATTTATTATTGCGAGATGCTAAAGTATTCCGAATATCTCTTCTTCTCTCATCACTTTGTACTCTTTGCCGTCAATTTTTATCTCGTCACCTGAGTATTTTGAATAGACGACTTTGTCACCCTTTTTAACGGAAAATTCATACTTCTTCCCATTTTTAAGGCCTGTACCGGTGGCAATGACTTCGCCCTCAGCACGTTGTTCTTTGGCAGCGTCAGGAATAAAAATGCCCGACTTAGTCTTTTCTTCCGCAGCCTGTGGCTTGATTAAAATCCTGTCTGAAAGTGGCTGAAACATATTTCTCCTTGTCATACAAAGCAAGTCATCTTGCTTAATTTTTAATGATTATATTGCTGATAATTTATGACATACACTGGGTAAACGTAACACCTTTTTAACAACGAATCAAGCTCCTTTCGTGCTCAAATAAGTTCTTGACTTTTGAGGTCAAATTGAGATACAATCTGAGTGCGGTGACGTCAGTATCTGTTCCCCCTTGCAGAGCGGTGTTGCCGCATTTTTGTATCAAATTTATGAAAAGCAAATCAGCTAGATGCTGATTTTTTTGTTTTTTGGTGGATGAAATCTTAGTTCGCAATCATTGTAAACAATATATTCAGGATATTTCTTAGTGCGTGAATCTGTCTCAATCAATCTTTTTTGAAATACCTTGAGTGCTATTTCGACTCCGTCTCCGACTTTGCTGCCCAATAGATATTCTGTAATTATTTTTGAGTAGTTTCTCGAATTAGTATTTTTGAAATATATATCGAACTTCTTATGATCAGCCAATTTTCTTCCTCCAAATAACGAGCTATTTTCTTTCATAAACTTATCAAAAACAATTCTATCTCCTGCTACCAAAACGCTTTTTGAATAATTATCTGCACAGTAATCATCAACTGCTTTCCCGCGTCCAACTGGGATTTTCAGAAAATTTTCTGTCAAAAAATAATTAAAGCAGAACAAGTTTGCATGACTGTTTGACTCGCTGCTTGTCCTTTTGATGAAAGTTAGTGTTCCCAAAACGTTAACAAAAAAACGTGTGGTAAAGATTCGCCCAGGTTTCGCGATAATAAGGAGATCGATATCAGAGCTTTTTTTGCTCGTGCCACTGGCGAGCGAACCATTCAAAATGATCGCCCGCGTGAAGGGCAACGAAATGAGTACGCGGCTCCAGCGCGCACAACGCAAATATCTTTTTTCCAACCATGTTTCCATACATATTACTTTAATCGAAAAATTTACTTTGAGCAATTTCTTACAAAAACACAGATTGCCAAAGATATTTTCCAGTTATCCCCCAAAAAAGACTTGTAATCGCAGCTTTCGAGATCTACAATTAAACAAACAAAAACATAAAGATTCTAAAAACTCCAATTTATCGCCTTCGAAGGAGTTTTTTCGTTTGTTACAATCAATCATTTAGCTTGGAGAGGATAAGATGGCTCGAAATAAGTATATTTTCGTCGTTGGTGGTGTGATGTCGAGCGTTGGCAAAGGAATTGCCGCTGCTTCGATTGGAACGATTCTAAAATCAAAGGGCTACCGTGTTACTGCAATCAAATGCGATCCGTATGTAAACGTCGATGCAGGAACGATGAACCCAACCGAGCATGGCGAAGTTTTCGTGACCAAGGATGGTGATGAATGCGATCAGGATATGGGTAACTATGAAAGATTTATCGGCGAAGAGCTCACCAAGCTAAACTACATGACGACTGGTCGAGTCTACCAGTCAGTTATCAGCAAAGAACGAAATCTTGAGTACGGCGGGAAATGTGTGCAAGTCGTTCCTCACGTACCAGAGGAAATCATACATCGTATCGAAAAAGCAACCAAAAACGTTAAAGCTGAAGTCACAATCATCGAAATTGGCGGTACTGTCGGTGAATATGAGAATCTGCTTTTCTTAGAAGCTGGCAGATTTATGAAACTAAAAAATCCTCGAGACGTCATATTTGTTTTAGTTTCTTACCTACCTATTCCATCAAAAGTTGGAGAGATGAAAACAAAACCAACTCAGCACGCTTCGAAGGAATTAAATTCTTGCGGAATCCAGCCAGACTTCATCCTTTGCCGTAGCGAATCCCCAATCGATGATCGACGCCGCGAGAAGCTTGCTACTTTTTGCTCGATAGAGCCAGAAAATGCAATTTCTGCACCTGATTGTGACTCAATTTATGACATTCCAGTAAATTTTGAGAATGAAAACCTAGGTGAAAAAATCCTAAAAAGATTGAAGCTAAAGCCAAAACAAAAAGATTTGGTAGAATGGCGAGCGTTTGTTGAGAAGGCAAAATCAGCAACCAAAGTTGTAAAAATTGGTATCGTTGGCAAATATTTTGAAACTGGCGATTTTGTTATTTCTGACTCATACATTTCAGTCATCGAATCCGTCAAGATCGCTGCTTGGAGCCTCGGACTAAAACCAGAATTTCAATGGCTCTCCTCAACCGATTATGAGACTGACTCTTCGAAGCTAAAGGAGCTGAAGAAGCTCGATGGAATTATTGTGCCTGGCGGCTTTGGTTCGCGTGGGATCGAGGGCAAAATTGCCGTTGCAAAGTACTGTCGCGAAAACAAAATCCCATACTTTGGCCTGTGTTATGGCATGCAAATTGCAACGATAGAATTTGCTCGCAATGTTTGTAAGATCAAAGACGCCAACACCGAGGAAATTGATCCAAATACAAAAAATCCTGTCATACATATTATGAAAGATCAAAAAGAGAAGCTCAAAAAGAAAGACTTTGGCGGCTCGATGAGACTTGGAGAGTATCCTTGCAAGCTAACCGAAGATTCAATCTCTTATGATGCCTACAAAGGAGCAGCCAATTTCCCAAACATTCTCGAGCGACATCGACATCGCTATGAATTTAACAATGACTACCGAGTCCAAATGGAAAATGCAGGACTTAGAGTTGCCGGCGTAAATCCAGAAAGAGACCTCGTAGAGATCGTTGAGGTCATCGACCATCCGTTTATGGTTGGCGTGCAATTTCATCCAGAATTTTGCTCTAGAGTTTTGAAGCCACAGCCTCTCTTCACCGCCTTTATCAAGGCTACGAGCAAATAGACCTACTCAGGTAAAACTCAAATAACGGCTTTTTGATCTCTTTTGTCGTGAAAGTATCTAATAAGTTCCGCTGAAATAAACGTAATAATCGTGAAGACTGCTAAAGCAACTACTTCGCCGCCACTAAGCATCTTTACGTGAAATACTTTGCTTAACGGTGTGACAAAAAGCAGCAGCTGCAGTACAAGAGAGATGCCAATCGCAACAAGCAAATATTTATTCTCAAAAAATGCTTTTGGACTCTCCCAAATTCTTCTCTTTGATCTAATAGAGAGAGACAAGACCAATTTCATCGCGACGATATAGCAAAAAGCCATAGTCCTAGCCTTGTCGATCGAGAAACGAATACCCCAGAGATAGAGAATCAAACATAGAATTGCAGTCACAATACAAAGAGATAGCGAATAAAAAACTGCGTTTTTCATCGAATTTGACTTTGCGGATCTCGGCGGCTCTCTCAGTATATGTTGGCTTGGCTCTTCGAAGCTGTAAGCCAGAGATGGCAACGAGTCCATCACCAAATTGATCCACAATATTTGCAATGTCAAAAGCGGCACAGGCAAAAAGAAAATGAAAGTAACACCAACCATAATCATCTCGGCAAGATTACTCGAAAGCAGAAAAATTACGGTATTCCTAATATTGTCATATATGGCTCTGCCATATTCAACCGCAGAGACAATCGTCCCGTACCTGTCATCAAGCAGCACAATGTCGGCTGAGTCTCGCGCAATGTCTGTACCCTTGATACCCATCGCAATACCAACCTGAGCCTCCTTGAGCGCTGGAGCATCGTTTACCCCATCTCCAGTCATTGCGACGGAGTAGCCCATTTTCTGAAGAGCCTGCACAATCTTGATCTTGTCTTCGGGAGTGACCCGTGCAAATATTTTTACCGTTTTCAAAGATTTTGCGAGAGTTCGATCATCCATTAGCTCCAGCTCAGCGCCATTGATTATCTCATTGTCAGCGACGGTAATGCCAATTTTCTCAGCAATAAACTTGGCAGTCTCTGGGTGGTCACCAGTCAAGATAATCGGGCGGATTCCAGCCTCAACCGTTTTCCTGATTGCATCTTTAATACCGACTGATGGTTCATCAACAAAGGCAAAAAATCCTAAAAACTTCAGCTCTGCCAATGCGCTGCTGTCATTTTCGCGCAGTTGCTTCCTTGCAAGAGCAATGACTTTGAACCCATCTTGGCTCAGCCTCGTCGCCTCGTCAAGAACTGCTGATTTCTCCTTCACCGTCAGATCACAAAAATTGATTATTTTCTCGGCCATGCCCTTCACGATCAATGACTTCATATCATTGCTTGAAACAAGCACCGCCATATACTTCTTGTCTGAATCAAATGGAATCTCTAATACTCGATGATATTTTTGATTGTTAAAATATGAAAGATTGTCGAGCCACTCCATTTTTTCAATTATCGCGAGCTCGAGAGGATCCCCGATATCTTCATTTTTAGCTTGAATATCGACGTTTGAGCAAGCAAGTCCTGCGGACATAAACGAGAGCACTTCATCGGAAATATTCTTGTTGCTAGATATAATGATCTGTTCAAATTTCTTATTTGAATAAAGCGAAACACGGTCAATACTCAGATTATTGTCCGTGAGCGTGCCCGTCTTGTCAGTCACGATCACATTTGTCGTACCGAGTGTTTCGATGACGGCTAGCTTCCTCACGATCGCATTTTTCCTAGCCAGTCGTGAGACACCAGTTGCTAGAGAGAGTGTAATCGCGGTTGGCAAGCTCTCTGGGACAATGGCTACTAGAAGAGCGATGGTGAAGGTCAGGAGCTCCCAGACTTGATCATGGCGAAGATATCCGAGAATAAAAATAGCCAAGGCGATCGCAAAACCGATCGTCGAAATCATCTTGCCAATATAGTCAATTTGCTTCTCAAGGGGCGTAGCCCCCTCATCTTTCTGAATCAGCTGAGCAATCTTACCAAATTCAGTCGCGTCCCCCGTTGCAACGATTACCGCCTTACAGTGTCCTGAGACCGCTACAGTGGAAGTATAAACCATGTTTCTTCTGTCGGCCAAGAAAGTCTCAAGGGGCAACGTAACCGCGTTTTTGCTGATCGGCAATGATTCGCCAGTGAGTACCGACTCATCAATTCGCATCGATTCCTCAAGAATAATTCGTCCATCTGCAGGAATCTTGTCTCCCGCCTCAAGCACAATAACATCGCCTATGACTAGCTCTGCACTATCAACTGTATGAATCTTCCCTTCTCTGATGACTTTTGATTTGGAGATAAAAGTTTGTTTCAGTTCATCAAGCGACTTGCCTGCCTTGTGCTCCTGAAAAAAACCAAGCAAGACATTTACCAAGATGATCGCCAACAAAATTGTAGCCGAAATAGTTCCGTCAACGAAATACGAGATGACAGCAGCACAAAAAAGCAGACCAACAAAAAAGTTTTTGAACTGATGCAGTAAAACCGTCAAAGTACTATTCTTACGGCTAGCAGTCAGGACATTTCTTCCGTATTTTTTCAAGCGAAAATCGGCCTTAATGTCAGAAAGACCTTTCTCAACATCTGTATCGAAATGCTTCTCCACATCAGCTGTCGTCCACTGATGATACGCAAAATCTTTCAAATCCCCTCCGGAATATCGCTAACTTACAATTTATAATTTAAAAATTTCCTGAAATAATGGCAAATCAAGCGTTAATTTGCAGGGCACGCCGTCGGACAACTTCCTCCACAATCCACGCCCGTTTCGTCGCCATTTTGCACGCTGTCTGAGCAGGTCGTAGTAGGTGTCGCCACCGCTTTCCCAACTAGCCACTTTTCTGGCCAAGGAACATAGACTGATTTGAATGAACGATCCTGTAATGACTCACCGGTAGCACTTACGACTTTGTAACTAAAAGTTGCCGTTGCGCCTTGGTGCGCCTTCTCTATTTGCTTTCGCACACCTGGGGCGAGAGTATCGGTCTCTACCTCTGTCGGCGCGTCTGGACTTACAAAGTCAAAAACTGAAGGTGCGGAAATTGTGACCTGACGGTTATCCTTTGTTCCATAAAATTCAAACGTAATCTTTGTGCCTTCAACTTTTGACTGGATTAATATATGGCTAGCATAATTATTTACAAATTTGAAGTCTGGCGCGGGATCATAGATTGTCGCATCCATTCCAACAGGTGGCTCATAGTAGCTAACTCGATATTTATGATTTTGACGCTCGGTAATCTTCATTCCAGCATTTAGAGCGGCACGGAAGAGAGTTGAGGAAACTTGGCAAAGTCCACCACCAAACTCAGGCGTTGTTCTATTTTCCTTTATGACTAGCTCCTCCAAATATCCGCCGGTCGCGTCGATTGTGCCAAGATGCGAGAGTGTAGAAAACTCCTCACCAGGCTTCAAGACGACCCCATTTAGTGCAGCCGCGCCGACAGTGATATTATGAATACGATTGGCTGTCGAACCCTTGAAGTTTGTGTAGGCCGTACCAACCAGCTCATTGATGCCCAAGGTACTGATGTCGGTTTCACTAAGTTCAGGCTTCTTGGTCTCAGCTTTCAGGCTCACTGTTTTGATATCAACCAGACTGCCTTCGGTAATTCGAGCAAACAGAGCTGCACCAATGTCAGCAATAGCAGAATCTTGATCTAAGATTTTACCTTCGTGTGAAGGCTGGAAAATGTTGATCTTACCGTCCACCATCGTCATTTTTGCGCTTTGTGGTTCAGAATCGATGCTCTGGGCTAAGGCAGCGATATACTTCTTAACACGTTCTTCATTCAGAACCAATTTCAGATTTACCCCATCGCGCTCTGGCTTAATAAAGCCACCAATTGTGTCTTTGTCGATTGTGTAAGCCTGATCGTCGAGCTTGAGCGTAATCTCGCCAGCATCAACAATCTTGTTGGCCTGCAAAAGGACACTATTCGCGCTCTCTTCAGTGATCTTAGGTGTGTACTCGACTAAGTCAAACTTGATCGGAGTATTATCGAAAAGTGCAATCTGTGCCTTAACTTTTGAGGTTACAATCTCTTGATCTAGACGTTTGCCGTTTTTGCGTTCATCTAGAAGTACAAATTTGCCATTTGAATATGAGATTGTCAAATCCTTTTCTGGCTGGTCCAGCTCGGCGGCGATTTTTCTAATTTTGTCCTGAAGTTTGGCGTCACTTAGAGTATACAAAGCTGCGTGATTAGTTTTATTCTCAAGAGTATTTAGCTGATGGATTAGCGCCTGGAAATTGTCTTTTTCGCGTCCAACCAACCAGATTTCATTTACCATTTTGACCGTGTCATACGAAAGCTCCACATCAGCAGCAGGAATTTTGTAGCTCTTAGATGGATCGCTCTCCAGTACAAGCTCGAAATTATTATCTTCTATTGTCGCAGCCAATTTGCTGACACTATCAAAAAGCTGAATTTTGGACTTGCCAGCATAATTTTCTTGAGCCAAATACTGATTTTTATAAACTTTTTTGCTATTTGAAATAGAATAGCCAGCAAATGACCCAAGAATCACGAATATAACCACAAGCACAATCAAGACTGTGTATTGCAACGTCTTGATGTCTTTTAGCGCTATTTTTGACTTGTCTTTCTTTGCCATATTAATTTCTTAGCTTATATATTAGGAAGTGTATTTGAAATCGCTTATATCTTAAAGTCTTATCTATATCATACCGAAAAAATACTTAATATTTAAGTACCCAACGAGCACAATATTTACGTTCATTAAATTTAGTCAGAAATGGGAGCTGTGTCGCCAGCTCTTAAAGGTTCAGGTAGATTTTTATCATTATTCACAGATTGTGAAGATAAATAATACGTTACAGCAGTGGCGACTAACAAAAATAATATGATGATTATGACGATCATCAGTACAGGCGTTTTTTTCTTTTCGACAACAAGATCGCCAGAGGGCTTTTTTGCTTCAATGTTATTTTCTGTCTTTTCTTTATCCATATTCCCTCCACTATATAATCAATTTATTTGGTCGTAGAGTTGCCGAGTATTTCATTCAGTATCTCTCTCGCCTTTTTCTCACGACGATCAGTTTCAGCCTGATTTGTAGCAAATGTCACCACGACGATCTCGCCCTCTTTCGCCTCTTTTGGCAGATACTTCTTATCTATAACAAAATCACCACCGTCTTTTATTTGCAAGACAGCTTTGTCTTCCTCGATCCGATCGAGCGTCGCTTCGAGATGAGTTATGCCCTTTTCTGTATTTTTCATAGTATATATGTCGAACAAATTTATAGTTAGCCACAGTCGATTTGACGTGGCTAGAATTCCCTCCAAGGAATCTATCCTGATCTGGTTATGAGTAAACCGTGTCTATCACATAACTGTAAATTGCTGTATATCCCCATCAGAAGAGCAATTGCTTGATCAGAACGATTTTCTGTCATGTGAAGTACATCTTCTGCTTTAAGCGAAATCGGATTAGCTACATCGCCAAATGCCCTTAACGTCAAGACGTTTTCGGCAATCACCTCTATAGCAAGAATTACCTGCTGCGTGTTGAACTCGCTTAGGGAATAACCACTTAAATAGGCTCTTGCTTCGTCTTCTGAAGTATACAGCATAGGCGTATTCGAGATTAAACAACCTTGATTCCATGTCAAATTTTGAGACATGATTTCCCCCTTTTTCTTTCCAGAACAAAGAACTCGTGCACTATTGCCTAAGTCCTTAAGAAATGGCCCCGAAGAGTCGGGGCCAAAGTCTCATTTACTTAGCTAATTTTTCAGCAATTTTCGCACCGACGATCATCCAGATTGCAATTCCAACGATCAAAACAGCAACGATGATCAGCTTCGCCATATGCGAGAGGTCAACTTTGATAATAGTAGTTGCGATCAAAAGAGCGATGATATTTACCACTTTGATCATAGGATTGATCGCAGGACCCGCTGCGTCTTTGTATGGGTCACCAACGGTGTCACCAGTGACAGCAGCTTGATGAGCGATAGAGCCTTTACCACCAAAATTACCTTCTTCGATGTATTTCTTAGCATTATCCCAAGCGCCGCCGCCAGAAGTCATCGAGATTGCGACGAAGATACCAGTCACGATTGTACCAATCAGGAAGCCACCAAGAGCAACAGGACCGAGAAGGAAGCCAACAAGAAGAGGCGCTGCAACTGTGATCGCTGCAGGCATAACCATCTCTTTGATCGCAGCCTTAGTCACGATATCAACAGCACGAGCATAGTCAGGCTTCGTTGTACCTTCCATAATGCCTTTGATCTCGCGGAACTGTCTTCGAACTTCAGTTACAACTGCGCCAGCTGCTTTACCAACAGCTTCCATTGCCAAAGAACCGAAGTAGTAAGGTAGAAGTCCGCCAAGGAACAAGCCAACGATCACGAGTGGATCAGTAAGCTCAAATTTGAAGCCAGTACCAAGCTTCTCTGTATAGTCAGCGAAAAGAACGATCGCGGCAAGAGCAGCAGAGCCAATAGCGTAGCCCTTGGTCACAGCCTTGGTCGTATTGCCAACTGCATCAAGAGCGTCAGTGTGAACTCGAACATCAGATGGCATATCACTCATCTCAGCGATACCGCCAGCGTTGTCAACGACAGGACCAAATGCATCAATTGCGACGATGATGCCAGCCATCGAAAGCATCGACATGGCCGCGATTGCGACACCGTATAGACCAGCGAGAGAGTAAGCGCCAAGAATAGCAGCGGCAATCACGATGATCGGAGCAGCTGTTGATCTCATCGAGACAGCAAGACCAGTAATAATATTTGTGCCATGGCCAGTCGCTGAGCTCGCAGCAATAGATTTGACCGGCTGGAACTTCGTCGAAGTGAAGTATTCTGTGATGACACAGAGAGCAGCAGTGACCAAGAGTCCAACGATCGAAGATAGATAAATACTCATCGTTGTGTGCAAACCGTTATCAGCCATCAGCCAATTTGTGATGAAATAGAAGGCAACAGCAGCAAGAACACCAGCAACAGCAAGGCCAACATAGAGTGCGCCCATGACGTTAACAGATTTCTTTGGTAGTTTCACAAACCAGCTACCGACGATCGAGGTGACGATTGAAGCGGCACCAAGCATAAGTGGGTAGAAGATCGCATTTGCAAAATTTGGGAAGAAAAGATGACCAAGAAGCATTGCAGCAACAGCTGTGACGGAGTAAGTCTCGAAGAGGTCAGCCGCCATGCCAGCACAGTCGCCAACATTATCTCCAACATTATCAGCAATAACAGCAGGATTTCTTGGATCGTCCTCTGGGATTCCAGCCTCAACCTTACCAACCAAGTCAGCTCCCACGTCAGCCGCTTTTGTGAAGATGCCGCCACCAAGACGAGCGAAGATTGAGATAAGTGAACCACCGAAAGCAAGGCCGATAAGTGAATCGACGTCTTTGAATACTGCATAGAAGCCAGCAACAGCTAGTAGCGCTAGGCCGACGACCAAAAGACCGGTAACTGTACCGGACTTGAAAGCGACGTCCATGCCAAAAGGCAGGCCCTTGCGGGATGCTTCAGCTGTGCGAACATTTCCTCTGACGGAAACGCTCATGCCGATATAGCCAGCAAGTGCAGAAAATACTGCGCCGACAAGGAAGCCGATAGCGACCTTCCAGCCAAGTGTATATAGAAGCACTACAGCAAGTACTGCAGCAACTACGCCGACTGTCGAGTACTGACGGTTTAGGAAGGCCATTGCGCCTTCTTGAATCGCTTTTGCGATATCAATCATTTTCTTATTACCCTGATCTTTTTTTGACACAACGCGAACCAAAATCAAACCGTAGATGATCGAGATCAAAGCGGCCGAGATCGAGATCACGAGTGACAACGTCTTCAAATCCATAACTACTCCCATTTTTATTAACATTAAGAAGCTGAGAATTACTCTCAACTACTAAAATAGACTTTCTAATATTGTTAGTAATTTAGCATAAATCGAGAAAAAGTACAAGAAAAATCAAGCCAGATACAGCTATTTTGGGCTTAAGGTATTGACAAAATAAGCCAGTTGTGCTATAATCTCTACATTGGTCACAAATTTTCATGTGATCGATGTACCACGCATGTTGCCGAAAGGCAAAGGAGATTAAAATGCGTATCATTCTTATCGTGACGGCAATCGTCATATCCCTGTTTGTTGCTGGCTGTGGTGGAGGAACTCCTACTACCAAGCTCGCGACAACCAAAGCGCCAGCAATTGGTGCCTTCGACAGCCGTGGCGGGTATGTGCCTCCAACGGGTTACACTGAATCAGCAATATTTGCTGTCTCAGCAACCTCGTCGGCATGCAACCCGATCCAGAACACTGATAGCACTGGCAAGGTAACTTGGACAGTGCCCCCAACAAGTTTAAGTTTAAATGTGAACTACGCTGCAAGTAACGCTTCATCTTCGG
>Ga0194053_10000219_pt1 | contig 44697 bp, 33 predicted proteins | sample SepL228m_MetaG_FD_161684 | JGI IMG/M metagenome (GOLD analysis project Ga0194053, IMG submission 161684) | Anoxic zone freshwater microbial communities from boreal shield lake in IISD Experimental Lakes Area, Ontario, Canada - Sep2016-L227-8m | ecosystem: Environmental > Aquatic > Freshwater >... | reverse complement strand
CATCCGATGGGCGACGCATCCGGCGCGTCAGTCCGGCAATCAGAGCCATCGGTGCAACAATGGTATGGAGTTCTCTACTCGACCACCCCTAAAGGGGTTGGATTATAAATATTTGATATAAATATTGTCAAATCATGCTGATTACTTAATTATTATTGCATTCATTATAAAATTTATCATTCAATTAGAAAAATGTGTATAAGGGTGAGGGCAACGCCGCTGGGTGAGTTTGTTTTTTTATATTTATTCGCTCTGTAAGAGCATAATTCCTTAAAAAAGGTAACTACAATGGCCCATTCATATTGTCGGATTGTTATTCATCTTGTATTTAGTACAAAAAATCGCTGTTCATTAATTACAGATGATATTCGAGAAGAATTACACGCTTATATGATTGGAATTCTTCGACATCTTAACAGTCCATCTATCCGCATAAATTCAACATCAGATCATGCACATATTCTTTTTCTGCTTTCGAAAAAACATGCTGTAGATTTTGTAATAGAGGAACTCAAGAAAAGTTCATCAAAATGGATAAAAGCAAAAGGAACTGAGTTTACTGATTTCTATTGGCAATTTGGATATGCCGCATTTTCAGTCGGGCAAAAAGGAGTAGATAATGTTGTTAAATATATAGAAAACCAAAAAGAACATCATCAAACTATATCATTTGCAGATGAAGTGCGAGAATTATTTCGAATGGCTGGTGTCGAATTTGATGAAAAGCATTTTTTTGATTGAGGAATTATGCTCTTACAGAGCGTAAAATATTTAGTTATCTATTCTCCCAGCAGCGTTGCCGTGGGCTATGGAATTAATGCGGAATAGAGTTTTGCAATAAAATCAAAGTTGTAATTTTGTTGGGGAGAATGCATTAGTTATCATAAGGTTTTACAAGAGCCTGTTAAAATAATAACTTTTATCATTCTAATCTAAACCTAATCCCTAACCCAAATAAATTGGAAAATTGTTAAGTTTTCGGTTTTCAGTTTTCAGTTTTCAGATTGGGTCACTATGATGATATAAATAATGACTTTTTTGTTCGGATTTGGTTGCTAACTGACTAATATTCAGGAAAAATAGAATGGGATGGAAGTTGACCCAACTTCCATCCTACCGATGCTGAAAACTGAAAACCGAAAACTTAACACCTATTTATAAGTATCTTTTACCAACAGCGGCATTGTCTTGTATGGTGCAAAAGTTATGTTGTATCCGGGAGTTTCGTCGAGTTCCACCTCTGCGCTGGTTAGCACTACGTCCAGAACGTGGCCGCCTTTGGTGCGGTCGTCGGATATGAAGTGCAGGTGGTAATTGGCGGCGTTGGCGTTGCCCAGGAAATCTGGCATCCAGAAACCGACCATTGTGCCATTGACGTCTGTGTAATCAAATGTCGCCTGCTCTTTTATCGCGTCGGATAACAGTGGATATGGTTTTTTGTATGGGCCAACGCTGCGCACTTTAATGCTTTTAGCCTTGCATTTAATGCGGATGGCATAAGGCAGGTCGCTGCGCGGACGCAAGCCATCAATATATTTTTTCAAGTCAATGATAGTTGTATCAATATTCAGACTTCCCTTTACGTCGGAGTCAAAGGTTGTAATGGCATAAAATGGACTGCCAGCATTGTCGGCTTCTTCGGTAACGGCTCCGGTTTTTGCCACCCTGTATATTTTGCCGTCAATAATAATCATCTCACCATCCAATCTTTCAAATGTCCCTAATCCAATATTGCCTTTTGTCTTGATATTCTTAACGATATCCACACTGTCGTAATTCCCCGCCAGCAGCGCTTCAATGGTGGATCCCTGGTAGAGCGTTTCCTTATCAATCGCCTGTTGCGGATAACCGCACAACAAAGCTGATAAGATAACCGCGATTAATAACAGATGTTTCATACTTTTCTCCCTGATGTGAATTATTAATTAATTGTAAAGGTAAGTAGTGATATTTTCAAGGGTAATTAACAGATAGTAAAAAATTAACATGGATAGATAGGATATTTTTATATTGTTTTGTAGTTAAAATCCGAATTAATTAAAAGGTGAATTAAGGTACTAATATCCTTTTTATCCTGTTAATCGATGTAAAATAGATATAATTTAAAACAAAGAAAGCTGTTTCTCTTCGTATCCCTGCTTATATGCTTGTATGATATCCTTCATATTGTATAGTATTCCCCGGCTTTCACATTCTTGCTGGAATATTTGCTGCAGTTCTTTTGCGCGCGGCGACGGGCATTCGTAGGCGTTGCCGAATTGCCGGATATATTTATCTTTCATGCCGGAAAAAAGTGCGTCGAGTTTGTCGTAGTACCACTGAGATTGATTCATTCGCAGCGTAACGCCAAAACCCGGATAGATGAATTTTGCGCCGCTCTCATATCCGCGCCGCACTATTTCGCGAATGTTGTCATTACTATCCGTTATGAATGGCAGCACCGGCATTAGCAGAATACCGGCAAATATCCCGTTATCGGTAAGGCTTTTTACCGCCGCGAAACGTCGTGATGACAGGTTAACATGCGGTTCAATTTTTTGACATAATCCGTCATCCGACGCGGTAATGGTTAACTTTATCAGTACCGGCGAATGGATTTGTATCTCCCGCAAAATATCAATATCACGGGTAACCAGTTCGCTCTTGGTGGCAATCGCAATTCCAAACCGGTGAGCGTTAATCAATTTCAACGCACCCCGCGTTAAGCAAAGCTCTTTCTCAAACAGATTATACGGGTCGCTCATTGCCCCGGTGCCGATAACTCCTTTTTTACGCTTTGATATCAATTCGCGCTCAATAATAGCCAGCGCATCCTCTTTTATCCGCACCTCGTCAAAGTTCTCAACATGATAACATTCGCTGCGACTGTCACAATAAATACATCCGTGACAGCACCCCTTATAGATGTTCATGGTGTAATTATGCCCAAACCAGGAACAACCAGTGTTATAGGAGGATATTATCGTTTTGGCGGGAATTGTTTGCAAGGGAAGGGTTCCTTTTTATTCGTCTATCAGAGTTTTTGAAAATATTAATTTTACAGCAGACATAATTTCTGACCATTTTATATCTTTGACGTAGCTGTAACTGTTTTTGTAACGATTCCAATAGTTTGTCATAGAAGTGCTATTTTCGATTTCGCTAAGGATTTTCTCAAATTTATCTAATAAATCATAAGTACCACGCTTTTTAGTCGTAGCACAAAGAGCAATATTTAATATACTGGCATCATAGTTCATGCTTGACAGAAGGTAGATATCATAGAAATCTCTCATTCTTGTGTTTGTAACACTTCTTGATATAACAGTTTCCAGTTTTTCAGCAAGTATAGTTTCAATGTTATATGCGATTACGTTGATGTATCTGTTTTCAAACATTAATTTGAAATGATATTTAATTTCCTTGGGTGTAATTTCTTCTCCTGTTGTAATATCTACTTTAATGTTAAGTTTTATTTTGTCAAAAACAGATTCAATTGATAATCGGATACCTTCATATTCATCTTCTTCTCGAATTTCAATAATATTTAATAATTTCATTTCTACAGAATCATTAAGTTGAATTGATAATATTTCATCAAACATCTTTCTGATATTATCTGATGAAACTGGCCAACTTTTAATGGTAGCGTCCATATCGATAGTTGACCTGTTATCAACTCCTACTATTGCGGCTACAAGCATACCACCTTTTAATATGAAATTATTGTGATATTCAGACATAGCTATACGCTCAAGCAATCTTTCAAGCATATAATTCCTTAAAAGTATTTGTGGATCAATGTTTTTATTTCTTGCCATATTATTAATGAGTGCTTTTAACTGGATTGCAGTTTTCATAACAATACCTCTAAATAAGTTCTAATCAATTTAGTTACCCGAAATAATTTAGCATATTCCATTAATTTTGAGATGTCTTTGTCGCTACGTTTAGCATATCTTTTTAAAGCATCTGATAAGACAGCAATATCAATTTTATTCCTGCTTCTTGTAATATCGCAAATTGTTCTTTCCATATCATAAGTTACAATATCATTGCCAAAAGGCGAAGCTGCAGTAAATAGACCAATTCCATGATATTTTTTGTTGATCGAATAAACAATCAACCCCTCATTCTTTAAGTTTTTAGTATTATAACCGATTGGAACTGTTACACTATAGGTTAATGGATCTCTATCTGAAAGGTCATGTAAAAATAATGCTGTATCATGAGAATATACAATTGCAGGTTTTCTATGTTGCAAATAATACATTTTGTCTGCCAAAGAATCTGGAGACATGTATACACCCTGGTCAATTCTTACAAGAACTCCAGTTTTAACCATTTGCGTTAGATAGATTTTGGGGATACCTTCTGCGACAATATCTTTCGTGAAAATCACCCCATTACTATCCTTAATTCTATTTTCTAAATTAACATAGAAACTCAATTGCTTCACCTGCATTTTACTTTTATGCTAACATTATAAATATATTTAGCATAAAAGTAAATAGAAGGAGCTGTTTTATACCAGAAAAATGAAAGATATTGTTTACAGCAGGGAGTTCCATTGCCGTTTTCCATAAAGAACTCTGATTATTGTCACAGTATTATCATTCTCGGTGACAACATAAAATACGATGTAGTTATCAACTATCAACCTTCGTATTCCCTGTGCCGCAAGCAATTCATCTGATACTGTCATATTTCGCGTTGGCATTTCAACCAAACTCATTACTGCATCTTTGATTTTTGTAATTAGTTTTATCGCTGTGTCTGGTTCGAGTAGTTCTTTTGCAATGTAGTCTGCGATTTTATGTAAATCTTCTGCTGCCGGTTCAGTGATTAAGATATGGTATCGTTTCATTTCGTTAAGTTGCTTTCAATTTTTTCAAACACATCGGCAGCTGCTGATACCTTACGCTTCTTCATAGCATTCATCCCTTCATTCAGCAAACCATGCAGTTCAAACATACCAATCAACTTTTCATAGGTTTCGATACTCATCACCGCCAAATCACCCTGTCCATTTTTAGTAATATAAACAGGTTCAGAATATTTATGGCAAAACTCCGAAATTTCATTGTACTTATTTCTCAAATCAGAACTGGGCATAATCTTTGGCATAATTTTCACCTTTTGAAGTAATATATGCATATTATATCAATATTTGCATATATTTGCAAGGTGTGTTAATTCTGTTATTTGTATTTGTTAAAGATTTCTTTCATTTTAACGGATTTTTCAATATACCAGTCAAAAATTGATTGCCATTGTTGTTCGTTTTTTAAATCTCCATTAGTATTGCATATTATCCTGCTTGCTTTTTTATCAGGTAATTCTTGCCAATTCATAGTAAAACCTAAATCTTTTTCAATTTTATCTTTATTATTCATAAAATGAGTAAATAATACCTTATCGTCTGGTATATAAACTTCAATACCTATTCCTTTTCTATTGCCATTTGTTTTGGAGTTTATTGTTAGTTCTATATGAGCATCAGAAATACCTACATATAAATTATACCAATGTTGAGGTTGAGCTTTTCCTAAATTTATTGGAAAATTTTTATTTTTTGCATAATCAATAAAATTTTGCCAGAATTTTAACTGCAATTGTTTTGTTAGTGTAAAGTCACCTGTATTTTTTATGGTTTTCTGCCAATTATTAGGTTTAGAAACAATGTTAAATTTTGGTGCTGGTAGAGAATTATCAATTTGCCAAAGTTCAATCTCTATTAAAAATACACCTATTTCCTCATCAGTATGTTCATTAAGCCATTCGACAGCTTGCCTATGCTCATCACGAGCTTGTTTTACAATCCATATAATAACATCAGCATTTTTACCAGCCGCATAAGTTATTATTTTGCCTAAATGGTCATGGTCTGTACTTGATAATTGGTTTTCAATAATTATTTTACGACGTGTACCTTCTTCTTCAGCAAAAATATCAATGCTAAAGTTACCTACTGCTGATTCGCATATTGCAGATTCGGTATCAATATCGAGTTCAATAGCATCACCAAGCATTGATAAATTTTCTGATACCCATTTAGAAAAATCTTTTTCTTCATGAGCCCATAATGTCCTTAAATCAACTATTTTTTTTAGATTTCCGATACTTGACATCTATAAGTCTCCTTCTACTCTACCCCACCCACATACTCCAACTTCACTATCGTTTCCACGTGCCATGTTTGCGGGAACATGTCTATTGGCTGGATGGCGGTTATTTTGTAACCGAGTGCTTCCAGGTCGCCGAGGTCGCGGGCCAGGGTGGCGGGGTCGCAGGATATCATGATTATGGTTTCAGTACCGAGTTCTTTTATTATGCTCAGCGCCTGGCGGCCTACTCCCTTGCGGGGCGGGTCGACTATCGCTACGTCCAGTTCGCGGCCTTTGCGCAGCATGCGCTGAAGGATTACCTCAACCTTTCCTTCGTAAATGGTGACGTTATGGATGGCGGAGCGGGCGAGGTTGTTGTCGGCGTCGCGGATGGCGCCGGGGTGTTCCTCGATGCCGAATGAGCGGTTGGCGCCGCGGGCAAGCGGCAGCAGGAAGGTGCCAACGCCGCAATACAGGTCGGCAAACAGCTTTTCTTTCATGTCGCCGGTAAACTCGCGGGCAACTTCCAGCATTTTCACAGCCTGTTCGCTGTTTACCTGGAAAAACGATTCCGCAGAGACGAGGAAGTTCTCAGTGCCTAATTGCTGGGTGAATTTCAACTGGCCTTCCACCGGCAGGGCAAAGGTGCGGCGAACTACTGATTTTCCGCGTACCTGCGACCATAATATTCCGGCGATATTGGGGAGTTCCGCGCGCAGATATTTCGCGGCTTCGACCATATCTTCGCTTTTCTCCCAGCAAACCAGGATAATCATGGCTTCGTTGTTGTGGGGAGCAACCCGGATGATGAGTTGTGCCAGCGGCAGGTTGAATTTTTCCGTCGCATTCTCCACCGCGCGCAATATTTCGTTGCTCAGCGGATGCTGAATGGGACAATCATCAACGGGCAAAAATCCGTTATCTTCATCAATGTGGTAACCCAGGCGAATTTTTCCGTCGATGGTGCCGGCGATAAACTCAGCCTTGTTACGGTAATTCCATGGATTTTCCATGCCGATGGGGTCATTGATGGTAAAATCGCTGATGCGGCCAATACGCTGCAGGCTGTCGGCAATGAAACTTTTCTTCGCTTCTAACTGGGCGGCGTAGTTGATATGCTGCAGTTGGCATCCGGCGCATTTTCCATAATGCGGGCACGGGGGTGCTACTCTATCCGGTGACGGTTTGGTCAGGTTGATGACCTTCGCCTTGCCATAGCTGCGGCTGATGCGGGTTACTTCCACTTCTGCTTCTTCACCGGTGGCGGTGTAGGGGATAAACAGCGTGAATCCGTCGGGGTGGGCGACACCATCGCCGCCTGCGGCAATAGAATCGATAGTTACAGACAGGCGGTCGCCTATCTCGAAAGTGCGTTGCGGGGGTTCGTCGCTTGCCATGATTTCTTTTCTTAGCTCCTGTTGAACTTATTTTATCATAAAATAAGCAAATAGGCGTGGCATTTCGTAAAAAAGATGCCCCGCCATTGGTTTTTGGGTTATTTCGCCTATTTCAAGTTATAGAATGCGCTCATGCCGGCGAAGAGAGCGGATGAACCTAACTCTTCTTCGATGCGGAGCAACTGGTTGTATTTTGCTACGCGGTCGGTGCGGCTTGGTGCGCCGGTCTTGATTTGACCACAATTGGTGGCAACGGCCAGGTCGGCAATGGTGGCATCTTCAGTTTCGCCAGAGCGGTGTGAAGAGATAGCGGTGAAGTTCGCGCGCTTTGCCATTTCGATTGCTGCCAGGGTTTCGGTCATGCTGCCAATCTGGTTAACTTTAATCAGGATGGAGTTGCCCAGGCCTTTTTCGATGCCCATGTTCAGGCGGTCGGTGTTGGTAACAAACAGGTCGTCGCCGACTAACTGGATTTTCTTGCCCAGTACGTCAGTCAGCATTTTCCAACCGTCAAAGTCATCTTCGCTCATGCCGTCTTCCAGGCTGATGATGGGATAGTTAGCTGCCAGGTCGGCCCAGAACTCTACCATCTGTTCGCTGGTTTTGAACATGTTTGATTTCCAGAAATAATACTGGCCTTCTTTGCCGGCTTTTTTGCCTTCTTCATAAAGTTCGGTGGTGGCAGGGTCCATAGCGATGCGAATCTGGTCGCCAGGTATGTAGCCAGCCTTGTTGATGGCTTCCATGATTACGTCCAGGGCTTCCTGGTTGCTCTTCAGGTTCGGTGCATATCCGCCTTCGTCGCCAACTGAAGTGCTGTAGCCTTTTGATTTCAGCACGCCCTTCAGGGTATGGAAGATTTCAGCGCCCCAGCGCAGGCATTCGGAGAATGATTCAGCGCCAACCGGCATAATCATGAATTCCTGCAGGTCAACGGAGTTGTCAGCGTGCTTACCGCCGTTGATGATGTTCATCATCGGTACTGGCAATGTGCGGGCTGATACGCCGCCGATATATTTGTACAGGGGCATGCCCAATGAAGCGGCAGCGGCTTTTGAAACAGCCATTGATACGCCGAGGATAGCGTTTGCGCCCAGGTTGCCCTTGTTATGGGTTCCATCGAGTTCAATCATTAATTCGTCGATTTCTACCTGTTCGCAAGCTTCCATACCTTCTATTTCCAATGCTAATACTTCGTTGATGTTATTAACAGCTTTGGAAACGCCGAGGCCGCGGTAACGCTCTTTGTCGCCATCGCGCAACTCTACAGCTTCGTATTGACCGGTGGATGCACCGGACGGAACAGCAGCACGGCCAAGGGTGCCGTCTTCTAATACCACGTCGACTTCAACAGTCGGGTTGCCGCGGGAGTCAAGAATCTCGCGCGCCAAAACTTGTTCAATAATCACTGGATTTCCCCTTTAAAAGTAACTTTAACGCCTCGCAGCGTTGATAGTAAATAATCAGGCACAATTTGCCCCGAGGTATTATAGCAAATTTATTGGGATTTTAATAGAGATGGGGGAAGGGGTTAATTGACAATTGACAATTGAGAATTAACGCAGGTTCTTGCAAAATCTAAATTTTAATTGTTTCAAATTGTAATTTGTGTGTTCAGGGACTGACACCGAGTGGCAAAGCCATGACGGTGTCTGTCCCATCGGGTTGCAACAAAATTTTGCAATAGTGTCTGAGAATTATTTTAGTGGATTGGATTCTATATTGTTTAAGTATATGAATTATGTATATTAAATTATTGTAAACCCAATATTACTTAAATAATCATAGATTGGATCGTAAAAAGTTGGATTTCGTGTTGGATCTTCGACATCACCATATGGAACAACAATCACCATTCCTTGTCGTGCACGAGTTAAAAGAACTCGATAAGCATTCTTCTGATAAATTTTACGCTCTTCTTTTTTTATGTGCATCCATCTATTTCCACAAAAAGACCAGTTTTCCCAACCGTTATGTGAATATCTAAAATCAGCATCCCAAGTTACACATGCCCAATCAAGTTCTAACCCTTGCACATCAAATTCCGTTGCAACATCTTCAAGATAGTATGATGATCGTACATCATCTTTACCATCAAGAAACCAATGTATTGGATCTATTGGAGATTTTACATCTATAGCGTGGGGTTTTAATCGTTCTGCTTGAGAAGATACAACAATACCATAACGTTCTGAACCACGCGCTTGATTTTTTAGCCATTGTTTTGCTTTTTTTAAATCACGAGTTAGTACAATTGGATAATTTATTTTAACTTTATCAAGTGTTTTTTTTGCTTGGTCGATATTTAAATCGAGTAGGTGTTTAAATAATAATGAAACATCTTCTGCTCTGAATGAACGCATTGATACTGATAGATGAAGCTCATCTTTATATTTAACATTATCACGAGATTTAAGTTCTTTTAACACAGATCCGGCGCCATATTCACTGTCCATAAGTTTAGATGAGATATAAATATTCCAATGTTGAAACGACTTTTGTAATGATTCGATCCATTCACTTATGCCTGCTTCTCCAGTATTAATTTCCTGCCCACCACCTACAAGACATACAATTACTGCCCAATCGGAATGGCGATTGAGGCAAGATATTAAAAATTCCGGCTCAGATTGATTAAAATTAGAGATACCTTTTTTTTGTTGCATGAAATTAGTAGTTTGTTCAATATTCCATGCTCGCTGCGCTTCATCAAAAAGTGCAACATGTTCTATAGGGGGTGATTTAGGATCAATGAGACATTCATCACGAAAATGATGAACATTTTGAATAAAAGCCTTAACTTCACTCATAGCCTCATTTTTCTTAACCTTAATCCCACGTTCTTTTTCCCGTATAACTTTATCTCGAGCCAATGCTTCGCGAAGTATTGCAACAAGAGGACCATTACCAGAAAGAAAAACACTATACAGATCATTATTTTTATCAATATGTGATGTAGCAATATTAAGTCCAACTAATGTTTTACCTGCCCCAGGAACACCTGTTACAAAACAAATGGCTTTTTTTGAGGTGTCTCTTGATAATTGAATAATATCAGAGATTGCATCTGAAGTTTGACTTAAGTTTATAGCGCTTGCATCATTACGAGAGATATCTTGGACAGAATGACCATTATATAAAGCCATTGCTGCCTCAATAATTGTAGGTGTTGGATGATATCGTCCATTAATCCAATCATCAGAATTAATGTCATTTCCATCAGTGAATTGTAAAACTTTTTCAATAACAAGTTCGAGCGATTTAGAATTACTAATGATAGGTGATATTAATTTATCATTGTGTGGTGTTGTAGCTATAATTACATCTTTATTTTGTGCATGTGTAGATATTAATATTGGTGCAATATAATGTTCATGACTGATTTCATGGAAATTTTTTAAATCTAAAGCGTAGTCCATAACTTGATCAATAGCTGAAGCATTAAATTCTGTAGATCCAACTTTAAATTCAAGAACGAAAATTACTGGGCCTATAATTAATACAACATCTATTCTTTTTCCCATTCGAGGAATCGAATATTCGAATAAAATAGTTCCATGGTATAATTTCAGTATGGTTTTTAAAAGACTTATTTCTTCTAACCAGGCATAACGCTGAGATTGTTCCAAGCTAAAATCATTATTTATTGCCATTTTACCTATAATCGCATCAGAATCAGTGGATAAAAAAGTATCAATTGATTCACAATAATATTGTCGATTCATTTATAATTTTTCTCTTTCATAATTTTAGGTATATTTTAAAACTAAGATTTGTTGTAATGAATACTCTCTCAGGCATTAAACAAATAAATAGTTTATTCTTATAAAAATGCCAGGAACTAATTCTCTAACCCAAACAATATATCTTACAACTATAGAATGTCAATTTTTCATAGTATTTCTTCGCCACTCTACCCACATAATTCTGCTAAAATAAAAAAATATAAGATTGCCATAAATCGTGCTTTATTGGTTATTTCGGTTGAAAATGCAATAAATAACTTTATTTTTTCAAATATTGATGGTTTGTAGTTGAATATTCTTCTATCTCTGTGGTAGTATATCGGGCGAGGTACCCATACATAATGGCTGTAAAAGCCGGCGCGCGGGCAAAGGATCAGACCGTACTCGCGTTGGATATTGGTTCACGATTTGTTAAAATAGTGGAACTGCGCCTGCAAAAAGGCGTGATTTCGCTGCTTAACGTCGCCATCATGCCAACCCCCATGGGCGTGATGGATAACAGCCAGATACTTGAGCCAGCAATGCTGGGCAAGTCAATTAAAAAGTTCCTCAATATAAATAAAATAAAGACAAAGTCAGTCGTTGCCGGCATCAGCGGGCAGTCCACCGTTATCGTTCGTCCCATAGAAATGCCCCGCATGTCGCTGAAAGAACTGAAAGACAACATGAAATTTGAGGTGGAACGGCATATTCCATTTGCTGTCACCGAAGTTATCATGGACTTTTCCCCGCTTATCGACCCCAATGACCTGCCGCCGGAAGAAGTGAATATGAAAGTGCTGCTGGCGGTTGCTCATGAGGAATTAGTACAGAAATATATCAAGGTTCTCGATTGCGCCGGATTAAACGCGGTGGCCATGGACGTATTGAATCTTTCCGCTATCCGCGCATTGACGTCAGAGGATGAAGATGACGACATCATGAGCGTTGAAGAGCCGAAAGAAGAAAAACCGAAACTGCCGGATAATATCGCCCTGGTTGAGATTGGCGCGCGGGCAATGGAAATATGCATTGTTACAAAAGGGCAGTTGGCATTTAACCGCACCGTGCCAGTAGCAGGCGATACCCTGACTAATGTGATAGCAGAACAGACCGGCCGCACCCAGGAAGAAGCGGAAGAGCTGAAGAAGCAGTTTGGTAAAATATTTGTCGAGGCGACCGCAGGCGAGTTGCCGCCGCCGGAAGAAGACTTTTTTTCATCATTAGACAGCGATAATCCTGGCGGCCAGAACAGTATGTTCGGTGCCGGACTGGATGATTTTATCATCGCTCCCGGCAGCATACCCGCAGAAACAAATACAGATGACGCTCCGCTGCCGCAGCATATATTTTCCCTGGATGATGATTTTAACGACTTGGGGTCGATAAAAATAAATGAACCGGAACCAACTGCCGGAACAGCGCAAGCCGTTGAAGATACGCATGTTGACCTTACTAAAGAAGCAGAAGTACCCGCAGCACAGACGTTTTCGCCGGCGGACATGGCTGATATTGAAAAGAAATTTCCGTTTGATGAGTTGGAATTAACTACCGGTATTCCTTCACTTGAAGTTACCGAAGAAGAATTAAACAAACCAGCGTTCAGTTTTGGCGATGAATTGGCAAACCAATTAAACGCGGAACCGGCAAAGCCAAAACCGGCGTCTTCATTTTTTGATGCCAGCATGTTTTCGTTTGGCGAAGATGAAAAAGACAAGGGATTTGGCGAGTCGCTGGCCCAGGAGTTCTCGTTATCCGGTTCTCCATTTGAATCTTCTGAATCAATTGAAGACATCACCGCATTTGAACGTCCGGATATGTCGCAGGATGAGATTTTCCAGCGCAGAATATTTGAAGCGATGCAGCCGACTTTGGTAGAAATAGTTACAGAAATCAGGCGCTCGTTAGAGTTTTTCGCAAATAAAGAACCGGATATTCACGTCGATACCATCATACTGTCCGGTGGTACAAGTTTGTTGCCAAATATGGTAGACTTCATTCATTCTGAAGTCGGGGTTGATGTCAGGTTGGCTGATCCGTTAGACGGAATCGACATGTCATCCTGCAAGGTGCCGGAGCAATATGTGCGCGAATTAGCGCCAGCTTTGCCGGTATGTATTGGTCTGGGTCTGAGAAATATGGTTGAGTAAGCACAACAATGATTAAAGTAAACCTACTACCTAAATATTACGGCGAAGGCAAAAGGATATTAATCACCATTATCGTTAGCGTGGTTGTCCTTATTATCGAGGCTATTCCGGTATTAAAAATGCCGGGAGATTATAAGTTGTGGACAGACTGGTATACAGCAGAAAAGGCTCCTTTTTATGCGGAGTATGTTAAGTCAGCGGATGATGAAATTGCCGTAACGGAAAAATGGAAAACAGATGCCGATACATACAAGAAATTTTTAACAGCTTTTTCACGCGATGAAACCCAGAAATATAATAACGCAGTGGTTGAGTCATTGGTAGATGTGGCGTCCAGGGTTGGCGGCGGCGGCGCATATTTCGATGATATGACATTGCAGGACAGTAATGTAAAAATGACTGGTAAGATTAAGGGATTGATGAATTTCGTCAATTATTACTTTAAATTATCTAAAAACGATTTAAAATTAGAGCCGATGGCGGAACCATATCCTGAGTCAATGGATAAACAGGTAATTGCGGTTAACGTTGCGGGAACTTTGAAAAAGCCCATGCCATCTCAACCGGCCTTCAGCTTTACTGCTGAAGAATACGGAACTTTGTATGTACCTAACGGCAGCACTGCACCAGCACCGCCTAACGTTGGCGGCGGCGGTGGAGGCGGCGCCGCGCCGGCAGCAGGTGGAGCCACTGGAGCACCAGCCGCAGGCGGACCCACAGCACCAGGCGGACCCACGGCACCAGGTGGAGCAACTGCTCCTGGAGCAACAACACCACCGGGTGGTGCTGCAGCACCAGGTGGAACAAAGCCTCCGGCAAGTCCTGGCGGACCACCGGTAAAGACTCCTTAATATGATGTATAAAATAAATAACGAGGTAAATAAGTTATGAAATGGTTGCGTTGGTGGCATTTATTGCCGCTGTTTGTGATCATGATGGGCTGCCTTGGTTATTTTGGCAAAACCAAGATGATTGATCCTGCCGAAGCTGCATATAAAGCCGCATTGACAGATTTCGAATCAACTCGAAACGCAGCGAAAGCAAAACAAGGTCCATATAAAGAAGCATTGGAAAGTCGTCCTAAATATTGTAAAGAGTTTATAAATGATGCCCGAGCCTTTCAGATAATGCAGGATACCATGCCGGATATTTATTGTATAGCACTTCAATATGCCAGCAATAAAGAAGAAGGATTGCGCAAGTGGTATTACAATATGGGCAAGGGCCTGACTCTGAATGAATTAAGAAGATGGGTGAAGAAGTTCCCCGCGACAAAACAACCGAAATTCACCTTCTCTGGTATTCTTGGTTACGAGTCTACATTGCCTTCAGCCACTATAGTGAAGATACCATTTGATGAACAAACAGTTCGAGTTCGCGGATATAATGAATTGGCGCGAAAAATTTCCACCATGACCGGGTACGGTTATTGTCCGTATGTAATAAAATTTGTTGGCACTGATATCGGCGGTGCTGCCGCTCCTGCCGCTGGCGGACCCGGTGCAGCACCCGGCGCTCCCGGTGCTCCTGGTGCAATGCCTGCTGCTCCCGGCGCACCTGCTGCTCCCGGCGCAGCTCCACCCGCGGCAGCCCCTCCAGGCGGAAAGAAAGCAAGTATTTCCATTAATGGCGCCAGAATAGCATCCGGCATAAAGAATGCATATACTGAACCTTATCAGGGATATTATATCAGCAGTAGTTTTATAAATAGCAATATTCGTCTGGCTCAAGCCCCTCCGCCGTCACCAGGCGGTCCACCGGTAAAACCCGGCGCAGCTGCTCCAATAGCTCCCACAGGAGCACCTGGTGCAGCACCGACAGGTGCGCCCGGCGCAGCGCCAACTGGCGCACCCGGTGCCGCCGCAGGTGCTGCACCAGCAGCGGCAGCCGCTCCAGCTGCATCTGGCGCGGGACCGTTGACAATAACTGTTATAAAAGAGATAAATGGCAAAAATGTTTATGACCCTGTAAAACCAATTCTCGAGTTCAAATATTCCGCAGAGGCATATTTTATGACCAGAGGTTGGGATCCGTATGGCGATGGGTCAAAGGCCGGGGTTAAAACTAAGATTGAAGAAGCAAAACGGGTAGTAGCTGACCCGGGCAAGCCAAAAGAGATAAGAAAAACATGGAATGCTGATCCAACACAACCGCCAAGAACTTTTATAGAGGGTATAAAAGAATGGGTTAAGCCTACAATGCCGCCAAAAAGTTCATTTTGGGTTTCATTCCCAGAACCATCCATGTGGTAAAAAAGTGGTATAATATAATGGTTGGAACAAAAAAGATTTTTTCGCGTTATAATTATTGACGGAGATAATTACGGTGATAACACCTGAGCAAAAAAAGAAAATAATGATAATGGCCGGCGTATTCGTTGTGGCGTTAATTGCACTCGTGGTGATTTTGATTAAGCCAGCATCTAAGCCTGCGGCTCCGACAGGCAACGAAACAGTAGCTACCCAGCCTGCCCCCGCGGAAACTGCGCAACCAGCATCGCCCGGTACAGGTGCTCCAACAACACCACCAGCACCGCAAGGCAATGCCCCGGGAAATCCCCCGGCATCAACCGGCATGCCTCCCGCTAAAATGGGTGCAACAACAGCAGGTGTTATGAGCAAACCGGCTCCACCGCTGATACCTCCAACAGTATTGCCATCATTAACACCGCCAATATCTTTAAGTTCTAAATACGATCCGTTCAGTGGCGGACCGCGTCCTCCAAAACCTCCGGTAGTTATAAATCCAACTTTATGGGTAGATACTAAATACCAGAGAATTTATGATAGCATTATGGATAAATCCGCCAAGACCAATACTGCAAATGTAAGCGAAGGCGAGATTTATATTGCTTATATTCCTTTTGTACATAACTCATCATTAAAAGCAACGCCGTATGTACCGGTGCCGCGCAAGGAAGATAATATTGAGACACCACCGGGCCGAAATGCAGGATATGTCTATTCTGAAGGCGGCAAGGTTTACGCGATATTTGAAGACCAGACCCATCAACCGAAAGCTGTTTCCGTTGGCGATCAATTAAATGGTTATACCGTCAAAGCTATAAGTTATAATTCGCTAACATTAACTAATGGAATTCGTGATTTCCAGTTAAAATTGCAGCCAATTGATACTTTTCAGTGGGGTTCAGAAACAACTGTAGATGCGGACCCCAATGTACCGGTCAATTCTCCGCCACGCTGGGGAAATCGATGAAACTTAAATAGTTTCAATTACGTATATTTATAGTGGTGAACTGGGTTAATGGTTAAAGGAAAAATGATTATGAAAAACAATTTTTTAAAGGTCGGTTTTGTATTAGCAATGCTATCCATTGTTGGTGCTGTTTATCCGCAACAGATAACAACTAACGGTACTGCTGTTACAATGGCAATACGCGATGTCGATATGTTATTAGTTTTAAATACGATGTTTGCATCGACTAATGACGTTTACAGGGTTAAATATGAAGAGAGCGCGGCTCCTTTCCTGGCCGGCAGAGTGTCCCGCATGGATGTTAAAGGCATGCCGTTTGATTTGACCTTGAGAAAAATATTTGATGATTCATCCGTTCCTTTAGATTTCACCAAAGCCCCCGGCAGCAATGGGTCAACAATTTATTCTATTTTCGCAAAAGCTGGCGCTACCTATACTATTCCTACCCCACCACCGGGTATGGATCCATTAAATCAGCCACCGAGACAAAATAATAATGGTACGGCGGCACAACCAAAACGAAATCCGCTGCAGCCAGACCCGCCGGTTGCATTTGACTTGCAGCCTTATAATGACGTGCCTGTAGTTGGACCTGCAACTGGTCCAGTCGGTCCTGTGGGTATTGGTGATCCGGCAGGTCCCGGGGATTTGGCTGACCCAGTGATTGTTGACCCGAATACCGGTACTCCTGGTACTGATACTGGCGGTGGCGATACAACTGGCGAACCTGATAACGGATTTATGCCGGAACCAGAAAAGAAAAGCAATACCGGTTCAACATCAATTACCAAGCCAGCGTCATCAGAATATTTTGTCCGCGTTATTCCTGTTACTAAAATGAACCTTGCTTCTTTAGCTTTGTCATTAGGTGTAAGGACGTCAAACGTTAATGACTCACGTTCAGGCACCAAGAAGTCAACGGACTGGTGGGCTGGCAGCAGCGGTTCGTCATCAACACCTCTCAGTACAGGGACAACACCTATTCTTGGATCAACCGGATACAGTCCTACTGGCTATAATCAAACAGGTTATAATCAAACAGGTTATAATCAAACGGGTTATAATCAAACGGGTTATAATCAAACAGGTTATAATCAAACAGGTTATAATCAAACAGGCTATAATCAAACAGGCTATAATCAAACAGGCTATAATCCAACAGGCTATAATCAAACAGGTTATAATCAAACCGGAGTTTCTCCGATGCTTGGAACCGGCAGCAGTTATGGATTTGGAGCTACAGGTGCACAGACTGATTTAACCCGATTAAGCAGTTTATATCAGGCTGTTGATTATGATTATCAGATGCTGTTAACTCAGGCTTTCAGCTTGAATATGTCAAAAAATCCCGGCATTGCTTCTGCGATACGTTCACTGCAAAATAAGCACGATAGAATAGCAACAGATGTCCAGGATCAATGGAGAATTTCTGATAATAAAGGTATCAGCCAAATGCAGATCCGTTTAATGTCGCTGCAATCTGACATTGATAATATTCGCGCCATGGATACTTCATTAGTAAACCCAATGACACAGCAAATGAATATGAATCAAACCCCGCAGTATGATTCTGATGGTAACTTAATTACACCTAAAACAGGTTCAAATATCAATACCCAATTGCAAACAGTACAGACTGCGTATACCCAGGCTGTCACGCAATTTGCTAATAATTCCCGATATCGCACCCAGTTGAATAAAGTAAAAACTTACATTAATGCTGCTCAAAATTCTATTATAAATAATGCCGGCAAAAAGGTTACCAATACCCAGGCTGCTGCATCATTACAGACTGCCGCCGATATTCTTATAGCTTTAGGTGTTTCAGTTGACATGGGTATTACCCAGAACACAACGAACCCAATGTTGGCAGCATTGAACCCGGCGCTGAGTCAGCAAAATGGTTATAACAATGGGTATAATCAAAACGGCTATAATAATGGCTACAACCAAAATGGTTATAACAATGGGTATAACAATAGGTATAATCAGAATGGTTACAACAACGGATATAACAATAATAATAATGGTTACAACAACGGCTATAACAATAATAACAATGGTTACAACAACGGTTACAATAATGGTGGTACAAACAATAACTTCCAGACACAATTTTCTCAGTTGGAAACGCAATATAATACATTACGGTCAAATGCAAACGGTACCACAATGACGTCTGCTCAAACATCTGCTTTAAACAGCATATTAACAGATGTAAATAATTTGAGAAATTTGGTTAACAACCAAAATTATGTTAACAACCAAAATAATTACAACTCACTTACTAACAGTATGAATAATTTAACGACCAAAATTAATAATTATCAAAATAATTATCCCGGCAATGGTACTGGCACAACAACTGATACAACAACAATCCAAACAGATTTAACCACTGCAAATACAGATTTGCAGGGAATTGATGATGCTATCCGCAACTTCAACGTTGCACAATTCCCGAAAATTACATCTATTCAATCAAGCGAAACAACAATAAGAAATTCGATAAATCAGATTCAAACAGATTTAATGAATAATAATCCAAATATATCAAGTATTCAGACACGACTTAATTCTCAGGTTAAAAGTCGAATAGTTGCTGTTAAGCAGGACGTTTATCGCGTTCAACAAGACGTTATCAATGCTCTCCGTAATCAAATAAATACATTGAGAACACTGGTAAGCAACTCGGTTGATGCAGTTAAAAATCAATATTCCGGTGAAGTTGATACTCACAATTCTGATTTTAATGATATTCAGACAGATTTTAATAATTCAACTTATATTCGGGATCCGGCGAATCAAAATGACTGGGCAACTCGTGTTACCACCTTGATGAGTGCTATTGAGGCAACAAGAACTAATGTTCAGAATGCCATTAATAACAACAAATAATAAATATTTTAAAAAAAATGCATAAAATACCCGCAGGATTACCCCCTGCGGGTTGCGTTGTAGTGACATAATGCGCTATATTTAATATAATAAACCCGACTGCAGGAGCAAATCAGACATCAAATTTTGTGGTTCCTTTAATGGAAAGGGGAAAAACGCATGCGGAAAGCATCATTGCTTACATTGTCCCGAATGAAATCCCTTCGCGGGATTATCACTGGTGTATTATTACTGGTTGTTTCTACAATCAGTTTTGCTGCTGGTAAACAAATAACATTTAATAACACTGGCCAGTTATCTGTACTGGTTCAGATGTTAAATGAATTTGCGCGTCAGGAAAATGTAAATATTGTCCTGAAGGCGGATACAGATCCTAACTTAACAGTAAATGTAACCGGTACACTGGATGAAATTATCGGCAAATTAGCAAGTCAGGCAGAGTTGTCTTTCTGGCACAATGGCGATTCTATTTATATTGGCGTTAAAGATGAAGTAACAAAACCAGCAGGTGTCGATTATCTTGCATTATTGCCAAACCCGGTACCGCCAGTTAAGGAATATGATACTCCTGCTATTGACGATGTCCCATTACCGCCAGTTAATACTACAAAACGAAATAAACCAGTGATTAAAAGAGTTGACTTGAAATACATTTCAACTGCAGAAATATGTTATATGTTAGGCATAAAAAGTTCATCTTATGCTGACACTAAGCAAAAACGAAGTGCCCGCAAACGCATTGAAGTTTTACTTGGTTCTCCTGGCGTAAAACAGCTTAATGGACCGCTTGGCGACCAGTTAGTTCATGGTGATGACACTACTCTGCCAACAGCGTTATCCAGTTATGCCGCAAGTTCTATCAATAATACCTTAACTAACGCTGCAAATAACGCCAGTGGACAGGCTTCCGCATGGTATTCCGGTGCTGTTAACAATTTGCTTAATAAAGGCAGCTTAACTGAATCTAATCAGATTTATCAGCAGCAGCCTTACCAGCAACCATACGGCCAACAGCAGAATCCGTATGGTCAACAACAGAATCCATACGGGCAACAGCAGTATAACCCTTACGGTCAGCAGCAGAATCCTTATGGCCAGCAGCAATACAACCCGTATGGTCAGCAACAGAATCCGTATGGACAACAGCAGTATAACCCTTATGGTCAGCAACAGAATCCGTATGGCCAACAGCAGTTCCCATTTGGTCAACAGCCAATAGGCACAAACCCGTTAAATCCAAGTGCTCCAACGACTGGCGTTTCAAATGCCAATCAAGGCGGCGACCTGGCAGCATTCATGCCGCCGGATATTGATGAAGTTCTCGGTCTGGTAGGCTTAAACGCATTATTAGTAAAAGGCAAGAGCCAGGAATCACTCGACCAGTTTGAAGATTTAATCAAATGGCTTGACCAGCCAGTTAAGCAATGTATTGTCGAAGTCATGTTCGTACAGACTTCGGTTAAAGAAGCAATGTCACTCGGTTCATCATTCGAGTTTGCCGGTATGCCGTTCAGCATGGTTCACACCGGTGGCGGCAACGAAGGCGATTTCTCGGCACGTTATGTAAAAGGCAATTTGCGAGTTGCGATTTCTTCTCTGCAATCAGAAGGGAAAGCCAAGATTGTTAACAACCCTCGCGTTGTAGTACAAAATGGCGGCACCGCATCCTTCCTGATGGATGACTCAGTACCATTTGTATTATTCCAGAATGAACCAAATGTAATAACCGGCGATACCACCCAGATTCCTATTATTGAAATGGAAACATTCACCCAGGGACTTACTGTTCAGGAAGTTACTATTCATCCTGACGATTCAGTTACCCTGCGCGTTGACCCGAAATTAGAAACTCCGGGTGCCGGCATTCCTATCCCCGGTGGAATTGGCGAATTGCACGGCGGCAGCAGATACCTTATTGATACTATAGTTCGCGTTAAGAATGGCGAAACTATTATGATGGGTGGATTTGTTGGCAAAACTGAAGTATCACAATTGAATAAAGTTCCTCTGCTTTACAATATTCCTATTATTGGACCAATGTTGTTCGGGACGGCAGCAAAGTCAAAAGATGATACCGAAACCTTGATTTTCATCACCCCGACTATTTTGCGCGATGACCAGTCGGGCAACAGTTCAGACGGTATTCTGCCAGCCCTGTTCTAAAATCCGAGTTTTTAAGCCGGGCAGATTATTCTGTCCGGCTTTTTTTATTAAATAGTTATAAACTTAACCTTTAGTTAAAAGGTAATGAAGTGGTAAAATAGAAAATTTATCATGAAAACAATTTTCGGGGGAAACGATGGATAAAATTACATCAGCTTATGAATATGCTGTTCAGCGTTACGCTGACCTGGGTGTCGATGTCGTAGCGGCAATGAAAACCCTTGGCAGTGTGCCTATTTCCATGCATTGCTGGCAGGGTGATGATGTCTCCGGTTTTGAAGATCAGGGGACAATGGATGGCAGCGGTTTGCAGGTGACCGGCGGTTATCCAGGCAAGGCGCGAAATGCCGACGAATTGCGCGCAGATATGGAAAAAGCTTTCTCGCTGATTCCCGGCAAGCACCGCATTAATTTACATGCAATTTACGCTGAAACAAATGGAGAAAAAATAGACCGCGACGCATTGGAACCGCGCCACTTCTCGAAATGGATTGAGTGGGCAAAGGCTAACGGTATTGGGCTTGATTTTAATGGCACTTTCTTTGCGCATCCAAAAGCGGTAAATGGCCTTTCATTATCCCATCCTTGCGATGAAATCCGCGAGTTCTGGGTAAATCATGCTATCGCCTGCCGCAAAATCGGTTCCGCAATGGGAGAAGCATTGAACAATCCATGTGTTGTTAACGTGTGGATTCCTGATGGCTCGAAAGATTTGCCGGCAGATAGACTGGCACCGCGTTTGCGGCTTCAGGATTCGCTGGATAAGATTTTCGCTGCCAAAATGCCGGGGATTATTGATGTAGTGGAATGTAAACTGTTCGGAATCGGTTCGGAGAGTTATGTTGTCGGTTCTCATGAGTTTTACATGGGATATGCTATTAAGAATAAGAAATCGCTGTGTCTCGATAGCGGGCATTTTCATCCGACTGAAGGTATTGCCGATAAAATTTCATCTGTTCTAATGTATATTGACGAGATTTTACTGCATGTCAGCCGCGGCGTTCGTTGGGATTCCGACCATGTGGTAATTCTCAGCGATGAATTGAAGGCACTTGCAGAAGAGATTATCCGCGGCGGTTTCCTTAATCGTGTGCATATCGGGTTGGATTATTTCGACGCGTCAATCAACCGGGTGGCGGCTTGGACAATCGGCATGCGCAATATGCAGAAAGCGTTGCTTATTGCTCTGCTGGAGCCGACAAAAATGCTGAAAGAATACGAAATGAACGATAATGGCGCTGCCAGATTAGCGTTGATGGAAGAATGCAAATCGCTGCCATTTTCTGCTGTTTGGGATTACTTCTGCCAGGTTAACAATGTTCCGATAGGAACCGCCTGGATTGAGGAAGTACAACAATACGAAAAAGATGTATTATTGAAGAGATAAATTTCGTGAATATTGGGACTGACACCAAACGGCGAAGCCGAGATGGTGTCTGTCCCGTGGTTGGTGTTTAGGAGATAAAATGAGCAAAGTGCAAATGATATCTGAACCATATCCTGGATTAGGTGAAATTATTACCTTGATTGGCGAGGCGGGAAGCCGTCTTGCCGAAATTGGTGCCAGCGAAGGTGCCGCCGGGAATATTTCTGTATTCATCGGTTGGCCAACCGACCCGCGCCGCCGTTTTCCCATTGAAGAAGAAATTGCATTGCCGGTGGCGGTGCCGCAACTTGCCGGTTCCCTATTTCTGGTTACCGGATCCGGCAGGCGCCTGCGCGAAATCGGTGCTGACCCGGAAGCAAATATTGGCGCGGTGGTGATAAACCCCGACGGTAATTCGGCGAAATTGTATACATCGCATCGCCGGTTATTTGCGCGTCTTACCAGCGAGTTTAACAGTCATCTGGCACTGCATCAGCAGCAGGTGGCAAAAGGCGATTGCAATTTTCACGCTGTTATCCATGCCCAACCGGTACATCTGACATTTCTGACTCATTTGCCGCAGTACCAGGATGAGAAATACCTTAACCAGCGTATCTTGCGCTGGCAGCCGGAGTTGATAGTCAACCTGCCATCCGGCGTGGCATTGCTGCCTTTTGCTATCCCAGGTTCAGAAAAACTGATGCAGGGTACTATGAAGGCGATGGATACCCATAATGTCGTAGTATGGGGTAAACACGGAATTGTAGCCCGCAGTCACACCAGCGTAAAAAAAGCCTGTGACCTGATAGAATACGCCGACACCGGTGCCCGGTACGAATATATGAATCTTGCCGCTGGTGAAAAAGCAGAAGGCCTGACCGCAGAAGAAATAATCTCAGTATGCAAGACATTTTCAATTGACCAGAAAGTGTATTAAAATTGACAATAGGGTTAATCATTATTAGATAATTCGTACAGCAGACTCTTGCAAAACCTTGTGATAACACGTTACAGACACCTTCGTGGCTTCGCCACTCGGTGTCAGTCCATGAAAGTCGTTCTTCCCCTCTCCAGCCAGCTGTGCTTTATACACAAATTGAGTATTTATGCTCAAGTAGATGTTTTGATAGAACACAAATAGTCTCGTTGAGTGGGAGGGAAGTTGTACCCAACTTCCCCGAAAGTGTTTTTCTTAATAAAAAGAATGGGTTGTGACGACAAAATCAGGTTTGCAATTACAACACCACGCAAAAAATCTGTCGCTATTTAGCTTTTTTACATCATTATTCCGGTTCTTTCGGGGAAGTTGGGTACAACTTCCCCCATTTAACAGCATTTCTATTAAAAGTAGCACTATTATTAAATAATGTGTATAAAGCACAGCTCCAGCCAGGGAGGAAATTGAGGGGAGAGGCTTTTAAGGTGTCAATCTATAATTTAAAAAAAAGGTTTTGCAAAAGCCTCTGTAGTTCGTAATTCGTTTACTATATTTCAATATAATTTAAAAACTGTCGCTGTGTGATACCATGGTCATGGTGCCATTATAATATTCCCAGACTTCTTTTGCTTCGCGGATGGTGGTTATTGGCAAACTGGTGGAGTTGTTGTAGTCCTGGTATCGATTGCGGCAGTAAATGGTGAATATCAGTTTTACCCCGGTCAATGATGCGTCTGGATTTTTACCGGTGGCGGTCACGTCAAAATAATCGATGTTAAATGTTGGCATATCATGATAATAAACCGGATTGCGAAACACTATAATGCCTTCTTCGCCGGTATTCATTATTCGGTATTTCCCTTCGACATTTACCCTGAAATCTGCGGCGGCGTCATCTATGCGCATGGTCAGCGATTGCTGTTTGATAATGTAATTAACCGACCTTATCTTGGGGTCGCGATATGCCAGCGCATCCATCACCAGCAAATCGCAGCCGGAAATGATAATCATTATTAACAGCAAAAATGGTAAACATTTCATTTTAAATTAGATGCTTTAATACCATATACCAGTGCCGGCACTATTACAGATACGATTACCAGTGCCATGGTGAGGACAACGGCGCGCATGTCGGTGTGGCCGATAAACATGCTTGCGATAATCAAACCGTAAACCAGGGTCATGACAGAAACGACGATGACGCGCATCATCGCAAAGAAATATCTCATTAAACCATGTTGGGCATCAGCGTTTGCGGGAGTAATTTCTACCGGATAATTAAATTTATCCACCGGCCTTTTTGCCATGAATTGAAAGAAGATATTAACCGCCAGAACTATTATCGGCGTGATAATTAATGAATTTTTACTGCCGTGCTGGTCAGGTTCACCATTCATGCCAAAATGAGTGGGAACTATTGCAGGCAGCAAGAGGTATGCGATAATCGCCGCGAGGATACCGACACCCACAATAACCCAAGACGCGGTTACATAGTTCTGTATTTTATTATCTGTATCTGTATTCATGATAATATTATACCGCAGAAATGTTTCTGATATGTTGTGTAATTACGAGAATATGAATAAATTCTACGGAAATTCCAGCATTATCTGGTTGCCGCGTACTTTCCAGGTGTCGCCAACCTTCACCATCATGAAATGCCCTTTCACCTGCATGGTCGCCGGCGGCAGCCAACTGGTCAGTTTATAGGCGATTTGGCATGAAAAGTTGATATAAGGGTCTTTCCAACTGGTTTCATCCTGGGTAATTTTTATATTGCGAACTGACAGTTTATCAATAGGCTCGCGGTCCATATCCGGCCAGCGGAACCATGATAATTCCATTTCGTCAAATTTCTTTTCTTCCCACAATTTGAAGAACTTTATAGCGGTCTCATGAACTACCGCTTCAAATGACTTGTCCGCCGCTGTTTTGCTTTTAGTTGGCAAACCAAATACTTTGGGAATTTTATTAAAATACATCACCTGACGCACGTACCATAAACCGCTTTTTTTATAAAACAACACAGCACCGCGGGTGGGGATTTTTGATTCAGTTACTTTTACAGTAAATTCTGCCAATGCCTGGTTTTCATCAACTTTTATTGCGATGATAGTCGGCTGGCTGGCATACGGGAAAGGTCCGGTCATATCTTTGAAACTCACCGGCACACATGCTTTCATAACTTCATAGTCGGTGCGAAAATATCCGTCAACAAACTTTTTTGCAACTACCGCACGTTCTGACGCATCATCTGCCCTGGTACGCTTAACACCCGTTGCAAGCAGAAATAAAGAAAAAGCCAGCACTATAATCAAATATCGCCGCATAATATGAATCCTCTGAAAAGTATGATACTACATACTGGTTGAATTATCAATACACCTAATTATTCCACAAAGTAAATTATTTAAACAAATTTCATATTTAGTAAAAATATAACTATACAATATAATGAAAGCTGACCATTAACATATTAAATTATTAAAAAATATGCTATTCACCTATTGACTATGTTTATATCAGGGTATACTATTTAATGTATATTTAGTGCTTTTTCAAGGAAGCTATGTAAGCACTGATGGGGGATATTGATATGATGCAAAAGACACCCTGTTTTACTGTTGCTATTTGCTTATCGGTTCAAGAAATTCTTTCGGTTATGCTGGTTAATACACATGAAAAAATCGGCATAATTTATCTGCATATATCAAATTATCCACAACAAAATCTCTATTGAAATTAATATATCTGTAATAATGCAGACTCAAGGAGAAAATTAATGAAAAGCCATGATTTGCATAGCGATGATAAACTTAAAATAGTTTTTCGAATATTTATAATAATTTCTCTCGTTATATTAACGCTTGCCTTCTGGTATTATCGCGGGGAAGCCAACCGTATTCGCAAAGAAAAATACAGCGATATTGCTACCATTGCAGAAATGAAATCTGCAGAGATAATTCAGTGGAAAAAAGAGCGTTTTTCTGATGCGTCAAGAGCGGCTAACGGACCTACTGTTATAAAAGATTTATTGGCACTGGCAAAAAATCCGGGAGATTCAGTGTCGCAGGAAGAATTGAAAAAGATATTGGAAGTTAATAAAAAAGGGAAATTGTATGATAATGTAATTGTGGTTTCTACGGAAGGAAAATTAATACTTGCAGCAAAAAATGAAACAGATTTAGTCGATTTAAATACCATAAAAAATGTAAAAGCAACTCTTGCAAGCAAAGAACCTGTTCTTTCAGATTTTTACAGCCATGCAGATGGCGTTGTCCACCTTGATGTTTCTGCGGTATCGCGTGATGCGGACAAACATCCATTGGCAGTCATGATTTTGCGAAGCATCGCAGCCGATAATTTATTCCCGCTCATGCAGTCCTGGCCAACCCACAGCCACATGGCAGAAACGATTATTTTTAAACGTGAAGGGAATGATGCCCTGGTTATAAATGAACTTCGTCACCGTAAAGGCACTGCCTTAACTATGCGTCTGTCATTAACAGATATGAATAATCCCATGGTACAGGCTATTTCAGGCATGCAGGGGATATATATTGGCAATGATTATCGCGGTATAGATGTGTTGGCCGACCTGAGAAAAATATCTGAATTATCCTGGTTCATGATGACCAAAGTCGATACCAGCGAAATATTAGCAGAAACTGCCTATCGCGCCTGGGGGATTGCAATTCTTGCAGTGCTGTTGATATTGCTCACTGCCGCAATATTGGCATTTACTTTTCGACAACGGCAATTGGATATTGTTCAAAGCATTTATAAATCAGAAATGGAAAGAAGAATGGCTGAAGAGACATACCGCACTACACTATACAGCATTGGCGACGCGGTTATCACTACTGACAGCAAAGGCAATATAAACCAGATGAATCGAATAGCGGAGAAATTAACCGGATGGACAGAAAAAGAAGCTAAAGGAAAACCGTTGGAAGAAGTTTTTAATATCATAAATGAAGAAACCCGCTCATCAGTAGAAAATCCCGCCCAGCGTGTAATACGAGATGGTTCTGTGGTAGGACTTGCAAATCATACATTATTAATCGCGCGTGATGGCACAGAATCTCCCATCGCAGACAGTGCGGCGCCAATTTATGATGAAGATGAGATAAATATATCCGGCGTTGTAATGGTATTTCGCGACCAATCGGTAGAAAGAGCGGCGCAAAATGCATTGCGGGAGAGCGAAGAAAAGTTCAGGATGATGATAGAGGGAGTTGTAGATTATGCAATTATCATGCTGGATACCGGCGGGAAAATTATCAGTTGGAACAGCGGTGCTGAACGTCTGAAAGGATATAGCGCGGATGAAATTATCGGTCAGCATTTCTCGATATTTTATACAAAAGATGATATTAAAAAGTGTGTGCCGGATAATGAGTTAATTACAGCTGTTAATGAAGGCCGGATTGAAAATGAAGGTTGGCGGGTGCGAAAAGATGGAACGCAGTTTTGGGCTAACCTGATTATAACGGCTCTCACGGATGATAAGGGGAATTTGCGCGGATTTGCAAAAATCACCCGCGATATGACTGAACAGAAACGTGCTGAAGTCGCCTTGCAAAACATGAATGCCGAATTAGAGATTCGTGTGGAAGAGCGTACACATGCCTTGGTTAACGCCAAGGAAGAGGCTGAAACGGCAATGGCAAATGAAATGATGGCGCGTAACCAGGTTGAGCAGGCTATGCGAGAGCGCAATCTATTTTTCTCGGTTAACCTGGATATGTTGTGCATCGCCGGTTTTGATGGATATTTTAAAGATATTAATCCTTCATGGGGGAAAGTGTTAGGTTATACAGATAAAGAGCTGCTATCCCAGCCATTTATGGATTTTGTTCATCCAGATGACAGGGAATCTACTACAAATGCTGCCATTGCGTTATCTAAGGGAGAGGATGTTGTTTCATTTGAGAATAGATATCGTTGCAAAGACGGGTCATATCGTTGGATAAAGTGGAACTCGCGGTCTATTGTTGATGAAGGAATCATATTTGCGGCCGCCCATGATATTACTAATACTAAATTGCTGGAAATGGAATTGCGGACTGCAAAGGATGTCGCTGAGTCGGCTAATCGCGCGAAAAGCGAATTTTTATCTAATGTCAGCCATGAAGTACGCACGCCAATGAATGCGATTATTGGCATGACCGACCTGGTGCTGGAGACTCCGATTAGTGAAGAGCAAAAACGCTTCCTGTCTACAGTGCGCGAATCGGCAGACTCTTTATTATCGGTTTTAAATGATTTGCTTGATTTTGCGAAAATTGAAGCAGGACGACTGGAATTGGAAGAAACGCCTTTTGTACTTCGCGAGGTGGTGGAAGGTACCGCGACTGCGCTGGCAGAACGAGCACACCATAAAGGACTTGAACTGGCTTGCAGAGTTACGCCGAATGTGCCGGAGATGCTGGTGGGTGATGCCGGACGGTTAAGACAAATTATTGTAAATTTGGTGGGAAATGCCATAAAGTTTACTAATGAAGGTGAAGTAGTGGTATTTGTGGATATTGAAAATATACAAAATAAAGATATTATTTTGCATTTCAGCGTTACTGACACCGGCATTGGGATACCGGAAGACAAGCAAAAACAGATATTTGAGCCATTCAGACAGGCGGATGCGTCAGTCACCCGGGAATATGGCGGTACTGGATTGGGGTTGGCGATTTCGTCGCAATTGGTAGATTGCATGCATGGAAAGCTGTGGGCGGAAAGCAAAATAGGCAAAGGCAGCGTATTTCATTTCACTGCTCAATTCGGGATTGCTGAAAACACCAAGTCGCAAATGCCGGCATCTCTTGATGATATGAAAGATATGCGGGTGCTGATAGTAGATGACAATGCGACGAATCGTTTGATTTATGGCGAAGTAACAACATCATGGGGTATGCTGCCAACCGTAGCGGAAAGTGGCGCAGAAGCCTTGCAGCTTGCAGAAAACGCCATAAACGATAGCAAACCTTTTACCATGATTCTGTTAGACAGGCAAATGCCGGAGATGGATGGATACCAGTTGGCTGCGGCAATTCGAACAAAACCAAATTTCCTGAAACCGATTATGATTATGCTCACTTCAACAGGCGACATGGGTGACGTTGAACGTCGAAAAGAATTAGGCATTGCTGCCTGTCTGGTAAAACCGGTGCGGCAATCTGATTTGCTGAACGCAATGATGCTGGCTATGGGAATTGCTACTAATGAAAGGAACAAAGCAATTGATACTCCGACTGTACGTTCACTTAAAATATTATTGGCAGAAGATTATTTGATGAACCAGGAACTGGCTGTGCATTTCCTTGAGCGGCGTGGTCACACCGTTATAGTGGTGGAAAATGGTGCTGAAGCATTGCGTAAACTTGAACAGGAAGATTTTGACGTCGTATTGATGGACGTACAGATGCCTATTATGGACGGTTTTACTGCCACGGCGGCAATTCGCGACCCGCAGTCTAAAGTATGCCGTCACGATATACCCATTATTGCCATGACAGCGCATGCCATGAAAAGCGACCGCGAACGCTGTCTGTCTGCCGGTATGGATGGTTATGTTTCCAAGCCTTTCACCGCCGCATCGCTGGTAGGCGCGCTGGTTGAACTGTTTGGCGAAGAATTGCATGATGGTGAAAAAAAGCAGAAGAAACCACAGAATACTGACGTTTTTGACAGCGCAGCATTGCTTGAACGCATGGAAGGCGATATGGAATTATCTAAAAAGATGGCAATACGATTTCTTGAAAGTGCTCCTGAGTTGTTGACAAAAATAGAAGACTCTTTAGTAATCGGCGATGCAGAGGCATGCGCAATAAATGCCCATACCCTGAAAGGAGCCGCTGCAACTATGGGCGGCCACCATGCTAAGCAGGCGTGCTTGCGATTGGAAATGATAGTACGTACAGGCGATGTGCAGGCCGGCCGTGAATTGATATCGATTGTAAGACGCGAAGTTGGCGAATTAGAAAGTGCCTTACGGGATTTTTTCGAGATTAAAAAAGAGAAAACATCACAGACTGCCAGTAATAAAATTGTTGACATTAATGTATTAAAATCACTGGTAGGTGACGACCCGACTGTTATTCATGATTTTTTGCATGATTATTTGCTAAGTGCAAAAAAGACTGCAGAGGAATTGCGCAATGCTGTCTTCGCTAACGATTGTGGCGCTGCTGAGGGGGCAGCCCATAGACTAAAATCCTCATCATTATCTGTAGGTGCTAAAGATTTTGGTGAGTTATGCTCCTTGATAGAGGTCGCCGGCATGGATGGCAACATTGAGAAGTTAGTTGCTCTTCTGCCCAAATTCGAAAATGAGTTTGTCGCAGTGAACACCTTTATAAGGGCTATGATGGGGTAAGGTTAATACTTTAAAAAGGAAGAAAAAGATGGAAGCGAAAGATATAAATATTCTCGTTCTTGATGACGAACCAATGATGCTTAAATTATTAAAGAATATGCTTGTTTCTCAAGGTTATTTTAATATAACAATGTGTGATAACAGCGTAAAGGCATTAGGATATATTCGTGAAAAAAATAATCATCCAGATTTGATTTTTTGCGATTTGATGATGCCGGAAATGGACGGTATTGAATATGTTAATCATCTGGTGAAATGTAATTATACCGGTAATCTGATTTTGGTAAGCGGTGTTGAAGAACGTATTTTACAAACTGTTGAGAAATTGGCGCACTCAAATAATATCAGGATATTAGGATATCTGCACAAACCATTTAGAATTGATTTATTTGCCTCTTTACTAACTAAGGTAACACCTCACCTGGAAGCATTAGCAAAGAAAAATGAAAAAAATATATATAAACCAGAAGAAGTGAGTGAGGGAATAAAATGCAACGAGTTATTAAATTATTATCAACCCAAAATAGATTTTACGACTGGTATGGTGGTGGGTGTTGAAAGCCTGGTTCGCTGGCAGCATCCGCGTGATGGCCTGGTATATCCTGACCAATTTGTTGGCGTAGCAGAAGAAAATAATCTGATCGACGAATTGACAGAGGTGGTTATTTATAATGCTGTCAGCCAAACAAAAAAGTGGCTGGACGCCGGCGTTAATATTCGTGTGGCAGTGAATGTGTCGATGGAGAATTTGAAGTCTCTTGATTTCCCAGATATTGTCGCATGCTATGCGGAATCATCAGGTGTGTCGCCACGAAATATCATTCTGGAAGTTACAGAAAGTCGATTGATGATAGACCCGCGTGCGGCTTTGGAAATTTTAACAAGGTTACGGCTAAAAGGTTTTTTACTTTCCATTGACGACTTTGGTACCGGTCACTCATCTTTTACCCAGCTTCATGATATTCCGTTTAGTGAATTGAAAATTGATCGGAGCTTTGTTCATAATGTAAGTTCAAACAACACAAAAAGAGCTATTTTTAATGCCAGTTTAAATCTGGCTAAACAGTTAGAGATGGAAGTTGTAGCAGAAGGAATTGAAGAAAAAAAAGATTGGGATTTTGTGGCTAAAACTGGCTGCCACATGGCCCAGGGGTATTATATAGCTAAACCAATGCATGGTGACGAAGTTTTAGATTATTTGATAAAAGCAAATAGTCTTGACAGTTAATATCTGTCAGGATTATTATTTCTTAATTAGGAAAAGTGTTAAGTTTCAGGTTTTCAGTTTTCAGAGTGGGTCACTGAGACTGTCGAAGTAACCATTATGAAATTTTCAATTTGAAAGGTTCTTGGAAAACCTATTTTTTCTTAAATTATAGATTGTTACCCTATAAGCCCCACCCCTCAATCCCCTCTCCGGTTGGAGAGAGGAAGAACGACTTTCAGTGACTGACACCGAGTGGCGAAGCCAGGAAGGTGTCTGTACCACTATGTTATCACAAAGTTTTGCAAGTACCTGTTGAAATCATGACTTTTTTTATTCGGATTTGATTGCTAACTGACTATTAACTCAAATATTCTTCAATATATTTAATAGACAACGCGCCGTCTGCTACGGAGGTTATTATCTGCCGCCATGCCCCGCTGCGAACATCGCCGGCAGCGAATAGGCCAGGCATTGAAGTCATTAAATGCTCATTTGTTTTCACAAATCCTTCAATGTCCAGGTCAATGACTCCCTGTAAAAACTGGGTGTTTGGGGACATGCCAACGTAAATAAAAACGCCGTAACATGGTATTTCGCGGGTGGTTCCGTCGATGGTGCTTTTCAACCTGATGCTGTTAACATGCTTATCATCGCCAAGAATTTCATCTACCACGCTGTTCCATTCAAACGATATCTTTTCATTTGTTCTGGCGCGTTCCTGCAACATTTTAGCTGCGCGCAACTCGCCTCTGCGGTGGACAATCTTTACGGATTTAGCAAATTTCGTAAGGTAAATAGCTTCTTCAACCGCGCTGTCCCCACCGCCGATGACCATGACATCGCGTTCTTTGTAAAATGCGCCATCGCAAACCGCGCAATATGACACGCCGCCGCCGATATCGCGGTAATGCGCTTCGCCGGGCACATTCAGGAATCGCGCTTTTGCCCCGGTAGCTACCAAGGCGGCACGACCATAAATATCACCGCTATCAGTTGTCAGTTTTATCTTGCCATCTTCTATTGCAACACCGCTGACATCAACCATTTCAACCTGAGCGCCAAATTTTAAGGCGTGCTGGTGAAATTTCTCTGATAAATCGTAGCCGCTGACTTCAGAAAATCCGGGATAATTCTCGATTTCCATGGTGTTTTGCACCTGACCGCCGGGAATCATCCGCTCTAATATAAGCGTTTTCATTTCTGCGCGTGCCGCATAAATTGCGGCGGCAAGTCCGGTAGGACCGCCGCCGATTATTACTAAATCATGAATATTTTCAGTCATTATCGTTCCGTTAATTATAATTGTGTGCTAAGCTTTGCGATAATCGCATCTTTAGGTACTAATCCCATTATTCGGTCAACTTGCTGACCACCCTTGAAAACGATCATAGTCGGTATTGAACTAACGCTATATTGCATGGCTAATTGCTGATTTTGATCTACATTCAGCTTTACAATCTTTACCTTTCCATCTAATGCTGTGCTAACCGCTTCTAATATTGGGGCCAAAGCGCGACAAGGACCACACCATTCTGCCCAAAAATCAACCAGAACCGGAACTGTCGAGTTTAAAACTTCAGTGCTAAAGTTCGCGGTATTTACTTCAGATAAATTTGCCACGTATTGCCTCCACTAAATTACAGAAATTAATTCTGCGCGTTGATATTCTTACCTGCAAATGCCTATATTAAACCATTAGGTAGTTCATTATACTGTATTTACCGGGGTTTGATAATAGATTTACCAGTTTTTCCCTGACAAGATTAATTTTTACTCATCAGCTTGTTTTATGATATTCCATATCTCACACAAAATATTTTAAATCTTAATCTTTAGTTCTTGTTATCAGCCCTTCGGGTTGTTCTGCTGGTGGTGCCGATACCGGAAAATTAATTTTCTTCTTTTTAAATAAGTAGATCGTTGTTAATGCTGATGCCACTATTAAAACCCCTATTAATCCGCTCAATGGATTAAAGAGAGAAGGTTTTTCATTTACATCTTCTTTCGCCGGATTGCTGCCAGGTGCAAATTGAATTTGCACAGGCACTTCTCCGTCTTTAACCATCCCGTCTGCTCTTACAATGGCCTCGGTGCCTTCTTTACTTTTTAATCCATCAATCTTTTTATTCTGTTCAGCAACTTCTGTCTGTGCCTGTTTGTATTTATCCTGGATTTCGTTATTGCTTTTTATAGACCTGACAGCACCGCTGATATTAGATATTAAACTTGTTCCCATGCTTCCAATTATGAAAGCAGTGAATAACATTAAAAACAAGGCTTTAAATGAAAAATTTGATTTTTTTTCAACTTTTTTTTCATCTTTTTTTTGTTTTACCTTCATTTCCGTTCTCCGTGCGCTCCGACAGGCTTAGATTGGCACTTGACGAATTGTATGAAAAGTGTGATAAATATGCAGGATATGAATCCTGTGCCGGTTGCGCTGATATATTATATCACTCTACAGTCGGTATTCAAAGAAGAAATGAGGTTTTTCTATGACAATTAGAAACTTTTTTTTACCGTTTTTGTTAACTATCGCCTTTGCTGCCTTTGCGCAGGAAAAAGTTGCGATTGCGTCCGCCGCAATGACTGTTGATGCTGCTGTTCAATATGCTTTGAAAAATAACCCGACCATCATAAAAGCGCAGCAAGATTTAGTGACTGCCGAAATACAATTAAAGACTGCAAATATTGGGAATGACTTTAAGGTAACTGTAAATGGTCAGGCTGGGGTCAGTAAGACAGACAGCGTTAAAGGTATCGGTTATGGCGTTGGCCTGCAAACAGTAGTAAACCGCCCGCTATGGCCGAAATCACAATTCAATGCACCAATAACTATTGCAGAAGCAAGCTTGACTGTCGCTAAAGAGTCATTGCGCCGCAGTAAACAGCAGGTCGCTTTTAATGTTCGCCAGGCATATTATCAACTGATATCCACCCGCGAATTAGCCAATGTTGCCGACGAAGCATTGAAAATAGCCAATAAACAGCTTGAATTGGCTATTGCCGGAATAAAGGCTGGCAACAAGGCGAAAATTGATGAATACCAGGCTACTGCCGCAGTTGCAGATGCTGAAGTGAATAAAATGAAGGCACAAAACGCCGTTGATCTGGCAGGTGCTGCTCTGGCAAATCAAATGGGAATGCTGCCGGATGCTGTAGTTGAATTAGTAACGCCGGAAGACCCGGCACCGGCACCCGATACCATTGACCCGTTAATTGCCGATGCCAAAAAGAACCGGCCGGAAGCAGTGCAATTCACAAACAGAAAAGCGATTCTTGATGCTGGCATTGAACTGGCAAAGCTCAATAAAAAGGTAATTATCAGCGGTTTGTCTTTGATTACTCTACCGCCGTTTATGGGTGTCAAGGTGAAGAACGTCACCCAGGGACCATACGGCCCTGCTTCAATTCAACTCGGTATAGTCGCTTCATTATCGGCATACAACGGCGGAAAAAATGACAATGATGTCGCCATTGCAGAAAACCAGCGCGAGATGCTGGAGACGCAAATAAACCAATTCAACCTTGGCGTAGCCCTGGAAGTGCGTTCAGCATGGTTGAATCTGAAAAATGCCCAGCAGCAGAAAATCTCCGCGCAAAAACAACTGGCAGCCGCTAACGAATCTTACCGAATAGCAGAATTGCGCTATGTAAACGGCGAAGGCATCAGTCTTGAAGTAGACCAGGCAAGACTATTCCTCACCAGCGCAAAAACATCAATAGTACAAGCAACCCTGCAAGCCCAAATCGCAACAGCGCAATTGTTGTTAGCCGTTGGAAGCGAAAAGTAATTACGAATTAAAAATTACGAATTACGAATTACGTGTCCACTTTCGAAACATATCTTTTTAACGTTGAGTATAAATCAGGGACTGACACCGAGCGGCGAAGCCAGGAAGGTGTCTATCCCATCGGGGTGTCGAATTTTTGTCTGAACCACGATTTGGGGGGATTAATGGATTAAAGGATTATTAATCCATTAATCGTAAAATCCTGCAAAATCGTGGTTCAGACAATATGATTAAAAGAAAATGCTATATATTTCGGAATCAACTTATTGGATTAGTTATTGTAAATGAGTAATTTAACCAAAATAATATTATCGCAAAAACGACTTGGGTATTATTAGTTGTCGATTCAGATTTAATCGATTGCCATTATTCGAACAGGCGGCGTTGTCTCTGCTGTTGTTTTATCTGTTTTCGTTTTGTCTTCATTCGGGTCTGGCAATGGGAAGCCTATAGTTACCGTTGCCCAGTTGGAAGCAATATAAAAACCATCCTGTCGCTGACCGGTTTTTACAGGTGTATCAATGGTGATATATATTTTGGCACGTAGTAAAACCGGAGTTTGGAAATAAGTATCTGCCGGGAACAATTGCCATGACGCAGGCTTTTTAGTCAAAAATTTCGCGGTTACTTTTCCTTCTTCACCCGGCTTTACTGTCACAGGGTCCGGCATTTTAAGCATCATAGTTTGTTTATCATCTCTTGCTTCTTCAAATTGAATGTAGCTTTCCATGCGCGGTGAATAAAATTTGCCTTCCAACATGATAGGACTTAATTTAATCGGGTCAGCACCGGTATTTTTTACAGTAACAGTTACATCTGTCGGTTTGCCAAAATAAAACGGGGCAATCGGAGTTTGCAAAGTTGCCTTGTATGGGAACATGGCAATCAGGTTTTTGTATTTTTCAATATCAGTAACCGGCTGCATTCCCTGGTAACCAAAGCCAAAGTTAAAGCTGTCAGGACCGTTTTGCAAAAAGAATATCTGTTTTTGTCCCGGGGTTAAATTAAATCCGCCATGGTCCATAATTATCATTCCCGGAGGCATAATCGGCGGTGCAGCGTGAATAGCGGTAATCTGGTCAATCTTTGGCCCGCGCAATATCTGGTCGATTTTAATTACTACCTGTCCTGCCCGCCAATAATCAACATCCGGTATGCGTGTGTCAGAGACAATCGTACCAACAGCAATCAAGTCGGACTGTCCCATTCGGTCATTATCAGATACTGCAACCTGCATTGCCATACCCTGGCCGCATAATCCGAGAATCAGTGAAACCAGTAACAAAACTATACTTTTTCTCATTTTTTTACCCCACAAATTGTGTCGTTGCTTAATAGACTATGATTAAGTATAAAATGTTCCAATGAAAAATACAAGGTTTGAAATAAGGTTTGTGGTAGGCGAAACAACCCCGACCTTCGGCCACCCCTCCTTGGCAAGGAGGGGAGTTTAAAACAAAGGTTTTGATTATTAAAGCAAACATTATTTTATCAAGTAACTATTATAACTCCCCTCCTTGCCAAGGAGGGGGTAGGGGGTGGTTTGGTTGATTATATCTTTAATATGGTTTTGCAAGAGCCTATACAGATCTTTTTATTTAACCTTAAATATACATATCCCCATTCAACAATACTATCGGCACGAGCATTACAAATGGCCTGCCGGCAACGGATATTTCAAGGGTCATTCGCACTGTCGGTTCAGTGATGGTTTCTTTCAGGACATTTAATTCTATTTTCAATGGTTCGCCAAAATATGGCTGCACTGACAACATGGCGCCGCAATTAGGCGTTACCGTCCAGCCATCCGGTGAATATACCCGCAGGTTTAGAGCAGCCTGGGTTTTCGCGATATTCTTGATGGTGATGGTTACTTTTTTCGCCACATTGCTGCGCACCAGCGGATCGTTATCATAATCAGTGAATACTTCAAAATCTGATGATTTGAATACCGGGGAGATAGTGTATTCCAGCAACGCTTCGCGCATATTGCCGGCGAAATATCGTGCTGGGTCTACATCTTCCAGCGATGTTGGCTGGTCGCTGATGGATGGCGCACCCCAATTTTTGCTGATAATTTCATTGGCGACTTTGATGGTGCGGTCAGTCATTACATCTACATCAGCGGGTAACTGGTTGCCGAAATAGCCTAATTCTCCCAGGTTAAGACAGGCGGTTTTAATAGTGCGGCCAATTGGTTCAATCCATTTTTGCGGGATGGAATCAATGCCATGCAATATGCCGAAAATAGCTCCGGCGGTGGCGGCGGTGCAGTCGGTATCCTCGCCGCAATTAACAGCAGTGCAAATAGTTTTAGCAAAATCGCCTTCGCCATAAAGCAATGCGATAATCAGCATGCCGATATTGCTGGGGACATCCCACCCGCGTTTGCCGGTGAAAAAGCCGCGTTTTTTATCATCATCCGAGACATGATTTTCAAATCCGAAGAATGCACCGCCGCGATATTTCTCCAACATCAGATGCCGCGCATCCAACCATGCCATTTTATTATCATAACTGTCAATTGCCAGCTTAATGGCCCCAGCGACGCCGCAATGTTCCGGGATATAGCTCAAACCTATTTCAATAAGTTTGCGGATATCAGATATTACGAATGCCGCGCTTTCCAATGCCGCACAGAAAATTTCCGCAAAGGTTCCCTCGCCGTTTCCATGGTCAAGTATGCCATCCTGCATGGCGTAATGGGCAGCCACTTGTGGCATACCGGGTGCAACACAAGCCCAAATCTCTGAACGGATAAATGCTCCGCAGCTATCTTTAAAATCGTTTCGAAAAGTTCCGCAAATCGGCGGCATTAATCCGCTGCGCATATTAATCTTGGCAATGCCGTATTCTGACCAGTGTGGTGTCACATACAGACACCAATATTCAGCAAGGTCGTGTGCGGTAAGTTTTATCCCGCGTTCTTCCAATGCCACCAGCCACAATAACTGGATATCCAGGTCGTCATTCGGCAATGGTTCGCCGGTTAAATTTTGCAGGTAAAATGACACATCATTCACCTGGCGACGCCATTCCATCGGCGCGCCAATAGTGCCGCCAATATTCTTACCCATCCAGCATCCGGTCACTTTACTTTTGAAATCAACTTTATTCAGATTCATATTTAACCTCTTTTTATTTAATTACTCCTATTTTTCAAGATAATTAATACCTTACCTTTAAATAATCTGTAAATAACTGATGAAAATTTTAATCTTAATAATCCTGCAAATCGATGTAAATTAAATAATTCTTTACAGATGACCCATATTATTGTCAAATGATTTTAAATGCGATATGATTGTATCAGTTACAAGGGGTAATTATGAAAGAAGATAGTAGTCATATAAAAAAAATACGGGTTGTTTCAAATACACATTGGGATCGGGAGTTTCGCTGGTCATTTGAGAAGACGCGCCGCCGTTTGCTGACCATGATGGATACCACTCTGGATATTTTAGAATCTGACCCGACATATCATTCATTTACGCTGGATGGCCACGCGATATTAATTGACGATTACCTGGAAATGCGTCCGGAATGCACTGAACAGGTAAAAAGATTTATAAAAACCGGTCGACTGATTGCCGGACCATATTATACATTGGCAGAAGAATTCTCCATCGGTCACGAGGCATTAATCCGCAACCTGATATGGGGACGCAAAACCGTCGAGAAATATGGCGGAAAATGCGGTACAGTGGCATATACCCCGTCATCATGGGGACAAACCGGACAATTACCGCAGATTTTTGCGGATTTTAATTTAACGAAAATGATGTTTTACCGTGGAATATCCCACCATGAATCTGATGCGGAGTGGATATGGTCGGCGCCGGATGGCACGAAAATGCTGGCAAGCCGGTTCGCGCTGTATTGCCGCTATAACTGGTATTACCAGGTACATCGCAAGGTATCTACCGGTCGGGTTTTTGGCAAAGATTACAACTGGGGAGAGCGCGACGAAGTGCCTTTCCGCTTCAGTGATGGACTGGCGGGTGAAGATTTGTCATTTATATTGCAAAAACCTGCTAAAAATTATGATCCCAGCCAATTGAAATCAGCCATTGAAGATATGGTTGACGAGGAAGGCGCGCATTTCACCACCAATATTTTCCTGGCGATGAACGGTCACGACATCAGTTGCGCCTACCCGCGGGAATCCGAAGTTATCGCTGACGCGAAGGAAGTTTTTGCCGGCAAATATGATATAGAACACACTGACCTGGAAAAATACTGGCAGGAAATAGAAGAAGTGCTGGATATCGCGTCACTGCCGGTGTTGACTGGCGAACGCCGGTCATACCTGAAAAAAGGCAAATGGACCTTTCTTTTCCCCGGCACCATCAGTGCGCGCACTTATTTGAAACTGCAGGATTTTAACACCACCGTAAAACTGGCATATATCGCGGAACCGCTGTCGGCACTGGCACAGACACTCGGTGCGGCTTATCCTAAAATGTATCTCGACCGCGGCTGGCAGGCACTTTTAAGCAATCATACCCACGATGCCAACGGCGGCTGCGCCCCCGACCATGTGTGCCAGGATATGGAATACCGTTACCGGCAGGCGGCGGACATCGGCGATATCGTCACCGAAGACGCCATGACCTATATTGCCGCCAATATATCCCCGAAAGGCAAGTCGGCGGATGCAATGCAATTGATAGCATACAACTCGCTGCCGTATCAACGTGATGTAACAGCAATGGTTGACTTGGAAGTTCCCAATATTGATGGCGTAAAATCAGTGAAAATCAGTTCAGTTGATGACAAGGATGTTGATTGTCAACCCATCAGCAGCGAAATATCCGGTTCTTTTGTAGATAGCCTTTATGATGTTCCGACGATTCTTGACTCGGTAAGGATGAAGTTTTTCGCCAAATTGTCCGCGCTGCCTGCGTTGGGTTACCGGGTTTACGATATTACTCCGCAAAACAATGAATTGCGTTGCAACAGCACTATGTTGACTGTCGATAATGGCATGGAAAATGAATATTTGCAGGTTACAGTTAATGGCAACGGTACGGTAAATATAGTAAACAAGGCGACTGGCAAGCGATATGAGAACCTTAACTACCTGTATGACCAGGGTGAGTGCGGCAACGCCTGGAAACATGTGACGCCAAAAGCCGACCGAATTTTCAATAGCCTGGGTGTAAAAGCCGACTTGAGTGTGACTGATAATGGCCCGCTGGTTTGCGGAATCGCGGCGACGTATAATTTCCCCATTCCGATAGATTATGCCGATGGTCAGTCGCGAAGTGAAAAACTGGCAGATATGCCGGTGAAGGTTGAATATAAACTTCATGCTGGCGAGAGCCAGTTGCGAGTGAAAATTACCGTAGATAATCACGCTGAAGACCATTGGCTGCGCGCCGCATTTGATACACAGATAAAGACAAATTATACCAATGCTGATAGCCATTTTGATGTGGTAACCCGCGAAATCGCACTTCCTGACAGCACCGGCTGGGTTGAACCCGCTGGCGGCACTCATCCGCTGCGCACCTTTGTAAGTATGTCAGATGGCAAAGATGGACTGGCGATATTCAGCAAAGGCCTGTTTGAATACGAAGCACTGGAGAATGACGACAATACTCTGCTGCTCACCATATTGCGGGCATGCCGGATAAAACTTGCCGTCAGCGAAGAAAAAATGGCTGAATTGCCCGACCCCGGCGTACAATGCCCGGGTACCCGCAGTTACGAATACGCCATCGCGGTTCACGCCGGCGACTGGCAAAGTGTCGGACTATTGCAGCAGGCCGCCGAATATTACACACCGGTGCGCATAGCCATGACCGGCCGCGGTCAGGGCAGTTTGCCTTCATCCGCCTCGTTATTTGCTATAAACAACAGCAACCTTCACGTAACAGCAGTGAAAGGTGCGGAAGACGGCAACGGTTTAATCATACGATTCTTTAATCCAACCGACGCCGAATTATCTGCCACCCTGACATTTGGCAAATCATTGCAAAGCGCAAGTTTATGCAAAATGGATGAGAGCTTTATGAGTGAAATTGCGGTAAATGGCAATAAATTGAAAGTTATCGCTGGCGCGAAGAAGATTGTGACGATTAGGGTGGATATTTGTTTAGTATATTAATCATTTTACTCTAAATAAATAATAGTATCTGAGTTTATCTACAAAACTTTCGCTTTTTTATAATTTTTTTTTAGAATAGTTCTGTACTAATTAAAACATCTACTAATTTGATATTTTAAATATTGAATATCTTCACGACTACAATTTGTTTTTAATTCTAATTCAAATGCAGTTATTAATTCAGAAAATAAATTTTCACATGATAAAGTAAATGTTTTTCCACATATCCTATTTACTTCCTTTTTTACGAAATTAATGACAGCATTTGTAAGAAAATGCCCTCTAATTAAATAAAACGTCGTTTTATCTACAGCAACTATTCTATTTTTAATTTCTTCATATTCACCTCTATTAAAATGTTGTTTAACTTCAATTAATTTTCTGTTTATAACATCTTTAAAAGGAATATGATGATTATGTTCAGTCATGAATTGACAACATTTATCACCCATAACTTTAAGACCTTTTTTGTAGTGTATGCTTGCTATATCAAAAATTAACAACTCCATAAATTCACTAGTAAATAAGTTAATCCAATTATCAATATCATCTAATTTATAACTTTGAGTTCTTGAATAATTTCTAATTAATTTATAGAGATGTCTTGGATGATACAATGAATTTTCAATTGAATGACCGAATGTCCATATTATCCTTTCATGATTATGTTTTGTCTCCAATATTTCATGATAATCTGAATCTCTTGCTATATAAATATTTACATCATCGACTAAAATAGAATTGATGTATTCATCTAATGTAGTTACACTTCCAGTAGGTTCAATTGTATAATTATCAATTTCAAAAGCTGTTAATACAGTATCCCAAAAGGTTACATCATCTTCACCCTCAACAAAAATAGTAAATTTAGTTCTGTGAAATTTTGATAAAACATCAAGAGCTCCACTTGAATAAGAAAGATCAGACATTACGAATATCCTCCATATCAATTATTTTACCTTTCCCACTTCCAGCTATTTCTGGTGAATGAGTAGCAACAATAACTTGAGCTGACGGATTCAACATTAATATTGATGGTATTATTTTTCTCTGCCATTCAATATGTAAAGATAATTCAGGTTCATCTGCTAAAAATATATATGGTGTGTTTTCTTGTAGAAGAGCTTCTGTTAATATGATTAACAACTGTTTTTCTCCTGATGAAAGGTCAGATAATAAAATTTCCTTTGTCTCGATATTAATTTGGAGGTCACCATTTTGAGATATTGATATTTGCTTATCACAAATAAATTTCTTAATTATTTCAATATATAAATCAATCAATTCAGATATCTGGTGTTTATCTTCTTTTGCTTTTAAAGACTGGCGAATAATATGTTGAGTTCTTTTTAATAAGGATATTGGCATTACATCATTAGCTGTTAATGGTAATGAATCATCTAGTCTGATTTTTTGTAATTTAGCTATACTTTTATTTATAACCTTTGTATGGCTATTAATTTTTTTACCTATATTATCATCATAAACCCCTAATTCTCGGTATGCAGTTATCAACTCTTCTTTTTCTGTTGTTAAAACACTGTTTAAATTATCCATAGAAAATAAATCAAAGTCTCTATTATATAATATTGACTTTAAAACTTCTTTTTGAAGATTTGATGATATTTCATCATTTTTTTTAGCCAAGTTAAGTTGATAACTTTTAAGACGAACCATTAATTCATTAAGTCTTTGGTCAATATGTGGAACAACAAATCCATTTCGATTCGTATAATTATAATCTTCTTCAGAATAATCAAAAGTAATTCTATGAACTGTTAAGCTTGATATATTAATTAATAATGAAATCCTTTTTTCTAACTCTTGGAAAGAAGCGCCTATTAATGCTCGCCTACGTGAATTTCGCATTAACATATCAATATCACGAAGATTCAAAACAATGTCATACTTTTTATCTTTAGAGTCATCTAGGGTATAACTAATTAACTGGTCAGGCTTATCATCTATCAAAGACTTTACAACTGTTATTGTCTTTATGACAGAAATCATATCAGGATCAGCATTAGTTGCATCATCATAACTTTTTAGAAATATACTAATTTTTTTAAAATCAAGAATTAATAACGATTTAAGATCAACTTTTAATACAGCAGACAGCATATTAATAAAAGTAGTTTTGCCGGTTCCATTTTTTCCTATAAAAATATTAATATCAGGATTTACTCTAACATCTACTTTGTATTTACCCCAAAACCCTTCGATTTCAACTTGAGATATTAAATACATATTAGTCTCCTTTTTGAATAATAT
>Ga0194053_10000218_pt1 | contig 44724 bp, 39 predicted proteins | sample SepL228m_MetaG_FD_161684 | JGI IMG/M metagenome (GOLD analysis project Ga0194053, IMG submission 161684) | Anoxic zone freshwater microbial communities from boreal shield lake in IISD Experimental Lakes Area, Ontario, Canada - Sep2016-L227-8m | ecosystem: Environmental > Aquatic > Freshwater >... | reverse complement strand
TTGTTCTGTCGTCGTCGATACATCTGTAGCCTGGGTCTTGCCATACACATCCACATTTACAAACAACGGTACCATGACAGTCAATTCTGGTACGTGGACGATGAATATTTCGCTGAGTACGGGTGCGATCTTTGCCAACGGTGGCACGATCAATCATAATGGTTCTAGTTGGGTGTTAGGGTCAAATGTCTCCCTCACCAACAATGCTTCAGGTACCATCAACGGAGCTTCTCTGACGTCGATAACAGTTACTTCCGGAAACTTAACCAACGCCACCAGTTCCTCGATGACGCTTGGCGCCACAACACTCACGATTGGTGGCAACTTCACACAAAACGGGACAGCCGATTTAAGTAATACGACAGTCATTTTTTATGCTGCATCAGGAAGCAATGTATCAACTCTGACTTGTTCTGGTTCACTTGGTGCTGTTGGTATACGTCTGACTTCTGGTACTGGTTATACAGGCTTTATAATATCATCTGGCTGTTCTGTGATCGTTGACACTTCTGTCGCATGGACGGTCTATGGTTATGGTTCGTCACCGTACTACATCACAAACAATGGAACGATGACAGTCAATTCTGGTACATGGACTATCAATAATACAGCTAATAACTATGTTCTTTTCACCAACAACGGTACTATCAATGTAAATACTACGGCTTGGAATCTTGGTGGTAATGGAAATAATATATCTCTAACCAACTCCGCTTCTGGAACAATCACTTATGCCGGTTCAGTGCTCAATATCACTGGTGACTTTACTCAAAGCGGAACCTTCAATCTTAGTGGTATTACCGTTGTATTCAATTCTGGGCAGTCTATGCAAACTCTAACTTGTAGTGGGTCTCTAGGTGCGGTTGGTATAAGAATGTCGGCAGTGTCGACATATAACGGCTTTACTGTTTCTAGTGGTTGTTCGGCAATCGTTGATACATCGGTACCATGGGTCAGTGGCGGTTATGCTAATGCGGCGCCATACACCATGATAAACAACGGAACGCTTATTGTGAATTCTGGTACATGGACTATAAATAATAAAAATAGCTCCATTTTTCCGATTACTAACAACGGTACTATTACACACAACGGTTCAGGCTGGATATTAGGTAGTAGTGTCTCTTTGATAAACTCCGCTTCCGGAACGATTACTTATGCTGGTACCAGTCTTTCTATTGGTAGTAACTTCACACAAAGTGGGACATTTAATACTGCCGGTAAGAACATAATCTTCAATGGAGTCAACGTGAACCCAACATTCACTTGCACGGGGACTTTTCCTGGAAATGTACAAGTAGGTCTTTCTTCAAACTCTTATACTTTTACTCTCGCCGCCGGTTGTAACACATTTGGCGGAGACTTCACTACCTTGGCAGGTGCCAGCGGTATCTTGGCACTTCCGGTTTCTACAACATTGAGCGTGGCTGGCAATATCAGTCTCGGATCGACTGGCGCTTTTGGAAATTCTACTACAGTACTTGCACTTACTGGAGCAGGGAAGTCGCTCACTCTTAACGGCTCAACTGTCAGCAATATATCAAGTATCACATATGGTGCCGCCAATCAAATATTCAATTATGTAGGCGGTACATATTTCGCTACTGCGACCTTCGGTGCAAATATAGCCAGTGTAAACTTGCTTGGTGGAACATTTTCAACTATATCGACATTTACCGGAGCCAATCAGATCTTTACAGGAGTCTCTACTTCTACGCTTACCGGAAACACCACCTTCAGTGGTACTGGTACAGCTTGGATATCTTTAGGTGGTAATGCTACAGCGGGTACCGTGACTATAAACCAAAACGTATCTCTTTCAGGAAATACCACGGTCTATAACCTGACAGTGAATTCCGGTAAGACACTCGATACATCTCCAGATGGTGGAACAACTATATACAACCTCGTCATCAACGGAGTACTGACAAACAGTGGCACGATATTACTACGTTCGAGTACGGTGACATTCAACGACACGAACCTGTCTGTAACCAGATCTTACGGAAGTCTGGTATTTGGTAATGTCATCTTAACATCTGCCGACACTACTGGTAGTTACACATCTACTTTTACTGGTGGCCTAAATCTCACAGGCAATCTTACAATTCAGACAAACGGAGGTGCTAGTGCGTATACCCACACATGGCAGATTGCTTCAACAACATCTTTTACTTTGCCAGGAAGTCTTACAATAAGAATGACTGCTGGTAGTAGCGCGACGCCAATATTGAGCACAGCCACAGCTACGACATGGAATATGGTCGGAGCGAATTCATCATTGATCACATCTTTAGGAGTAACATTTAGCCCAGCCAACTTCAATTTCAATGGTTCTGGAACTACCTCAGTCAGCCTTGCGGGTACTTGGGCTTCGGGTACTACTACCGTAAATCAATCCTCTGGCGCAGTTGTTCTTGTAGGTGATTCTAAGTTCAACAATCTGGTCATAAACTCCGGAAAAGTATTGGATGTTGGTACAGTATCAGTTAATTCAAATGGTGGGGATGTTGTAAGTGGTCTCGTTGGTTACTGGAAGCTAGATGAATCATCTGGATCATCGGCTGCGGATTCTTCCGGCAATAGTCAGACAGGTACTATATTAAATGCTCCGACTAGAACTTCTTCAGTAGGATCGGGTTCATCTTTTACAAATCCATACGCTTTCACTTTGAATGGTACAAACCAAGCAGTCTCTATACCAGACTCTACATATCTAAAGCCTCAATATATGACACTTTCAGTCTGGATAAAGCCGGTTGATAGGATTACAAACAGAGCTATAGTTTCCAAGACTGAGTCCGGAAGTTATAATATTTATATTGCCAACAACATCATCACTGCGCAGGTATATATAAACGCAGCATATCGAAATATATCTGCTGATATATCCAATATTCCAACTAGTTCATGGATAAATACTGCTTTTTCATATGATGGTAATGTTCTAAATCTATATATAAATGGAGTGCTGGTAAATTCGCTCATATATACATATGGTGCCGGCATAACCCACGCAGCACAGCCTCTATGTATAGGTGCGGAACCTAGTGGGGGAGTCTGTAGTGCACCATACTTCTCTGGTGATATAGATGATGTTCGTATATATAACAGAGCTCTTTCTGCGCAAGAGGTCGCAAATGTCTACTTGAATTTCAAGTCAGTCTCAACCGAGATGGCTACACCTACTCTTACAGTGAATGGTAGCTTCATCAACAACGCTGGTGCTACGGGGCTTGTGGTGAGGAATGGGACGGTAGTCTTCTACAATGACTCTTCAGCCACGAACCCAACACCAACTTTACAGTTTGGAAGTATTAGCTTTAACAATATAACATTCAGTTCAAAGGATACCGCCAGTGTGGCGAAGATTACAACCATTGTTGACAGTTTCTCCGTGAGCGGTCTATTTACCGTGTCTTCTTTAAACAGCTCATCAAACACCAGAACATATTCTGCTCAGTCATCAAGTGTTATTACGATCAGTGGTAGTTTTTCTATGTCGAAAGGAAGTTCTGGCGCAGTTCCTATCTTTGATACAAATATTACCTTCAATATGACTGGTAGTAATCAATCTTTTGTAGTCTCTGGTGGAACCTTCAAAGCCGCACTCAACTTCAATGGGTCTGGTACGACACTAGTCAATACTGGTGGTGGCACTTGGTCTACCGGCACCACTACTATAAATCAGTCCTCGGGGTTTGTTGCTCTCTCCAGCGATTCCTCCTTTTATAACACAGTGATTAACTCCAATGCGGTCCTCGATTCTTCACCAGACGGGGGTACCACCTCATACATCCTTACTGTTGGTGGTAGCTTCATCAACAACGCTGGTGCTACGGGGCTTGTGGTGAGGAATGGGACGGTAGTCTTCTACAATGACTCTTCAGCCACGAACCCAACACCAACTTTACAGTTTGGAAGTATTAGCTTTAACAATATAACATTCAGTTCAAAGGATACCGCCAGTGTGGCGAAGATTACAACCATTGTTGACAGTTTCTCCGTGAGCGGTCTATTTACCGTGTCTTCTTTAAACAGCTCATCAAACACCAGAACATATTCTGCTCAGTCATCAAGTGTTATTACGATCAGTGGTAGTTTTTCTATGTCGAAAGGAAGTTCTGGCGCAGTTCCTATCTTTGATACAAATATTACCTTCAATATGACTGGTAGTAATCAATCTTTTGTAGTCTCTGGTGGAACCTTCAAAGCCGCACTCAACTTCAATGGGTCTGGTACGACACTAGTCAATACTGGTGGTGGCACTTGGTCTACCGGCACCACTACTATAAATCAGTCCTCGGGGTTTGTTGCTCTCTCCAGCGATTCCTCCTTTTATAACACAGTGATTAACTCCAATGCGGTCCTCGATTCTTCACCAGACGGGGGTACCACCTCATACATCCTTACTGTTGGTGGTAGCTTCATCAACAACGCTGGTGCTACGGGGCTTGTGGTGAGGAATGGGACGGTCAATCTTGTTGGAGCAATACCAATAGCTATTTCTACGAGCACAATAAAGACAGGTGGTATCGTATTCAATAATCTAGCAATAGGTGCGAACCACTTTTACGCTTCTTATGTCACAGCCACAATCTTGACAGATAACATAACAGTCAATGGTAATCTTGCTATAGTTATGTCTGCTGCTGGCACCCCTGCAAATACTTTTTTCTATCAACCACACACAATCACCGCAACGACATCTATAACTATATCTGTCGGAGGTAATCTCAGCACCAACTATATAAATGTCAATGCCGGTTCTAGTCCGGGTCTTACTTTTGGTAATTCCAATGTCAATGTGATAATGACCGGCGATAGTCACTCTGTTTCTTTGTTGGATAGTTATGGTACCTTTCAGTTTGTTGCCAATCTCACCTTCAGTGGTACCGGAATAACGACAGTTAATACTGGTGGTATGAGGAGTGTTTATTCCACTACTGGTGTGATCTTAGGCACTACGACCATCGCTCAGCCTTCTGGTTATGTAGCCTTGGCTAGTAATTCTACTTTTAATAATCTGGTCATAAACTCCGGATCTATCCTAGACGTTTCTCCAGATGGTGGAACTACTTCGTATGATATAAATGTCAATAATAACTTCATGAATCATGCTGGTGCCACAGGGTTTGTATCCAGGGCTGGGACTGCGAATATAGTATTATTGGCTTCTGGAGTGCTGACCAATACAGTCAAGACCGGAGGTGCTATTTTCAATAATCTGGCTTTGGGTGCAAACCATAACGGAAATCTTAGTAGCGGTGCGCAAATCTCAAACCTTGCAGACAATATCAGTGTCGCTGGTAATCTTCAAATAGTTATATCTACTCTCGGCTCACCTGGTAATACATTTTTTTATGGTACTCATACCATATCCGCGACTACACCAGTGACTATTTCCGTGGCCGGTAATGTTAATACGAATTATGCCAGTACTACGACTGGTAGTATTTTCACCTTCGGAAACTCCAACGTCACTTTGGCTATGACGGGTTCTTCTAAGAGTATAACTTTGTTGGACACGTATAATATCTTCAGGATTGCTGGAAATATCAGTTTTAATGGCACAGGTACAACACTTGTCTCTGTCGGCACGACTACTGATATTTGGACCTCTGGTACCACCACGATCAATCAATCCTCAGGCTCTGTGGTTCTAGCTGGAAACTCTACTTTCTCTAACCTCATCATAAACTCTGGGAATGTCCTCGATGCTTCTCCAGATGGTGGGTTAACATCATATAACCTGTTTGTTAATGGAAACTTCACAAACAATGCTGGTGTGAACGGTTTTGTGGCGAGAACCGGAACGGTATCTCTTTATCGTGGAGCTGGTGGTACTTATGTGTTTACATCTGGTGGTGCTAATTTATATAACCTTGCATGGTCTAATCTAGCTAGTTGCATGGGTAGTGCTATAACAAATACTTTTGCTGATAGTTTCTCTGTGTCTGGTTTGCTGTCGCTAAATAGTCCATATAATTGTCAAACCAATTCTTGGACAGCCCCAACCGGTATTGTTATTACTGTTTCCGGTAGCGTGAATATCGTCGGAAACTCAACCGCTACTTATACTGTATTTGGAAATAGTAACGTTACTTTGAATATGACAGGAGTAAATAAATCTTTTGTCAGTTCTCAGTTAGTATTAAATGCCAATGTTAATTTCAACGGTTCTGGAACTACAACATTGAATACAGGTAGTGGGATACCAGTCACTGGTACCACCACGATGAACCAATCTAGCGGATCTGTGGTGTTGAACGGAAACTCTACCTTCCTTAACCTGACTATCAATTCCGGAAAGGTTCTCGACGCTTCGCCCGATGCTGGTATAACGTCATACAGTGCAACTGTATATGGTAACCTTTTGAATAGTGCTGGTGGAACTGGTTTTGTAGCTAGGGCTGGGACACTAACGTTGAATCATTATTATGCAGGAGCAATATCATATACGACTGGTGGCGCCACATTTTATAACCTATCTTTTGCAACCCCAGCTTTTTGCTTAGGAGGATCAGCCTCAAACACTTTGAACGATAGTTTCTCTGTGTCTGGTTTGCTGTCGCTAAATAGTCCATATAATTGTCAAACCAATTCTTGGACAGCAAATACGCCTATAACCATAACTGTCTCTGGCGGTGTTAACATGACCGGAAATTCAAGCGCTGGAGCCACTTATACGACATTTGGAAACAGTAACGTCACCTTGAATATGACCGGCATTAGTCAGTCCTTCGTTATATCTTCCACGGTCACCCTTGCGGTTGCCAACCTCAACTTCAATGGATCTGGGGCAACTCTGGTCAGTACCAGTGGCACCTGGTCTACAGGTACAGTCACAATAAATCAGTCGGCGGGCTCTTCCGTGAACCTTATAAGTAGTTCCACTCTCTCCAACCTAGTCATCAACTCTGGTAATGTCCTTACTGCTACCAATACGAATACAATATACGGACCATCGACTGGTTTGCTTGGGTATTGGAAGATGGATGAAATAGGTATCGCGGCCGACTCATCTGGAAATGGAAATACTGGCACTTATGTTGCCTCACCGACTCTTGGTGTAACAGCACCGACAGCTTTAACTTTTCCAAGTACAGCAGTCACGTTTAATGGGAGTAGTCAGTATACAACAACGTCTCTAAGCTCATTGTCTAGTTTAACTCTATTGTCTGTGTCAGCGTGGATAAAAACATCTTCTAGTGGCACAATTAATGTTGTTTCTCAGTATCAGTCCGCTAATCGTGGTTTTGAGCTTTATATGGTTTCGGGTAAAGTGAGAATCGCAATTTATAGAAGTGCCTCTGACACAACTCCTGCTAGAAGAGAAAGCGTCAACACATTAAACGACGGTAACTGGCATCATGTCGCTGGAGTATATGACGGAGCTGCTGGGACATTAAATATGTATGTTGACGGAGCATTAAGTAATGGGACATTAACCGGTTCAGTTCCATCAGCTATATATAATTCTACACAAGCAATTATGATTGGTGCGTATAACTTAGGGGGTTATTTCAACGGCTCCATAGACGATGTCCGTATCTACAATCGTGTCCTGACCGCACCAGAAATTACAGCCCTTGCAACTGGCAGCACCGCATCTTCAACCGCAACGACTACGCCTTATAATCTCACAGTAAATGGTGACCTTACAGTAAATGGTGGCACTCTCAATGCTTCTCCAGCCACGACGACTGTTGGTGGTAACTTCACATTGACTAGTGGAGTGTTCAATCACAACAACGGTATATTTGCTATGACTGGTAGTAATAAGCAGATAGTCACCAATCGAGATATTTCATTCTACAGTTTTACCAAGTCGGTGACTGCTGCTGCTTACGATACATTGACCTTCAACTCTGGCTATACATATACAATGTCTGGTATAGCGACCTTGTTGGGGAATAGTCAGACGAATAAACTTTATTTGAATCCATCTTTGAATGGAACCTCGTGGAATATTAACCCTACTGGTACGCGTAATTTCAACAATGTAGCGCCTTGGTATTCGAACAATATCGCACCGATAGCGATCAGTGCTTTGAACTCAGCATCTTCTACAAGTGTAGTTGCGCCTCACGCTAGCTGTCAGACGGCGGTTGCATTTTGTGATCGCGGTTTCAACATCAACTGGAACTTCGGTAGCGGTCTCAAGGCTTACTGGAAAGGTCCAGCCGGTGGAAATGTGAGTGGTAACTACTGGTCTTCTACTTCTGGTGGCGCAGCTGGATCAGCATCGATCAGTGCGGCGTATCAACTCTTCTTCGATAGTACTGCTACCACTAGTGCTGTCTTCGATGCAAGTGCAGGTGGTACTTACGCTGGTATTTATATCGATCCAGCTTATACAGGAACCATCACTCAAGCGCGTACACTCACGCTAAACTCGCAAGGTTTTGTGCAAAATGGCGGTATATTCAATGGTAATGGTTCGGCCTTCACCACTAACAGCTTCACTCTTGGTGGTGGTGTCTTCAATGCACCAACTACAATGACAGATTCCGGAACATTTACAGTCTCAAATGGTATATTTAGCGCCTCTACAACTTTGAATGTCGCCGGTTCATTTATAGATAATACAACAAGTGGTACCACCACTCTTGCCTCTGGAATGGTAGGGTATTGGCCGCTCGACGAAACCTCATCACCATCTGTTGATGCGTCTGGAAATGGAAATAATGGCACATGGGTTGGTAGTCCATCCGCTATTTCTCCTACACCAGTACCACCGATAACTTTCAGTGATCCGTATGGCATTATATTGAATGGTACTAACAGTATTAGAGTTAGTACTGTCTCGTTACTATCCAATGCATCAGCTAAGACAGTATCTGCTTGGGTCAAGCCAACCCCTGGTGCAAGCTATACTTCGAAATTTGGTAGAATATTTAATCACGACATAGTCGGTAACCAGTGGATGTTTGCAATGTCTACGAATGGTCGAATAGGAGGTTCACCAAATGGCGGAGTAACTTATGGTAATACGACTATTAGTAATGATGTGGCTTCTGGAGCATGGAATCATGTAGTGATGACTTTTGATGGTACGACAATGCTTTTGTATGTGAATGGTATTAGTAGGGGAATAAGCCAGAGTGATGGAACTTGGGGATTTTCTGATTCAGGTAATGTTTATATAGGATTTAGAACAGGACAACAATTTGATGGCTCCATCGACGATGTCCGTGTATACAACCGCGCCATATCAGCAGCGGAAGTTGCTGCGCTGTATCAAGGTCGCAATAGCGGAACATTTGCTGCTGGTGGTGCATTCTTAGCAAATAGTGGCACAGTGAATCTTACTGGCGGCAGTCAGTCGGTTACTAGTCAGGGAACTACGACATTTAATAATCTTACAAAGACGATAAGCTCTACTGCTACACTGACATTCTCTGCTGGAAAAATCTTTCAAGTTCTTGGCACGACGAACTTGTCTGGTGCCTCTGGTCAATATCTTAACTTGCGTTCGAGTCAGACTGGTACACAGTGGAAGTTCTTGCCGAATATTTCAGCTTCACCGGCAAATACTCTCAATATTTTGAATGTCCAAGACTCCAACAATATCGCTACTGGCACTAACAGTCAGTTAACTGCAAGTGGTAGTAGTATCGACAATGGCAACAACTTGAACTGGTTGTTCAGTATTCCTGGCACGACGATTAGCTGGTCTGGTACACAAGTGGCCACAACGACAATACCGACGAGTGGGGTGATGTTGGGTGGCGCATTTACTGCAACACGAACTTCTTCTGGATCGGATCTGCATATAACTGGCATTACATTTAAACAAAATGGTTCATTGTCGAATAGTTATTTGAGTAATGTCATGCTCTACTACAACCAAGCTGCCGCCGGTTCATGCAATAGTGGCCTTGTCTATGATGGTGCTGTCATGTCAGGTGGTTTTGGTCCAGCTACTTATACCGCCACAGGAAAATATAGTTTTGCTACATCTACTGGAGAAATAACCGCTACCAGCATACCAGTCAGTTATGGTACGACGACTTGTCTTTACTTGCGATATGACCTTACCGGTTCACAGTCTATAGCTCTGGTCGGTCAATCTATCGACCTTGTTATCAGTAATCCTCTAACTGATTTGCTCCTGGATTCAGGAAATGCCACACCTTCCAGTATTATCGATATTCAAGGAGCAAACCGCGCTACGACTATCGACGGAAATAGTCTTGGACTAGGAAATGTCTTGTCGATAAATACTACTGACACAGCTACGAATCCAACTATATTCTATGTTCAGAATAGTGCTTTGTGGATGCGTCAAGGTGCCGGAACTGCTGTGCGTCTCACACCTACCACTGTTACCGCCACAGGTTTCTCTTTCGTGAAGTCTGCTCCTTCTAGTAACACTCAAGTTGTGAAGATTACGCTCAATATAAATGAAGTCGATCCTAAGAATGCGCAGAGGACTGCTTATGCTAAGACTTTCTCATTCACTGCGACGATCAGGGTGTCGTCGAATTAGTGATGCCTGTTGGGGGGTGCTCGGGGCCTCTTTTCTTGGCCGTATTTCAGCTACGAGAGGGGACACACACCTCCAAAACAGCCTTTTAGAAATAATTTATAGCCGAGGTACCGCCTATATATTACTGAGTTTTTTGGCACAGAATAGTCACTGTCAGCAGGTTGATTATGTGTAGCTTATGCTGAGGTACCTCGTGGATAAATTATTTCAAAAACCCCTTTTAAAGCGCATGCCCCCCTCGTTGCCAAAGTATCAAAAGATAATGTAAGCTAAGGTACTTCTTAAAATTATATATGCCAACTTTGCCTCCTCTAAAATACCCATTGAAAACAAAAAATAGTGCGAAACTATCCTATTTGAAATTGGTCACATCTGATTCCACACCCACGCTAAACACAAACCTAGTGGACAAGAAAATCGCCGATCTGAGAATGGTACTCTTGGATTATTTCATCATCAAAATGATTATATTTTCCAGCCACTCAATGTATGGCAAAGAAATCCTACAAAAACTGAAAGCTCTAGGACTATCTTCAAAAGAGGGAACTATTTATCCGCTTTTGAGTAAACTCCGTCGCGAAAATCTTATGTCACATTCATATGAAGAGTCAGATGTAGGTCCTCCGCGCAAATACTATTATGTGACAGATCAAGGTCGCCACTACTTCACAGAAATCCAGCGCCTACTTCAAGGCCTATGATTCAGTCCATGCTTAAAATCACTCAAAATGCGCCACCTTCAATCCAGGGAATCCACTCAAGTCTGGATCTTTTGCAATAATCCTGACTGCCTCGGTGCGCGCGGCCTCGACCATTTTCATATTTTTCAATGCTTCCATAGCGACATCAGAAATACCCCATTGGCGCACGCCGGAAAGTTCGCCAGCACCACGCTGGACTAGGTCGAGCTCTGCGAGCTCAAAGCCATTTTTGGCGGTTATGAGGGCACGCAGACGATCACGCGACTTTTGCGAGCCGCTAGAGCCGTTGCCGGAATTGCCACCGATGAATACATAGCAATACGCTTGATGTGAACTGCGCATGACTCTACCACGCAACTGATGTAACTGCGCCAACCCAAATCTCTCTGCACCTTCTATGATGATGATTGTGGCATTTGGAACATTGACACCGACTTCAACAACTGAAGTCGAACAGAGTATGTGAATCTTTCCACGCTTGAAATCGTCCATAACCCTGTCTTTTTCCGCTGACGACATCTTGCTATGCATGATTCCTATCTCATATTCAGGGAATACCGCGCGCTTCAGTCTCTTGGCCTCTTCTTTCACGGATTTGGCATTGAGTGCTGACTCTTTTTCTGGATCTGGCTCATCTATGCGCGGACATATCACGAACGCCTGTCTGCCAGCACGTAGTTCTCCGCGAATCTTCTCGTAAGTCTCCTCGCGACCGGCTGGCTCAACACTTTCTGTGATTATAGGTTTTCGTCCAGCAGGTAATTCATCGAGTAAAGTAAGATCCAAGTCTCCATACATAGTGAGTGTGAGCGTGCGTGGAATAGGTGTGGCGGTCATTGAGAGAAGGTGTGGTGCTGCCGCTGGTGCGCCTTGCGCCTTACCTTTTGCGCCTTCTTCATTCTTCCTTACCAACTCGGCGCGTTGCTTCATACCGAAGCGGTGTTGTTCGTCGATTATGGCGTAAGCGAGATGTTTGAACTTCACTGACTTCTGGATGAGTGAATGTGTTCCAACCACGACTGCGACCGTGCCTTCGGCGATCCATTTCAAAAGCTGTGTACGCGAAATATCGGTCCAACCTTTTGGATTGACCTTAGAAGGGAATATCTTGCAACCAGAACCAGTTATGAGAGCGATACGAATCGGCATATATGAAAAATATTGTATGAAAGATTCGAAATGTTGTGTAGCCAAGATCTCTGTCGGACACATGTAAGCGACTTGGAGGTGTCCGAAATTTTGTTTGACAAGACCGGCCTCGCCGACTATTTGTGGCCTTGAAGTGATGACGGCATAAGCAGTCGTTGCGGCCACGGCGGTTTTCCCAGATCCGACATCACCTTCGAGGAGGCGCGACATTGGATGGTCACCCCTCATATCTTCGAGGATAGCCGAGATAGCACGGGTTTGTGCGTCAGTGGCCTTGAAGGGGAATCGCTTCACAAATTCTTGCACATGTTTCTCATTTGGCTCTATGGTAAATGTAGGATTTTTCTCATACGCCGCACGAGCCCGTTGTCGCCCAAGTTGGATCAGGAATATTTCTTCGAAAGAGAATCTCTTGCGTGCTGAGAGAGCGTCCTCATTTTTCATCGGGGTGTGTATCCAAATAAGCGCCGTCTTCAATACTGGCAGATTGTATTTTTCTATAATATCCGTCGGTAGTGAATCAACGACTTTATCCAGTATGCCACTCTTGAAGATTTTCAAAATAGCGTGATATATCCAAAGAGAAGTAATGCCGCGAGACTCTGAATAAACAGGGTAGAGCGTATGTCCTGTACTGGATTCGCTGTCACTGTTTTTATTGAACAATGAATCACCAACACCTGTCGGCAATCGGTCTACTACTTCTATCTTCGGATTTGAGAGGTATAGTTCGCCAGTTTTTCTGCGTGCTGACACTTTTCCTTCCACACGTACCGAGGCGCCATCGGGAGTCATCTTGGCGAGGTAGGGCTGATTGAACCAGACACAATGAATCGTCCCAGTATCATCTGTAAGCGTACCAGAAGCCATAGGAATCTTCGTACGGAAGCCCTTGCTAGCTTTCAGGTTAGTGATCTTACCAAATATGACTACAGTCTCGCCTTTGGCCAATGTCCCGATATTCTCAGCCTTGGCTGTGTCTCCATATCGCACAGGAAAATGATGGAGCAGGTCACTCACGGTCTCCAAGCCGAGTTTCTTGAGTGCAATTTTCTGGATCGGCATCAGCCGAAAATGTTCTACTAGCTTGTCAGAAGCGGAGATGTTCATGAGTTCATTGTAGCAAATCTTTGAAAATATACGCGAATTGTGCAAGAATGACACAGTCAGTAGTTTTATAACGACATGGAGACGTGGCTGAGTGGTCGAAAGCGCCTCACTGCTAACGAGGTAAGCCCTAACCGGCTTCATGGGTTCGAATCCCATCGTCTCCGCATTGACATTTTATTATTGACAGAATAGTGCTAAACTATCTCCCAGTATGATCTTGTGTCGATTGTGCGATTTAATAATTATCAATTAATAAAAATAACATATTTAAATATATGGCAAAACCAAATTCAGCTTTTATGAAACCTATGAACATCAGTGCCGACTTGGCCGCTGTAGTAGGTAAGGGTCCTATGCCTCGTTCCGAAGTCGTCAAGGCTCTCTGGGTCTATATAAAGAAGGCTAATCTCCAGGATCCAAATAACAAGCGCAATATCGTCGCCGATGAAAACCTCAAGAAAGTTTTTGGTGGTAAGGCTGTAGTAAACATGTTCGAGATGACCAAGTTGGTCTCTGCACACCTCTCATAAGAGTGTTGATGAAAGGGTATGAAGTCATATGGAGTGTCGCCTAGCTGCTGGGGGTTATTTTTGCTACAATATTACAGCTAACCATAACTTTTATAAATCATTAATCAGTAATCGTACAAAATATGGAACCAAACCCAATATCAGGCACAGTCTCAAATATGTCACCTAAAAATAAGAAGATAGCAATCATAGCAGCAGTAGTCATTGTTATCGCTGTTATTATCATACTTGTAAGATCTGGTGGTAAGACAACAAATCCAGCACCAGTAGATACATCATCCACATCAGGGACTTCACGATCTTCTCAAGCCGCTTTTGATACAAACCTGAATCAAGTGGATTTTGCTGCTCCAGTTAACCCTACATCCTCGAAGGATTTGAGCGCCAACGACAAGAAAGCTATATATCAAGCCCTTCTAAATGGTTACAAGACAATGACCTCGAAGAATGCCTCCACTATCAGAACATATATGACTGCTAAGGCCTCTACTCCAGCGGAAAAGAATCTAGTTACAAAGATGACAGATGCTGACCTTGTGTCACTCTCGACTCGTCTAGCTAGTACCATGATTATGCCGACACCAGATCTATTTTTAACATCTAGTTCTGTTTGGACGAAAGATGGAAGCGCGGTCACTATAGAGTATGCCGATCCGGGCACAGGTACAACCACAAAGAGAGTCGTAAATATAAACGGTCAGTGGTATTAATAAAATCATAAATCAATAAAATGATGTTCTCAACTTACTCACGCAATCTCGCTATATCTCCGATGGGGATATTTGGTTTCGGTATACTTGGCCTCATACTTCTAGTAATCGTCATCGCCCTAAAAGGATTGGCTCTATGGCATTCCGCCAAGAGAGGAGAGAAGTGGTGGTTTATCGCTATGTTGGTTATAAACACCGCCGGTATTTTGGAATTGGTATACCTCATATTCTTCGTCAAGATGAGGTTTGATCAGATCTTTCCAAAGAAATCAAACACGCCGAATATCCCAAGCACCCCAAATACTCCAGCTGCACCGACAAATTAATCAAAACATGGAAATAGAAAAACTCTTTGAACGCGGAACAGTGGTAGAAGTATTTCCTTCAAAGGAGATTTTGTTGCAAGCGCTAAAAGATGGTAAGAAATTAAAGATATATTTCGGAGCCGATCCAACTGGAACAGCTCTGCATATCGGCCACGCGAAGAACTTGATCTTTTTGGAAGAATTGCGCCAGCTTGGCCATGAAGTCATAGTATTGTTTGGAGATTTCACTGCGCGTATCGGTGATCCAGACAAATCCGCGACACGCAAACAGTTGACTGCCGAGGAAGTGAAGGTCAATGTTTCCGGTTGGTTGAAGCAGGTCTCTTCAGTTGTCGACTTTACCGATAAGAAGAATCCAGCCAAAGTTATGTACAATTCTGCCTGGCTTTCTAAGCTGACCCTGAGCGATGTTGTCGATCTTGCAGCCAACTTCACCGTACAGCAAATGCTTGAGCGAGATATGTTTGCCAAACGCATGAAGGAAGGCACGCCTATACATCTCCATGAATTTTTGTATCCAATGATGCAGGGTTATGACAGTGTTGTCATGGATGTCGACGCGGAACTCTGTGGTACTGATCAGATATTCAATGCTCTCGCCGGTCGCACCCTTATGAAGCGTCTGAAAAATAAAGAGAAGTTTGTTATTGTTCTGAACTTGGTGGCGAATCCTAAAACTGGAGAGCTGATGTCTAAGAGTAACGGCACAGGAGTTTTCATCGATTCCACTCCAAATGATTTGTTCGGATCCATCATGGCTTTGCCTGATCCGATGATTGATCCGCTTTTCTTAAATTGTACACGCATACCCATGGCTGAAAAAGATGCTTTGATGGCGCAAGGACCACGCGAAGCCAAGGCGCGAATCGCATTTGATATAGTCCGTCGTTTCCACGGGGAAGTCATGGCTCGCTCCGCCGAGGATTCATTCAATAAAACTTTTGCCAAAGGTGGCGTGCCAGAAGATGTTGTAGAGGTGAAGATCGGTAGCGCGGCTGGATCGGTCAATACAAATTCATTGGTTGACTCTCTCATCAAAGCTGGCATAGTTCCTTCGAAGGCAGAATGGCGCAGGTTGATAGATGCTGGCGCAGTCACGGTTGTTGCTGCAGATGCCGCTGTTGCGGGTGGAAAAGATGAGAAGATTTCTGATCCTCTGTGGAAGCCGACAAAAACTACAGTCCTCAAAATAGGTAAGCGTAGATTTGTGAAGGTGGTGGTGTAATATCCGAGATAGTCTAATGCGCCAAAGCCACCCCACGCACATTTGTTAGACCAGCTTTTTTCATTGTCTCAATGGCACCGCGGATTGTAGTGCCGGTAGTTATAACATCATCGACGATTATGAATTGCGTGCCTTCTAGTACGCCCACTATTTTTCCTTTGATTTCATTCAAAATCTTCTCATCTACTTTGAATATACCACCTTCCAATTCTAGGCGAGCTTCTCGATCTTTATGCTTTTGGTGAGATGTATGTTGGATGCGTAGTAACAACTTATTTTCAAATATTATTTGGATATCTTTATTTACGTAGTGTGCCATTTCCTCGGTGATCAATTCGCATTGATTGTAACCACGTTCGCGTCGGCGTCTTTGCGTTATAGGCATTGGTACGATGACGATAGTCTTTAGTGTGTCTATGATACCGTCTGGACATAACAGAGCACTGATCACTTTTCTCAATGCGTATCCAGCTATCTTCGTCGCGGGTTTGGACTTTTTGTACTTGATATTCCAAACCAACCGACTGACACGCTCATCTTTGTAAGCGAAAATCCCTAAAGTTTGATGATATGTTTCAGATCCGGTAGGGTCGATCATCTTCGGAGTGAGACTTGCTTTCGGTAGTACCTCGAAAGCTTTTTCTGGAGAATAAGAAAATAATCCTCTCTCAGCTTCACTAAGAGGGAACAGGGCATCCTGAAATGTGGAATATAGCAAGCGAAAAAATTGCATATGCTATATAATAGTACCATGGCTTCACTTAGCTCATTTTTCGGATCGTTTTTCAATAAACAAACGAGCGTGCTTGGCATTGATATCGGCTCTTCCGCCATAAAGGTGGTGCAGATTAAGAAGAAAAGAGGCCGTGCAGTTTTGGAGACATACGGTGAATTGGCACTCGGTCCTTATGCCAGCACGGAAGTTGGTCGTGCAACGAGTCTCCCTGTGGATAAACTTGTTGAAGCGATCAAGGATGTTTTACGCGAATCGAAAACCACAACAACTCTTTGTGGTGTTGCTTTGCCATTATCTTCCAGTCTTATAACATTTATAACCGTCCCTACTGTCCCAGACAAACAACTTTCTGAAGTTGTATCTTTGGAAGCACGCAAATACATTCCAGTACCACTAGATGAAGTTATGTTGGACTGGTCTCCTATACCAAGGGAAGAGTCTTATGTTTCCGACGATGAAGCCACTAGCACTGAAAGACAAGGATCTGATTTTTTGGTCGTCGCTATTCACAAAGAATATCTCACGAGTTATCAACAGATGACATCCGGCGCCGGATTACAACCTAGTTTCTATGAGATAGAAATTTTCAGTTCTATCCGTGCAGTTATCGATCAGGGCGTTCATACGGACATGATTATCGATATCGGTGCTCGAACCACAAAGATATACATAGTTGAGCGTGGTGTTCTGCGTGCTTCGCATATCATAAATAAAGGCAGTCAAGATATCACTCTAGCTTTGTCGAAGTCTCTATCGATACCTGTGACTGAAGCAGAAAACATGAAACGAGTCTACGGACTCAAAGGTGGTCCAGAATACAGAGAGTTGGCGGAGATTATCACAGTAAACTTGGATTATATTCTTTATGAATCAAATTCTGCACTTCTGAATTATCAGAAGAAGTCATCGAAAAATGTTAACAAGGTAATATTGACTGGTGGGGGAGTCTTGTTGAAAGGTTTTGTAGATCTAGCTAAGGTCAGTTTTCAGACGGATGTAGTTTACGCAGATCCTTTTAGCCGGTTGGAGACACCAGCTTTCTTGTCAGATGAATTCGCCAAGGCTGGACCAGAGTTCGCCGTGGCTATCGGCGCTGCTTTGAGGAAGCTGGCGGAGTCTGATTAGACTTATTCACATAGTTCTCAGTCCCAAAGTCCTCTTATATTTGCTATAATATCAATGAATATATGGACACAAAGTTTCAAACCTCTTTTATACCTAGGAAGTCGTTAACACCGGCAAGCACGGTTGCGCCGGCAAAACAACAAAATACCAGCATTTTATTGTTGATAGGAGTATTTGTATTCGTTATTTCCATATTGGCTGCCGCCGGTTCCTATGGTTGGCAGAAATATCTGGAAACAAAACAAGCTGAATATGGTGTCAGTCTGAAGACTCTGGAGAAGAATTTCAATACAAACAGCATAGTCGCTCTCAAGACTACAGCCACGAAGATAGATCTCGCATCGGCACTTCTCAAGAATCACATCGCTCTATCTCAAGTGTTCAGTGCACTATCATCGATCACTGCAGAGAATATTCGCTTCACTAGCTTGAACATTGATATGACTGTAGGTAAGACCAGAAGTATAAGTCTGAAGGCAAATGGTTATGCACCAAGTTATGACGCATTGGCTTTCCAGTCTGATCAGCTGAATCATCTTGAATCACTCGGTGTGAAAAATATCATATCAAACCCAATGATCTCCAATCCTGTACAGAACCAAGATTCGACGGTATCTTTTGTCTTAACAGCTGATATTTCTCCAGACAGTATGTTGTATAGCAAGACATTGACAAATATATGAATAAAAACATTACAGCACTCATACTCATAGTCCTCGGCATCGGTATATATTTCACATATACCCAGAGCCAGATTTATGATACCGATCTTGTCTTATTATCTACCAATGACCAGTATGTCAAAGCAATAAGTAATGCCCAGTCCCTTGAGACCGTTCGTGGTTCTGTTCAAGCCGCCAACAACAAGATCTCAACAAATGATCTTGCACGACTAGATAAGATGATACCTAGTTCAGTAGACAATATTCATCTCATTGTGGATTTGTCTGCTCTAGCAAACCGTGACGGAGTCACAATAAAGAACATAAAAGCGGATATTGTAGATACAGGCAAGGCTGCCAGTCAACAAAATAACGCCACTGCAAACAGTGCAACAACATCGGCTCTTTTGCCAAATATGTTACTTGGTAATATAAAACTTTCTTTCACGATTACATCTGGATATGGTAGGTTTGTGAGTTTCTTGCAAGATATAGAAAGAGACCTTCGCATAATAGATGTCACGAAGATTGTCGTCAAAGCTTCAGATACTGGAGCATATGACTTCAATGTTGAGGCAAATGCCTATTGGTTACAACAATAAACATGAATAAATCAACCATTACCACAATTGTTATAGTAGTCATCGTCATCATAGCTGGCGGATTTTATTTCTGGACGATGGGGAATAATCCATCCACTAGCTCTAGTCCTCTATCTTCTCAATCTGCTGCTGGCGCAGCGAGTGCTTCTGTTGGTATAAACGAGCTTGCTCTTCTAAATCAAGTCAGTTCCATAAAGATAAACCCTAGTTTTTTCAGTAGCAGCATATTCACATCTCTCATAGACAGAGTTCAGCAAGTCCGAGCAGTCAATGTCGGCGGCGGAGGTTTTGGCGGAAGCGGAGGAGTCGGTAGTAGTCGCGCAGATCCATTTGCACCAGTTTCAGGTGTTCCAAGTCCTTTCCCCCAATCGCAGACCCAGACAGTCACTAGGCCAGTCAGTCCGATAAAGTAAAAGTAGGAGTGCGGTTCTTGGCTAGAGTTTGACAGCCCTTCATTTCTTAATATAAAAACATGAGTGTTATAGATATACTTTTTCAAAAGAAAATCATCAGCAAAGACGATGTCCGAGAAATACGAAAACAAGTCTCTGATGGTGCTACGCTAGATGACGCACTCATCTCTCATGGTGTGAAGCCTGAAGATGTGGTCGCTGCACGCAGTGAATTCCTGAATGTACCAGTTAGAACTGTTGCTGATAACTCAGTACCTTTTGAAGTTTTAGATTATATTCCAGAGGAATCGGCGGTGCATTATCATTTTGCTCCACTTGGTTTAGTAGATGGTGTCCTGGAAGTTGGTCTAGTTGATCCTGATAATATGGAGGCAAGAGACGCTTTGAATTTCTTGGCTGCGAGAAAAAATATACCATATAAGATATTCCTTATAACACAAGAGGATTTCAATAAAATACTGGATACATACAAAGGCATTACCGGAGAAGTGAATAAGGCTCTATCAGAACTAGAAACAGAGCTTACTGTGGATAGCTCCACGGAGACATTTAAGAGACCAGAAACTTCTACTTCGAAGGAGACCATGATTATAGAGGATGCTCCAGTTGTTAAGATCGTCGCTACTATAGTCAGATATGCCGTTGAAGGGGATGCTTCAGATGTACACATAGAACATGTTCGCGATAAGGTCCGTGTTCGTTTTCGTGTCGACGGTATTTTGAATACTAGTCTAGTATTGCCACCTTCTGTGCATTCAGCGGTCGTGGCACGTATAAAAGTTCTCTCAAATATGCGTCTAGATGAGAAGCGCAAACCTCAAGACGGCCGTTTTTCTGCACGCATAGATGACCGCCGTGTTGATTTCCGTGTATCTACATTCCCATCATATTATGGAGAAAAAGTCGAGATGCGTATTCTCGATCAAGCGAAGGGTATGCGTAGTCTGAAGGATCTGAATATGTCTCCGAGAAATCTGAAAATGTTGAAAGACGCTATAAATAAGCCATATGGTCTTATACTCATCACTGGTCCTACTGGTTCCGGTAAGTCGACAACACTTTATTCACTTTTGAGTGAGGTAGATCGTGAGAGTTACAACGTCTTGTCTTTGGAAGATCCAGTCGAGTATACAATTGACGGTGTTAGTCAGTCACAGGTTAGACCAGAAATCGGTTATTCATTTGATACTGGTCTGCGAACTACACTTCGTCAGGACCCAGATATAATCATGGTCGGTGAAATCCGTGACAAGGAAACAGCACAGTTGGCTGTGCAGGCGGCTCTTACTGGTCACTTAGTGCTTTCTACTCTACACACAAACAATGCTGCCGGTGTCATACCACGTCTTATAGATATGGGAGTAGACCCTTATTTGATTGCACCAACATTGATATTGGCAGTGGCACAAAGACTGGTCGGAGTGCTGTCTCCAGGATCTGGTGAGCTCGTACCTGTAGATGGAAGTATCAAATCTTTGGTAGATCAATCATTTGCAGATTTACCAGCACAATACAAGAAAGATGTTCCATTTTCCGATCAAGTATACAAGATCAAACCTACAGCAGAATCTCCAAAAGGTACTCGTGGTCGTATGGCAGTCTTCGAGATGTTTGAGATGGATAAAGATATAGAGAAGGTCATCCTACATAATCCAGTCGAGAATGAAGTCTATAAGACAGTTCGTGCAAAGGGTATGTTGACCCTCAAGGAGGATGCTATGGTTAAGGCTTTCAATAAAGTTATACCATTTGAAGAGGTGATTAGACTCTAATCCAATTTTTACTATATTTAATTATGTTACAATATATAACAGCAAATATATATCAATAATATGACCAATACACCAAATACACCCAAGAAAATACTCCTAGTAGATGACGATAGGTTCCTTTTGGATATGTATGCCATAAAGTTCTCCAAATCTGGTTATGAAGTGAAGACTGCTGATGCTACAAATCTAGCACTGCAACTCATAAAAGACGGCTACAAACCGGATATCATATTGGCGGATGTGGTCATGCCTGGTATGGATGGTCTAGAGATGATTTCTTTTATAAAAGAAAATAAAATAGTACCAGATGCCACCATTATCATGCTTACGAATCAGGGCTCCTCGGATGATATAGGTAGAGCAAGGAAACTCAATGTAGATGGATATATTGTGAAGGCTACCACAGTTCCTTCTGAAGTCTTGAGGGAAGTCGAAAATGTTTTGATTACGAAGAAGCCTATATAAAATAAAGACTAATCCAACATAAAATATGGACTATCGCAAAGAAATAGATGAACTTGTAGATTTGATTCTGAAGGAAGATGCCTCAGATTTACACTTATCTGCTGGACGCACGCCGATAATCCGTGTGTCAGGATCTTTGATACCTCTCATGAAGAGGCCTGTTATAACTGAGGTGGACATGAAGGGTTATGTGGATGTTTTTTTGACGAAAGAGAGTAGGGTATTATTGGAAAAGGAAAAAGATGTGGATTTTTCTTACAATCTTACTCATGCTCGTTTTCGAGGTCATATATATTACAGTCAAGGAAACCCCGCTATTGCTCTTCGACTTATTCCAAGATCGATCCGTACATTGGTAGAGCTTGGCTTGCCAGCAATACTAGAATCTTTCACACGAAAATCACAGGGATTCTTTTTGGTCGTAGGCCCAATAGGTCAAGGTAAGACCACCACCATTGCGTCTATGATAGAGATGATAAATCAGACTCGTACAGAACATATCTTAACTATCGAAGACCCTATCGAATACATTTTTGAATCCAAAAAATCTGTTGTCGATCAGCGAGAAGTCAGAACCGATACTCCAGATTTCGCCAATGCTCTTACTGCTATGTTCCGCGAGGATATAGACGTCTGTATGGTAGGTGAGATGCGAGATATTCTTACTATGTCAGCTGCAGTTACCGCTGCTGAGACAGGTCATTTGGTATTCTCTACATTGCACACCAACAATGCGGCTCAGACTATAGATCGCATCATAGATTCATTTCCAGCCTCACAACAAGATCAGATTCGTATGCAGTTAGCAGGATCTTTATCTGGTATCTTCTCACAAAGACTCGTCCCTCGTATATCCGGTGGTCTCATCCCGGCTTATGAGCTTCTCATAAATAACGCCGCAGTCTCAAATCTTATCCGTGAACGCCGCACCCACGAAATCAATACTGTCATTGAAACCGGTTCACAATCGGGTATGATAGACATGAATCATTCTCTAGCAGAGCTTGTCCGCGCAGGGGAGATTACACCAGAAACCGCATACGCCTATTCAATGAGTCCTAAATCTCTAGAACGACTCTTATAATATACATTTCCTAATCCACTTATATGTTATTCAACTATGAAGCCATAGAATCAGCATCCGGAACCAAGAGAAATGGCTCTATAGATGCTGTAAATGTAGATATAGCAATATCTTCACTTCAGCGCCGTAACTTGGTTCTAGTATCTATCAAGGAGGCGGAAGAATCACAGTCTCTTTTTGGTAAAGAGATAACTTGGTTCGACCGCGTCTCCACTAAAGACATAGTTATACTTTCAAGACAGCTTTCAACACTTTTCGATGCACAAGTTTCTGCACTTAGAATATTTAGACTTTTATCTACTGAGACGGAGAACCGTAAGCTTGCCAGTATATTGCGTACAGTTTCCGATGATATACAAAGCGGAAATTCTATATCTTCAGCACTTTCGAAACACTCCAAAGTATTTTCTCCATTTTATGTCAGCATGGTCAAGGCCGGTGAAGAGTCAGGAAAACTCAACGAAGTCTTCGAATACTTGGCTGATTATTTGGATCGAACATATGAACTCGTCTCCAAAGTCAGGGGAGCGTTGGTATATCCAGCTTTCGTCTTTGTCACTTTCATTGTAGTCATGATACTGATGTTCACAATGGTCATACCGAAGATTAGCGGTATTATCTTGGATTCTGGTGGATCTATACCGATATATACGCAGATTATATTGGGTATTAGTAATTTCCTAGTCAACTACGGTTTCGTATTACTTGGAATATTGCTTGTAGCCGGATTCTTCCTAGTCAGATTTGTTCGCACATCGACCGGTAAAGCGGCTTTCGACAATTTCAAGCTGAACATCCCTTATGTGAGCGGTCTCTACAAGAAACTTTACCTATCACGTTTCTCAGACAATATGAATACGATGCTCGTGGCTGGTATCCCTATAGTACGAGCTTTGGAGTTGACTTCTACGGTTATAGATAACCGTATATATCAAGATATAATCATGCATGCAGCAGAAGGAGTAAGAGGGGGCAAGACGTTGTCAGAATCTATATCCAATGACCCACGAGAAATGCCTGGCATAATCGTACAGATGGTCAAGGTCGGTGAAGAGAGTGGAGAAGTTGGATTTATATTGAAGACAGTTGCCAAATTCTATGTCCGTGAAGTGGAGACGGCAGTGGAAAGCTTGGTATCTGTCATAGAACCAGCGATGATTGTCTTCTTAGGAGGAGGAGTGGCCGTATTGCTGGCCTCAGTACTTATACCTATTTATAGCATTGCTAACTCTCAATAGTTAGTGTTACAATATAGTCACAACCTATGTTTTTAGGTCCAATTTATTAATATTATTATTTAATCTAATTAGATTTTTATGAACAAATTCTCAGGCACCAGAAAAATCCGTGGTTTTAATGGTTCTTTGGCCGGTTTCACCCTCATCGAATTGCTCGTCGTTATTGCTATTATCGGTATTTTGTCTTCTGTCATCCTTGTAAGTTTGAATTCAGCTAGAAGCAAAGCAAAAGATAGTAAGATTATAGGCCAAATAGCACAGATGCGTTCTGCTGCCGAGGTATATTATGGAAGTAATGGCAATTCATATGGTGCTGGTGATTGTAAAGACGGTCTCGCATGTACAGCTTCTTCATTGTTTACCGATACTGTCTCAGGTATGAACAGTCTTGTTTCTGGTACAAAGTTGGATGTTGGAGATTCTACAAGCAATATAGCATTTGATGCCGGCGCATCTGGATCTTCATGGTCTGCTGCCGCAACACTTAGTAATGGATCTGCAGCTTGTTCAGACAGTTCAGGTGCATCTAGGACTACACAGATCGGTGGTAATACAGCATATACTGGCTTAGTTGGTTCTGCTACGGCTGCTCACACAATCGCTGGTGCAGTTGTCTGTAACTAACTCTTAATTTAGTCTTTTCACACAAATCATGAAAATCAGGCCATTCTTCGACAGGGCATTCACTTTGATCGAACTTATGGTCGTGGTTGCTATTATCGCTTTATTGACTGGTATAATCATGACCAATCTGATGCAGTCGAAGTCGAAATCTCGTGATACACAGCGTATTTCCGATATATCACAGATACAGGTGGCACTTGGTCTCTATTTCGATAGATGTAATCAGTTTCCTAGCAGCCTAGCGATCGCGGAAAATAATGGAAATAGTTCTGGTGGGGTTTGTACAGCTGGTATAACTCTCGGTTCTTATATAAGTAAGATTCCATCTCCACCATCCAGTGGTGAGACTTATGGATATGGACTAAATGGCGAAAATACAGACTATGTTTTGCATACCAGTCTTGAAAATGCCAATCCATCTGCAACCGCAAACGGTTTAAGTGGGACTATATATAGCCAGACTTGTTCAAACCTAGCAAACTCTCAAGATTATTGTGTAGGGCCAAAATAATAATGGACTTATTCTCAACCATCGTCGCTTTCTTGTTCGGAGCTATCGTAGGTAGTTTTCTAAATGTAGTATCACTACGCTTCAACACCGGCGTCGGTTTGGGTGGTAGATCGAAATGTATGTCTTGTGGCAAGACGTTGTCTTGGTTGGAATTATTTCCGATATTGAGTTTCTTGGCTTTGCGTGGAAAATGTCGTGGTTGTAAGAGTAAGATTTCTTGGCAGTATCCATTGGTAGAATTTATCGCTGGAGCTATATTTGTGATGATATTTTTTGTGTTTCCACCAATATCATATTTTGCATCTATAGCTACTATCATTCAGATAATCATTGGCTGTCTACTCTTGGTTATTGTTATCTATGATATTAAACACAAGATCATTCCAGATCAGCTCAGTTATACTTTTAGTGCATTTGCCTTGGCGAGTTTGTTTATAGGAGGCGCTTCTCTATGGCATATCCCTACTTACTGGCAGCTCTTAGCTGGTCCTATTATCGCTTTGCCTTTTGTATTGCTTTGGTTGGTCTCTCGTGGAAATTGGATGGGTCTTGGAGATGGTAAATTGATGTTGGGCATTGGTTGGTTGTTGGGAATAAATGGGGGAGTGAATGCTGTTGTTTTGGCATTCTGGATAGGTGCTGTTGTAAGTGTTGTCTGGCTTCTTTATACACATAAGAAGTTCAAACCTCGTACTGAGATTCCATTTGGTCCATATCTCGTTTTGGGTCTTTATCTGGTGTTGTTATTCAAGATTACAGTTATAGATCTGCACATCATAAAAGATATTATTGCTGCATATATAGTATAATATAGCCATGAAGAAGGGCTTTACTATCATAGAACTTTTGATATCGGTGAGTATATTCGTAGCGATGACGGTTCTTATGATTGTGAAGTTTGGTAATTTCGACCAGAGTATACTTATCACAAATCTTATCTATGATGTCGCCTTGGTGATGCGTACAGCTCAGACATATGGTTTAAGCGTGGCCAGCTCTCCTGGAATGCAATCTGATTTTCAATTCGCATACGGTGTTGATTTTTCCACAGCCGCTACTACTGGTATCGATAATACTGTACCGGGTAACACTCGAGTGATCATGTTTGCTGATTCTGGTGTCGATACTGGTATTTATGAAGGATCCGGACCAAGCCGTGATACACAAGTAAATACGTACAATATTACCCGTAATACAAAAGTCACCAGTCTATGTATTGGAGCTAGTGACACCAATTGTTCCGAAGTTACACAGCTGGATGTTTCATTTAAGAGACCTAACCCAGAAGCCATAATATCTGCTAGTGGGTTTTTAAATCAACAATACGCCAGAATAACTATTACTGGTACAGATAAGAGTACTCGTTCCTTGGAAGTACATGGTAATGGTCAGGTTTCAATAATCCAATAAAAAATAAACGCCCAACTTTTATAATCTTATGTATTCAATTATTAAAAAAAGAAATAAAGGTTTTACTCTAGTGGAGATGATGGTCTCGATGGCTATATTTGCTGTCGTAGCTATGGTTGCCTCTGGAGCATTGATAAGGATTATAAGTGCGAACAAGAAAGCTCAAAGCATTCAGACTGCTATGACCAACTTGAACTTTGCTCTGGAATCATTGTCACGCGAGATGCGTGCTGGTACAGAGTATCAGTGCGGATCTGGAGCTGTCTCTGCTGATGGTCTGACCTTGTCTTCCAGTCCATGTTTTGAAGGTAATAACTCTCAAAATGGTAGTTATATAGCATTCTTGTCGTCTGAACCAGCTTTGGATTCTTCTTGTTCTTCTCAATACAATCTTGCTTATGAATACATATTCAAACCATTGAATACAAGCCCAGTTCAGACTTATAGTCTAGAAAAAGCAAAACAGCCGAAATCCACAGCCGGTCTATGTGCACATCCATCTGCAATATCGACGCCAGTCCTGAGTGACGACGGAGATTTTTCACCTATAATCTCACCAACAAATGTGACTATAACCGGATACAATATAAAAGTTTCTGGCAGGCAATATCCATTGGCTTCAATTCGCATATCTGGTTATACAGGAGTATTGGAGAAAGATAGAACTTATTTCACTGTGCAGACAGCCGCTTCTACTCGCACATCTATATATTCGTCATCCGCAATAGGCAATCCATAAGCCATACAAACAATAAGATGAAACATTATTCAGAAAAAATTTCAATAAAAATAAAAGACGGATTTACCCTCATCGAGACTTTGGTGGCTATCGCCGTGCTTATGATTGCTATTGCTGGACCGCTTACGATCGCCAATAAGGCGCTGACATCGGCACTTTATTCCAGAGACCAGTCTATCGCTTCAAATCTCGCACAAGAATCTATGGAGATTATAAAAAATGTGAGAGATAACAATATCGTCGTCGGCAACGATTTCTTGGCTGGACTGACCGGATGTTTGAATTCTGGTAGATGCGACGCTGGTACAAACAAAGACGGACCAGATCCAGAAGTATCTTGTTCAGATCAGGTAAATGGCTGTCTTATATATCTCAGTGATATAAATGGTTACAATCACGATAATGATGGCACGCCGACCCTATTTTCCAGACACTTCGTGTTGACGCCGATTGGAGCAGATTCATCCGACTATCAAGTCACTGTCTTCGTTGATTGGAAAGAGGGAACAACCCCGAATCAGATCAGTCTACATAGTGAATTGGTAAATGCTACGCGTTAATCATCATGAATATAATCACCCAAAAAACAGATAGAAAAGAATCAGGATATACACTGCTTTTTGCTGTACTTATCGCTACATTGGTACTCGGAGTGGCGACATTTATACTTGGTATAGCTCGTAAGCAGTATATACTTTCTTCTACAGCCAGAGATTCTCTCTATTCATTTTATGCAGCTGATTCTGGTATAGAATGCATCGCAAAAGACTCTGGCGAGAACTCTCTTTTCTTCAACAATACTCCTTTTGATATTAACTGTGCTGGTCAGACCAGACATATCGTTTTCTCAGACCTGTCGAGTAGTAATATCTCGTCATCAGCTATCACTTTCGGATTTTCGGAGAATGGCACTCCTTTCAATGGTCCTATTTGGGGCTGTGTTATTGTGAGTATTGATCAACTCTATGATCCAAACACTGGCAACTTGAAGCAGACAACCATAAAATCAAAAGGATATAACCTCTGTGACAAAGTAGATCCAAACAGTCAATCATCCGATTTCAAGCCTCAGTCTAGTTCTAGAACAGTGGAGCGCGCCCTAGAGTGGGTTGTTCGTTCATAATCTTGTATACTGTAAAGTATGAAAAAGAGCACAGGAAGCCAGGTAGAAGACCGATTGGCCAAGCTGAAAAAGACGATAAATCACCATCGTCAGCTTTATCATTCACAAGATAAGCCGGAGATTACAGATGAAGCCTATGACTCGCTTGTAAGGGAATTGGAGGCGATAGAGGCAGAATATCCTGATCTTCGCACTACAGATAGTCCGAGCCAGAGAATCGGCGCTGAACCAGTAAAGGAGTTCAAGAAAGTCAGACATGAAGTCTCGCAGTGGTCATTTGATGATGTCTTTGATTTAGGAGAATTGAAGAAATGGGATGAGAAAGTCCGCAATTTTATCGCGAAAGGAAAGGTACAAGATGGAAGTGACAAACGAGTCGCAAAGCTTGAATATTGTTGTGAGCTCAAGATAGATGGATTGAAAATCATACTTAATTATAAAAACGGAGTCCTATCTCAAGGAGCCACGCGAGGCGATGGGACTATTGGCGAGGATGTGACACAGAATATCAAAACTATTCGTACAGTACCGCTAAAATTAAATGAAAATGTCGATATTATTGTCGTCGGAGAAGCTTGGATGAGTGTGGGAGATTTGTCGAAAATCAACGAAGAGCGTGAGAAGAAAGGTGAGCCGGTGTTTGCCAATACCAGAAATCTTGCTGCTGGATCTATTCGCCAACTGGATTCCAAAGTCACTTCATCTCGTAATTTGGACTCATTTATATATGATATCGATCGTCTACAAAACAGTGTAGGCCAAGAGGCGCTGCCAGATACACAATCTGGAGAGTTGGAGCTTTTGAAGAAACTTGGTTTTCAGGCCAATCCACACTACAAGGTATGTGCCGATCTAAGTGCGGTGCAGAAATATTATGAAGAGTGGACCAAGAGGCGCCATGAGTTACCATATCAGCTCGATGGTATCGTCATAAAGGTAAATTCCAGGAAAATCCAGGAGATGCTCGGTTATACAGGGAAGTCACCGCGCTGGGGTGTTGCTTATAAGTTTCCGGCGGAGCAAGTGACGACGATTTTGGAAGATATAATATTCCAGATCGGCAGGACTGGCGTGGTAACTCCGGTTGCAGTTCTCAAGCCTGTACGAGTGGCTGGCTCCTTGGTTTCGCGTGCTACATTGCATAATGAAGACGAGATAAAGCGCCTGGATGTGCGTATTGGCGATACTGTCATACTACAAAAAGCTGGTGATGTGATACCAGACATAGTCTCGGTGGTAAAAGAGTTGAGACCAGACTCGGCGAAGTCTAAATCTTTTGTTTGGCCTACTCATATACCAGCGTGTGGCGGTGATGGACGTATAGAGCGTATACCTGGTCAAGTCGCTTGGAAATGTGTAGCAGCAGACTCACTCGAACAACACAAACGCAAACTATATTATTTCACTTCGAAGAAATGTTTCGATATCGATGGACTTGGTCCCAAGATAATTGATCTATTGCTCGACCATAGTATTATCGCTGCTTGTGATGATATTTTTACAATTAAACGCGAAGATTTGTTAGCTTTGCCTCGTTTTGCGGAAAAGTCTGCTGACAATCTCTTGGTGTCTATCGAAAAAGCTAGGAGCATATCGTTACCAAAGTTTCTATCTTCATTGTCTATACCTCAAGTTGGTGAAGAAACAGCTTATGATATCGCGAAGCATTTCGGAGAAAAAATCGGTCGATCGTCCGCGATCGAAATGGTCATGTCGGCTAAGCGTGAAGAATTCTTATCTATATATGGAGTTGGGGAAGTGGTAGCTGATTCTCTTGTAGATTGGTTTAAAAATCCAGACAATCGTGAATTACTCAAGAGGCTTTTGAAGCAAGTGAAAATAGTAAATGAAGGTGAAGAGGGTAAGGCGCAAGGTGCGGGTGGAGAGCAAGGCGCAAGTGTGTCGCTTGAAGGAAAGACATTTGTATTTACTGGTACTATGCCAAATATCGATCGCGATGAAGCGCAAGCTATAGTCCGCCGCCTAGGCGGAAATGTCTCCAGTTCAGTCTCGACCAAGACTTCATTTGTAGTAGCTGGCGAAGAAGCTGGTTCCAAACTAGAGAAAGCTCGTGAGCTTGGTGTCACGATTATTGATGAAAAAGAATTCCTGAAAATAGTGGGATTTTATGCTAAAATCACTCCATGATTACCGTAAAAGAGCTCGAACATCTAGCGATATTGGCACGTATAAAACTGACCGAAGATGACAAAAAGTCTCTTGTAAAAGAGTTTGATTCTATCTTGGGTTATATAGATCAGTTGAAAAAAGTCGAGGTGGATATCGATAGTTCATCCCGTGTCGGTTCAGTGAAAAATGTTATGCGTGAAGATTCCATTGAGCCAGTTTCAGATGAAGACCGCGAACATCTTTTGAATGAAGCGCCAGACCGCGAAGGGGATTTTGTGGCTGTAAAAAAGATAATCGCACAAGATATTAAGATATAAGGCGCTTAAAAACATGAAAATCGATATAAAAAATCTGACCATAGACAAAGCCCACAAAGCACTTGTGAATGGTGATTTTTCAGCTGTACAATTGGCGACGGAATATATAGGAGAAATAAAACGTGTTAACAGTGAGATCAATGCTTATCTTGAGGTATTCGATGATGCTCTAGAGTCGGCGCGTTTCGCAGACGAAAGGATTGCTGATCTAAAATCTCGTGGCGAAGAAGTTCCTCTTTTGATTGGTATTCCTTGTGCGATAAAAGATAACATCCTCATAAAAGGCCACATCGCCAGTGCTTCCTCGAAGATGTTGGAGAATTATCATGCTACTTATGATGCTACTGTCATTTCCAAACTCAAAGCCGAAGGAGTAGTTATCCTTGGCCGTACAAATATGGATGAATTTGCCATGGGTGGTTCCACGGAGAATTCCGCTTATGGTGTGACAAAGAATCCTCACGATATTTCGAGAGTAGCTGGCGGTTCATCGGGTGGTTCTGCCGCAGCTGTAGCTATGAATGGCGCACTTTTCGCTCTTGGTTCAGACACTGGTGGATCAATCCGTCAGCCGGCCAGCTTCTGCGGAGTGGTTGGATTGAAGCCAACTTATGGTGCAGTATCTCGCTACGGAGCTATAGCTATGGGTTCTTCTCTAGATCAGATAGGTCCTATCGGAAGGACTGTCACAGATTGTGAGATCGTTTTCAATGCGATACGTGGAAAAGATAAAAAAGATGGTACGACGATAGAAGAAGGTGCAAGCAAAGGGGAAAATGGAGGTGCAAAACCGATTATTGGTGTGCCACGACATTTTCTAGGTGGAGATGGTATAGATTCAGTTACTCTCGATGCATTCAACGCCAGCCTGGAGACACTTAAAAAGAAGGGTTATGAGATTCGAGATGTAGAATTGCCAAACATATCATATTCCTTGATGGTGTATTACATAGTTATGCCGGCTGAAGTTTCTGCAAACATGGCGCGTTTCGATGGTGTCAGATTTGGTTTGCATAAAGATGGCAAAAATGGCATCGAAGATTACTTCGAATCTCGTCGCGATGGGCTCGGCCGTGAAGTTATCCGTCGTATTTTGCTTGGTACATATGTTCTTTCGTCTGGTTATTATGACGCTTATTACAATCGTGCAAATGCAGTGCGTCGTATGATCACTGAAGACTTCGACAAAGCTTTTGAGTCTGTAGATATTATTGCTACTCCAACAGCTCCATCGACAGCTTTCAAAATAGGGGAGAAAACAAATGATCCTATAGCTATGTATTTGGAGGATATATTCACTGTTACCGCGAACTTGACTGGCATGCCAGCTATTTCTGTTCCATGTGGAAAAAAGACAGATCTTCCAGTAGGTTTCCAGATGACAGCACGACATGCAGATGAGGCCACCTTGTTCAGGGTAGGTAAAGATCTCTTGGGAGAGCTATAATATAACTATGGAATTTATTAACACCATATCTGCGGCTGCGACGAATATATATCCTCTGTTAATAGTCTTGGCACAAAAGATTTTCGGATTTATCCTCGGCCTTTCCATTATAATGTCGATACTTCTTTTGTTTGGCATAATATATTGCGTCGAAAGATTGAAAATAATCCGTAACAAGGAGCATGATATGTATGATGTGAAAGCTGATGAAGGTTATGATACAGCTGTTGCTGGAGATGTTACCTTGGCGAAGAGATGGGATAGTGTAAAAAGTCATATAGAATCCACGAATCCAAATGATTGGCGCCAAGCTATTATGGATGCGGATATTATATTGGACGATCTTCTTAACAAAATGGAGTATCACGGAGAAAGTGTCGGTGAGAAACTCAAAAGGGTAGAGAAGTCCGATTTCAATACACTAGATGAGGCTTGGGAAGCTCATAAGATTCGCAACCAGATCGCTCACGAAGGTTCTACCACGTCATTGAATCAGTATGAAGCCAAGAGGGTTATCAACCTCTACAAGAAAGTTTTTGAGGAGTTTTACTATATATAAGATAAAAGGCCGGGGAGAGTTGAACTCCCCGACCTTATAGTTTCACGTCAGCTATTACCGATATTACCGAGACGCTCTTGATCCTTGGTGAACATTGCCGCGTACCGTGCGTTCGAAGACATTAGTTCCGAATGTGTCCCAGTTCCAACAACTTCACCATGATCCAATACCACAATCTTGTCACCGTGAGCGGCCCTAGAAACGTGCTGAGTCACGATGATGACCGTGACTCCTTTCAATGCAAACACGTTGTCTATCAGATTTTTCGCTGCCTCAGGATCGAGCTTCGCATCAGGCTCATCCAGAATCAAAATCGGAGTGTTCCGATATCGAGTTCTGGCAAGTGCCAACCGCTGCTCTTCACCACCCGAGAACTCCCGTCCACCGAATTCTGTACCGATCTGTGAGTTGTATCCTTTCGGATCCTCGCCCACGACCGTATTGAATCCAGCGAATGTGGCCGCCTTTACCACACCATCCATATCGACTGGACGATCCAGTCTAGACGATGCGATCTCCGTCCCGATCTGGCGGTCGAAGATGGCGAAGTTTTGCAGAAGGGCACTGGCGTACTCGCTCCAATTTGCTGGCGCGATACTCCGTAGGTTTAGGTCTCCAACCATAATGTCTCCTTCTGTCGGATCATAATGTCTTAGCATCAGCCCGATAAGCGACGATTTGCCACTACCATTCTTGCCGATAATAACTAACTTGCTACCTGGTTCTACTGTGAACGACACGTTCTTAAGCACTTTCGAGTCGCAGTCTGGATATGAGAAGCTCACATTTTCAAACCTGATCATCGGCGCGCTCTTGAATGTTGGAGCTATCGGATTACTCGTCTCAAGCATTGGTTTCATACCGAAGTATTCTTCTTCGATGATGATCATACCTTTGACACTTTGCCATTGGTTTGCTATTTGCAAGACGATATCACGGATTGACGATTGAAATCGCCGAGCCGATGCAACAATGATCGTCAACACACCAATGTCACCTCCGATTGAGATGGTATTGTAGACAGAGTGCATGAGTACGAGACTGAGGCCTGCCATAGCAATCACGTATGCTCCAAGAGTGATCTTCAAGTTGCTCCATCGCAACTTATCCATGGTCCCGATGACATAGTCATGGTTCTCCTTGATTTGCACGGAGAGTGTCGGCAGCTGATTGAACATGACACCCTGCAAGAACGATGTCGTCCCAGAGAATGCTTGTTGCAATACGCCACGACGCTTATGGTGCGGAATCAATTCCATTGCCCACTTCCAAGACCTACTGACGGCCACGAACTCTGCAAACACCATCGGTATAGATGAGGCCATAAGTATTAACACATATCCTGGATGTTTGGTAAGAAGAGATATTCCGAAGATGGTGAAACCTAGAAAGGCCCCACCAAACTCCATTGTTTCTCCCGCGAAAGCTATTCGGGTATACCAACCATCGGGGAGCTCGTCGACTTTTTTCTCAATGTCGTCATACAACTTGCTTCTCTTGCGAGCAATATCCAAGGATGCTCGCAGTTTGTTCATCTCCTGTGTATTTGCTACACGAAGGACGTGTCGCTGACGACTCGCAATGAATGATTTATATTTCTGTATGATGATCTCCAAAAACAATGCAACAATGAACAGAATGATAGGGAAGCATGCGCCACCTTTCAAAAAGTTACTGACGCTCATTACCCCATGATTTGCTTCCGAGAGGTGGAATTGGACCACACTGATGAGTTTCCCCATGAGTAAGATCATTCCATATCCGAGCAATGTTTGTACGAATAGAAGAGCCCATACAATGATTGTGTCCCTTTTGTTGTTCCTGAGGCAGAACGCGAATGAATATCGCGCCGCCTTCCACACTGCTGACAGCGTTTCTTTCAGTTTATTCATGTCTAACCTTCCTTGTTTTTTGTGAAGTTATTGCTTTGTCAATGAAATACACATCCAGTGTACTCGAAAGCTGATTCTTTAGTATTATATCAGAAACACTTATAAATGTCAAATCGTTGTTGCGGGGGCCGGAATCGAACCGGCGATCTTCAGGTTATGAGCCTGACGAGCTACCGCTGCTCTACCCCGCGGTATGGCTTACTTCGAACTTGCTATACAGCCTATGATAGACCATTTTGCCACAATGCTGCTTATTGTGCAAGGGGCTGTGATTTGCTATTCTCTAAGAGCGCCATATTAGTCTTGGCGCCAGCTAGATGTCGGCGTAGCTCAGTTAGTTAGAGCGTGGGACTCATAAGCCCAAGGTCGAAGGTGCAATTCCTTCCGCCGACACATTTGTCTGAGATAATAATTTATCTATTATGCCTATTATTCGTAATTACGACAGGAGTTTTTTCAAACACTGGTCATCTGATATGGCCTATATTTTGGGGTTTATGTTTGCGGATGGTGGCGTATCGGTGACCAAGCGTGGCACACATTTTATAGTTTTGTATTCAGCTGACCGCGAACTTTTATATAGAATACGTGAATCATTTAAATCCGAACACAAGATTTCCAGAAGATCTCCGAGATCTGGCAAAGTTTATCGCTTACAGATAGGGAGCAGGGAATGGTTCAATGATCTAGCGGCTTTAAAGTTGGAAGAAAATAAAGTAAAACGCATGGAATTGCCACTTATACCAAAAGAGTTTGTAGGAGACTTTGTTAGAGGTTACTTTGATGGTGATGGGTGCGTCTGGCTGGGTCGTACCCACAAAAACCGCACCAAAAATGCTTACGGCATAATGTCTATATTCACAAGTGGTTCATTTGGTTTTCTCAAATCTCTCAAATCGATTCTGAAAGAATTGGATTTAGTCGGTGGCTCATTATTCTCGAATAAAGATAAGACATATGGAAGATTGCAATACAGCACATTGGATTCTTTGAAATTGTATGAAATCATGTATAATATGCCCCATAAGCTTTATCTAGCTAGAAAGAAGCTTATATTTGAGAAGTTCAAGAAAATGCGCCCGTAGTTTAGCTGGCTAAAACAATCCCCTGTCACGGGATAGACCGTGGGTTCGAGTCCCATCGGGCGCGCATTTGAGAGTGTTACAATAGTATTAATAAGTCGATAACATTAAACATATGACTGAATCATTCACGCAAGAGGGTGGAATAAGCAGAGAAGCATTTTTTGTCCAAGAATTCACAGATACCAAAAGCTTCGATAAGTTGTATGAGATTATTGAAACGATCAAGAAAATCGATCCAAATTTTTGTCCGGACAAGATGTTAAACTATATTAAAGATTTGGAAAAAGAAGAAAATCCTAGAATTGCTGATGTTGTGAGCGTATTCACTCCTATAACGGATAAATTCAAATTGAGGACAAATGTCATAAGATTGGTAAGTGAGATGCCGGAGTTGTCTGTGTCCAGACAAGGTGCGATAGATGCTGCATCTGAAAATCCAGACAACGGAGATAAGGACATCATCGATGGTAATACACCAACAAGCAGGACACCTACAACCAAGGCTTAGTGTGCCATAGTTTTTGTGTTAATATATACACCATGGTAATCCACCACGGATACAAAAGGTCACATTATTATTTAGTCCTGCTCGCTTTCACAGTGATTTTGACTGGAATGTATGTCTTCGGCCTCACGGAGATCTTCAAAAGTTCCAGTAATAAAAATACAGAAAATCCACCTCCTGTAGGCGCTTCTTCAACAGTTATTACTAAAATATTTGGTAATGCAGTATCTGGCGACATCGGCGTTGGAACTGGAACAGTTGCAGCTTTTGTAACCCAAGACCACGGTGGTAGTGGAACATTTTTCTATGCTATCGCTTTCGTGAAAGAAGGTGATGTGTATGTAAATACCAACCCTATCTTTCTCGGAGACCGTATTGCTCCACAAACTATTAGTATTTCGAACAATGTCGCATCATTCAATTATTATGATCGCAAGTTGAATGAACCATTTACTGTTCCACCATCGGTTTGTGCAACGAAGAATTTTTCTATTAAAAATGGTCAATTGACGGAAATCATACCAAGGTCTTTATAATTTTTATTGCTATATCAAACATGCACGACCATAATCATTGGAAAGGTTGGCCACATTGGGCTAAGGGTGGCTCGATTGGAGCTGGTATAGCTTTTCTATTTATCATATTTCAGCTGATATTTGTGCCGAGTTTTTTCTTCAAAATATGTGGCGAAGTATCTTGTGTGGCACCATTTGCCAGATTTATAGAGGATATATTCACAAATTCACTGATGCCTCTCTGGTCGTCACCTTTAGCAAATTCAATGCTTAACTATCAGTTTGTATATGTTGTCTCAGTTCTCGCTTATTACTTCGTCATCGGAGCATTCGTCGGGCTTATGGTTGAGAAACTGCGCAAAGCATAGTACTATAGCCGGGAACCGCCGTTGTAGCTCAGATGGTAGAGCAACTCCATGGTAAGGAGTAGGTCGCCAGTTCAATTCTGGCCAACGGCTCCAGATGTTGCCAAAGTAGCTGTCTTGGTATAATGCATTGAAAATCAGCCAAAGTAGCTCAGTTGGTAGAGCATCGCTTTCGTAAAGCGAGGGTCCCCGGTTCGATCCCGGGCTTTGGCTCCAAGATGAATAATCAAAAAGAAAAAATCCAACAGAAAATCACTGAACTGGAAGCGTCGATGAATGCAGATGGTTTTTGGTCTGACAAATCTCGTGCACAGGCGACTATAAAGGAACTACAGACCCTGAAAGACCAATTGGCTGGAGTAGGAAAATACGACAAAGGTGACGCTATTCTCACTATTCTCTCTGGAGCCGGCGGCGATGACGCTGAGGATTTTTCTGGAATATTACTGCGTATGTACAGCAAATATGCCACTGAAAAAGGTTGGGGCTGGTCTGTTGTGCATTCGAACTCAAACGATCATGGTGGATATCGCAATGTAACCGTGGAGATCTCTAGCAAATCTGGCGCAGTCGGTTCTGGTGGAATGGGCGTCTATGGCACATTGAAAAACGAATCTGGTGTGCATAGGCTTGTCCGCATTTCTCCTTTCAATGCCAATGACAAGCGTCATACATCTTTCTCTTTGGTCGAGATTATACCAAAGCTAGAAAAGGCGGCATCTTCAGATGACGTGGTTATCTCCGACAATGATGTGGAGATCACTATAGCCAAATCTGGAGGTCCTGGCGGCCAAAATGTGAATAAGCGCGAGACAGCCGTACGCCTGGTGCATAAGCCTACAGGCATTTCCATACATGTAACCTCTGAACGATCACAGGCGCAGAATCGCGAGAAAGCATTTGAGATATTGCGCGGCAAGATATGGAAACGTATGGAAGAAGAGCGTATTGCAAAAGAGCGCGGCATGCAGCTCTCTTCAACGACCTCGATAGAATGGGGGAATCAGATCCGCTCATATGTCCTTCATCCATACAAAATGGTGAAAGATCATCGTACTGGAGTCGAGACGGCTCAAGTTGATAAGGTTTTGGACGGCGATATAGATGAATTTATTGAGGCGGAAAAGGTGTTATAATTTACACATGATTTATTACGACAAAGTCTCAAAAGTGTATTCAGATAAGTCTGTTGCACTCGATAATATAAACTTTGGCGTTGAGCCAAGAGAGTTTGTGACCATAGTGGGTCATTCCGGTGCAGGTAAGACTACTCTGATGAAGCTTCTTATAGCCGAGGATCGTCCGACCAGTGGAACTATTTCTTTTGAATCTTTAAATGTGAACAAGTTGAATAAGAAGCAGATGAATAAACTACGCCGTCGTGTTGGCATGGTTTTCCAGGATTATCGTTTGATACCAAACAAAACTGTCTATGAAAATATAGCCTTCGCTATGGAAGCGTCCGGTCGCAGTGACAGTCAGATAGCTGCCGATGTTCCACACGTACTCGATCTTGTAGATCTAGGTCATAAGATATGGAATTTTCCACATCAGCTTTCTGGTGGAGAGAGTCAGAGGGTGGCTATAGCGCGTGCTATAGTAAATCAGCCGGATATCATCATTGCAGATGAGCCAACAGGGAATCTCGATCCTACGAATACTTTTGAGGTTATCCGCATCTTGAAGAAGATAAATGAGCTTGGTACGACAATTTTGCTTACTACTCACAATAAGGGCGTCGTAGACGCTGTTGGTGGTAGAGTCATAACGATGGAGAAGGGCAAGATTATCAGAGATGATAAGACAGGTAAATATATTTTATAATAAACACATGATTTTCACAGCTTTTAAACGCATAGCTCGCACAGGTTTCGTAAACTTTTGGCGCAATGGGTTCTTGTCATTCGCGGCTATAGTGGTTATTACGCTGTCCCTTTGTGCTTTTGGAGGATTGATATTGTCTACAGCTTTTGCCAGATCTCTTTTGATTGAAGTAAAAAATAAAGTTGATGTAAATGTCTATTTCACACTAAATACGAGAGAGTCAGATATTTTGGCTTTGCAGAAGGATATAAACATATTGCCACAAGTGGCAAGTACTTCTTATATTTCTAGTGAACAAGCACTAACCTCGTTCAAGACGCGTTGGCAAGACAACACTCTCATAATGCAAGGGTTGGATGAGATTGGCACAAATCCATTTCCAGCTTCTCTAAATATAAGAGCCAAAGATCCTGGACAGTACGGTAGTATTGCCACATTTTTGCAGAATAAGAATCCTACAGATACTAGCGGTACTCCGATCATAGAGAAGATCAACTATCAAGAAAATAAATTGATCATAGATCGTCTAAGTTCCATCATACCGACTGTAGAAAAAGCCGGTTCAGTTGTAGCTATGATATTTGTTATAGTAGCGATAATTGTTGTCTTCAATACTATCCGTTTGATCATATACGCCGCGAGAGATGAAATCTCGGTTATGAAGCTTGTTGGAGCTAGCAACACTTATGTGAGAGGACCATTTGTAGTATCAGGGATTATGTACGGTGTTATATCCGGAGTCATCACACTCATCATATTGGCTGCTGTTTCTTATTGGGGAGACTCTATCATCTTGAGATTGGCTGGAGTAGATGTAGCAGCGAATTTTCAACTGATGGTAAATGTCTTCTCGAACTATTTCATTAGAAACTTTGGTCAGATATTCTGTATCATTATGTCTGCAGGCATCATCCTTGGAGGCTTATCTAGCTATGTGGCGGCCAGGAGGTATTTAAAGGTATAATCATCCCAACATGAAGAATAAAGCTAAGCATAAATACATCTTCGTCATTGGAGGTGTGATGTCTGGAGTAGGTAAGGGTATTGCGGTGTCGTCCATCGGTACACTACTCACGGCGAAAGGATATAAGGTCAATCTAGTAAAGGTTGATCCTTATTTAAATGTCGACGCTGGTACAATGCATCCTACAGAACACGGGGAAGTTTTTGTCCTCAATTCTGGTCTAGAGACAGATCAAGATATGGGTAATTATGAGAGGTTCTTGGGACACGATCTAGCCTCAGATGATTATATGACAAGCGGAATGGTCTATAAGCACGTCATAGAGAAGGAACGCTCGCTTGGTTATGCTGGTAAATGTGTTGACGCCGAACAAATCCGTGACGAGATCGTCCACCGACTGGAGCATGCCGCTAAAGTGAATAAGTCAGATATTTCTATAATAGAGATCGGCGGTACTATTGGTGACTACCAAAATGTGATGTTTATGGAAGCGGCCAGAGTATTCAAGATGTATCATCCAGCAGATGTCGCCTTTATGATGGTGAGCTATCTGCCTACACCAGGAAATCTTGGTGAGATGAAATCAAAACCTACACAAAATGCCGCTCGCCAACTAGCATCTTATGGTATCAACGCCGACTTTATTATCGCTAGAGCGTCTAGTCCTATAGATAAGAAGCGTAAAGAGAAGATTGCTTCGGCTTGTAGTATACCGGTTGAGAGAGTCATATCTGCGCCAGATATAAAGAGTATTTATGATGTGCCCGTAAATTTTGAAAAGGATTATTTGGCAGAACAAGTGCTAGATGTTTTGAATCTTCCTAAGACCAAAACGAACAGTTCATTTAAGGCATGGATAAAGATGGCAAAAGGTATCAAGAACCATGTTCACAAAGAGATTCACATAGGCGTTGTTGGTAAATATTTCAATACTGGTGATTTTATATTGTCAGATGCTTATCTATCAGTTCTGGAAGCTATTAAATTCTCAGCATATGCCGTCGGAGTTAAAGCTGTTATTCACACTGTAAATTCGCGTGATTTCGAGTCCAAGAATCCTGACTATTCATCACTCGATCAATTCGCAGGTATTATTGTTCCTGGCGGATTTGGTGAGACTGGTATAGAAGGTAAGCTCAATGTGATTCGCTACGCTCGTGAGAAGAAGATACCTTATTTCGGTCTCTGCTATGGTATGCAACTTATGACAATAGAATACGCCCGCAATGTCCTCGGCCTTGTTGGAGCACAGACTGCTGAGATAGATCCGAAGGCGCCACATCTTATCATCGACTTTATGCCAGATCAGAAGAAGAAGATCGCTGAAGGTAAATATGGTGGCACTATGAGACTTGGTCTATATACTTCTAAATTGGCAAAAGGTACAGTCGCTTATGAGGCATATGAATTAGCTGGCAAACTGGAGGCTGGTAGTAGTATAAAAGAGCGTCATCGTCACCGTTATGAAGTAAATCCAAAATATATTGAGAGGTTGGAGAAAGGTGGACTAGTATTTTCTGGAAAATCTCCAGATGGTTCACTTATGGAAATAGCAGAATTGCCTCATGGAAATGGTGAAGGTCAGCATCCATTTTTCCTTGGCACGCAGTTTCATCCAGAGTTCTTGGCTAGACCTCTGTCACCACACCCTCTATTTACAGCTTTTATGAAGGCCGCCCGGTCAAAGGGAAAGTCTTGAGTACTTTCCAAGCCTTATCGTCATTATTTTCTTTGTAGAATATAGTTAGGTTATCGAATGTCATATCGAACTTCGGAGCCGGTACGGTTTGCAGATAATTCCAGACATTTTGATATTCTTGAGGTTTCAAGAAACGAGCTATGGACATACGGATCTGTAGTTCTTTTTCTTCTATAGTAGATGGTATGCCGGCAGCGCGTAGTTTCGTCACGATACTATCGGTATAAGCTTTGAGTTCGATGCTCGGCTTATTACCTTCCATGAAGATTGTCCTTGTACCAAAATGATTCCAATTTGATAGAGAAATAGGGAATGGCACTACTTCAGTGTTGAGAGAGAGACATTCATCGATAATTTCGGCATTTGGCTTCTCAAAGGAGGTTTTGACGGTAATATGTGGTGGCACAATGTCAGACACGTTTGCTATACCAAAACGGTTAGATAAGTCGATGCAAGTAGTCTTGTAATATTCAGCCACTTCTCCACGAAGCAGGCTTCCGATGAAATATCTCATAATGGAGTTATCCTAGCATATTTACATCTGATATTGAAACTCTGCACTATTCCAGCTCTTAGGGTATTGTTTTTGGAGGTCTTCGAGGCTTTTATCCAAGAGAGGTTTTGTTTCAGTCAAAGTCATAGTCACGGAACTTTTCTTGAGCATGGAATCCTTGAATATCTTGAATTGGCTTATAGATACTTCACCTTTTATCTTCATAACATCTCTTTCTTCGAGGATGAGGACATCCTGACCAAGGTCTGATATCTCTTTTGTATTTGCATATATGGAGATATTGCCATCTGGAGAAGATGTGTTGAACCATGATCCATTTGTACCAGCACCTTGGGCGACGAACATTTTCTTATAGTTTCCGACAAATGTATTCATACACACCGTTGGAGCAAGCTGTCTTATACCAGCGGCCGAGACAGTGCTGGAAGGGAGGACTGTGCCGGCTTTTGTACCTGTCACAGTTACAATTTTGAAATTGTCGATACCACAAAGTGTAGATATGTATTGGTCCAACAAGGATTCGGTGCTAGATGCTCTTTGTGACTGTAATGACGATAATACGGAATTTTTCAGATTTATCTGATCTTGTTTGGACATACCTTGTGGTAGGTTTTTATCTGGAACAGGGGAGATGGAATAGAGACTCAAGATAAGAGCAATAACCCCAAGGATGATAATTCTTAATATATTAGGGAACAGTTGTGATGTAGTTATTTTCATATACTACATATTATATACCAATAGCGGCCTTTTTACATATTTAGGAAAGTGATTGTGAGTTGGAGAAAAGTTGCAAAGCAGACCCAGAGTAGGTATGGAGTATTGATAAAAGTAACCCATTTTGCATAAGGATAGATGGCAATGAGTGCCCAGATTAGGGTACCAAGTACCAAAAGGATGTCTACTCCAGCTAGAAAATTATTTTTTAAGCCGAATTGTATTGAGGTAAAAATTAGGTTGAAGATTATATTCAGAATGAATGGCAACAAGATAATGAATGAAATTTTTTTCGTGAAATACAGATAGACCACATATCCATAGGATGCTGCAATGAGTATATATAAGACTGACCACACAGGTCCAAAAAGCCAAGATGGTGGCGCCCAGCTCGGTTTCAAAAGAGATTTATACCAGTCATAAGCTTTCATATGTATTATTATATCTTATTCTTTTCTTTTTCCCCACTGCCAACGAGGCTTTTCGCCTTTCTTATAGCAGATAAATAGCAAAAGGCCAGTGATGAAGAATATCCCTATCATACTCAAGACCAAATTATATTTTACAAACAAGGTTAATGGTATAAAAATAATAAGCCACAAAAATAAGACGAGCCATCCTTCCCAGGTAGATGGAGTCCATCCATATCCATAAGTCTTATTAACAAACCAGATTTTATTATTTTTCATTTTTATATTCATCCAGAGCAAGACCATGTAAGCATATTGTATCATTTTCCTTGTGCAATTTCTGACGCACCTAGGTCAGCAAAATACTGTTTAGAATACGAGCATCTGTCACAGTAGCATTGAGTCTACGGCTGCCTGAAGGAAAGCTGTATCCCTTGCAACCATATATTGAGCCTCATATATTCCATTAGTATCACTATTACGAACCATCTCATATGCTTCTTTGAGTGGCATCCAAATAGTTTGAAAGCCTTCTTCCATCTCATCTTCCATTAGATTTGGTGCTCCCTTTTTACCAACAACCTCCGCTATGTAACAATAGGATGTCTGACGTAAATTATATTTCTTCCTATATTCAAGAATCTTACCCAATTCACTTATAACCTTAACTGTGCAGCCAATTTCCTCGACACACTCACGCTTCATGGCAGTTTCTGGATCTTCACCTTTCTCAATACCTCCACCCGGCAGCTTATGATAGCCATAATTTGTAGCATGAAGTAAGGCAACCATCTTGTTATCATCAAAAACTATTGCACGCGATGCCTCTCTAACAGAAAACTTTTCAGCCTCTTCAGGCGAAACATTTTCCTTGTTAATTAATGCAATTTGTTTCATTTGTTTATAACAAAATTATTCGGCAGCTATTTCGTTCGGAACAAACTCAAAATTTCCCGACGACAACGTTCGCTCGCCCAGCCCCGCTTGTGGCGGGGCTGGGCTCGCATTTGCGGCGGCTTCGCCGCCGTTCT